>MDTD01078039.1_pt1 | contig 21850 bp, 28 predicted proteins | sample 811221 | NCBI WGS metagenome assembly MDTD01 (sample SAMN05326646, study PRJNA326480) | marine metagenome | isolation source: seawater | place: Pacific Ocean: South West | collected 2011 | reverse complement strand
TTAGAGAACAGATCCCTATCGTTGAAAAAGTTATCAAACACCTCGTTGATAACTTGGTGGCCCAGTAGACCAGGTCGGTATGTAGTAATTGCATTCATTTTATATTCCTCCTTATTAAGCAAGTTACATCTATTATAGCTGAATTCCTGTCGGCAAATCAGCCATATAGTTAATTTAAACACTATTTATATTACGTCAAGCTTTTTAAGGAAAAAAATGAAACACGAATTAATAATGGAAAACTGGAGGAAATATCTTTTAAAAGAATATCCGGTTGATCGTGGCGGGGGCTTTAGTGCTGACGCTATTGTGGCGACTGCTGCAAGTGGTGACACCAAAGGTGCTGTAAAATTATCAAAACAACACAGAGAAAGTGTAAAAAGTATGATGAGTCAGTTTATTGAATACGAATATGTTGAAGCTGCAACAAAAACTTTTATGCTCATATCGAAAGAAATTGCGCTAATTGCTGCTGGTCCCCTTTATGACGTTAGCCACCCCGATGGCGGCATGCTTGATATTGACCCCGAAGATAAGAATCTACCTACAGAGGAAGAGCAAAGGGCTTATGAGATAGATCTTTTCAAGGCCAATATGCAACAACGAGATATGACTATCGATGATCATCCGAACAAGAAGGGAGTATTAAAACAAATTGAAGACAAGATCAAGACCATGAAAGATGCTGGTCAGCTTCGGGGCAAGAGAGCGAAAGACATGTCTGATGTAAAGCTCACGTTTATCTGGGAAGCTATTGAAGCGGGTGTGAAAGATTTCAAAAAATCCTGGAAAGAAGGCAAAGCATGGAGCTGGCCAAATGGATATGTTTGGGTTGGACTGTTTCTGATATTAGATGTTCTAGCACTGATCCCGTTCCTCAAAGTTTTTTCGAGAGGCGCGGGATCTTTGCGAAAGAGTGCACAAAAAGCTGCTCGCAAGACCTTCAATCGTAAAAAAATTAAAGAGGCGGAGGCACAACTAAAAAGACTGACAGACTTATCAAAGCAAACAATTAAAACTCTAAAACTCTCACCTGACGTAAACATAAGACAGACGGCCGACAGAGCAGAATTAATTTTAAACAAAAGACTAGGTGCAGCAAAATGAGAGTGATCATATGAAACACGAACTAATAATGGAAAACTGGAGAAAGTATGTAAATGAACAAGTTCTTAGCAAGGCTCGAAGCCGGGCTGCAAAGGCTGCATCCAAAAACCTACGAAAAGGTGCAGGAAGTGCACGACCGAAAGCTATTGACTACGGCAATATTGATACACCCTCAACTAAAAAACAAGATCTTAAGAGACCGGGCCCAAATGCATCGAAGGCAGAAATAGAAAAGTACAACCAAGAAGTGTATGCAAAGTATAATAGTAAGGACGGAAAATATTTCTGTCTTCCAAAGATTGCTAATGAACAGCAGCAATTACCCTCCTATGCGACAAATTGCATGAAGTTCGGAAAAACGGCTAATGGTATGGTAATTGAGCCTACATTATATCCCGCATATTATAAATTAAGTGCAGAGGAAGTAGAAAGTCTTAAAAAAGTTTACGATTATCAAAATACTAGTAAAGTTGGTGGAATTGATCTAGCTGATGTCGACGCAAAAACCCTCCTGAATTTAAAGAAACGTGGTGGTGTTGCGTTTTTTCAAGGTCTTGTTTGGAGAGGTTTTGGGGTTAACAATTATGCAGATTTACAAAAACAACTTCCGGGCTTTAGGAACACCATGAGTCAAAAAGATTTTGATGATCAGCTAAGATTTTTAAGAGATAACCAACATCTACCCCACGTAAAAGAAAATTTTCCTATTGATGAAAATGGTTTTATTAAATTTAGGAATTCACTTCCCGATAATGTTGGGCATGTAACATCTGATAGAATTTCAGGTGGTGCGTCATTCACTACACAAAAAAACAAATCAGTTGATTTTGCGAAAAGCGGCCGAGAATTTTTCGGGTCAAAATATCAAGTCATAGTAAGAACATTTGCCGACGCTACAAACAACATTCATGTAAATAAAACCCTACAGAAAAACGCAAATATAGACGTAGGCCCGGATCGAGAACGTTTCGGTTTTCGAAAGGCCAATGAAGGAGAGGTTATTGTGTTTGGTGGAAAGAATTGGGATAGCAAAAGTGTTCCAATTGATACTATCTACATCAAATTACTTGATTGAATCACCAAAATAATTGAATCAACATTATAACAATAGTTAGCCCCAAGCAAACCATAGTCTTTGCAGTAAGCATCGATTCACCTAGTATAGCCCAAGTAAGAATAGGAAATATTATTAAACCGGCGCAAGATGCTATGAATCTAGCTGACCACGCAGAACCCGTTTCTTCTACAACGTATTTCCAACCATACCAGAACAACACAGATGTAGGAACACCCATGATAACAGCCGACAATAAAGCTTTATCTTTCCAGTATTCAGAGAATGACTGCGCATTTAATTGAAACCAACCTAAAGTTTGCCCCAACAGAAATAAAAGTATACCTAAATATATCATTAGTGAGTCCACAACCCTGAGTTTGCTAATGGTGCTCTGTATGCCAATTCTGCCGTCCTAGACAAGTCCAAAAGTAATTGAAATTCTTTAGTTGGCAAATAAAGAGTTTCTACAGCAGCCTCTTCTACTTGCTGAAAATAATCTAACAACAAAAGCTCTACAGTTGAGGCTGCCGATCTAAATTCTAGAGCCGCTGTTAACTCTGCTTGAGATAGTATGATGCTTTTTTTATAGTAATCCTCAAGTATACAGTCCAATCTATCTCTAATCGGCTTCAAGCCCTTGTATAACACTCTCAAAACACTAACCTTAACGGGTGTTGTGTCTTTGTCCATCATAGATACTCCAATAGGTCTGAGTATCCTCCTAGTTTTTTGGTATAGCCTGACTCTAGATTGTTGGATAAAATTATAGGAACAGTTGATTGCTGATGGAAAAATTTATATTCTTCGAGTATCTCTGGTGCCTCGGTGTAATTAAAAAAAACGTACTCTGCATTCTTTGCTTTGCAGTAGTCTATAGCTTTTACGCAAAATGGACAAGTTAACCTACCAATGATTATAAATCTGTCAGTCATTCAGCAGCCTCTTTCCAGAGGGGTTTCCGCTAAAAGATGAAAACAGTTGTTCGGCTGAACCAAAAGCTATCAAGTCCCTGACGCGGCCGCCTTCATTAATTTTTATCAGAGAGAAGCTCTCATTACTGTATTGTGAGTTTTCTCTCAGAAGAAAATTACTAGCCCCTTCATAATCAACTATAGATACTATATTATTAGAATTAACATATATCTTATCAAGAGATATTGTTCTCCTGTAACCTTCGTTTTCTACTTTTAATGTTTTGACCTCTACTAGCATTTTAGACTCCTAAGTTTTTTAATATAAATGCACCAATTAAACCAACTACAGTTGTGAAAAGTGTCCAAATCATTCTAGATGATGTTTTTTTCCACGACTCTAATTCTCTTAATCTGGCGTATAGACCCTGATCTGGGTTATATACTGCTTCCTTTATTTTTGCAATATCTTCTGACATCTGAACTTGCTTGTCGCTCATGACATCCATACCGCTGCAGATTCTGTCTAATTTTGACTGTAACTCTAAATTGTAATCCTGTTGTTCTACCATTGCATCGCCCTCCGCAATGATAAGTAGTTTTTTATTGATGTACAATACTGTGGTTGGTTAACAAAAGTGTACCTGCTACCGATACTGCGTTTTTAAGAGCACATCTAGTTACTTTTGCAGGATCCAGAACGCCAACTTGCTTTAGATCCTGCACATCACCGTTAGCAAAATTAACACCGTCAAAGCCTGAAAGACCCTGTACCCTAATCATCGTTACTTCGGGAGACAATCCTGCGTTCGCTGCCATAGTTTTAAGTGGGCTCTCAAGTGCTCTCTTAAATATAGAAAGAGCACATGATTGTTCTTCAGTGGCAAAATTTGGGTTGATAGAATTAGACACACGTAACAGGGTCATCCCACCTCCAGGTACGATTCCTTCTTGTTGTGCTGATCTGACTGCCTCCAAAGCATCTTCGATACGATGCTTCTTCTCAATCATTTCTACTTCAGATGAAGCGCCAACACGGATGATAGCAACACCAGAAGAGAGACGAGTAACACGATCTTGGAGTCGCTCAGCTTCATGGATATCATCAGTTTGTTGTATCTCGACTTTGATCTTCTCAATAGTCTCGTCAACTTTTTCATAGTCTCCTTCACCATCAACGACCGTAGTCGTGTTTTTGGTGATCTCCACACTTGCAGCTTTTCCAAAATCAGTCAAAGAAACTTCGGTCAACTTGTGACCCATAGACTGCTGGAAAAACTTTGCGCCTGTTGAGGTCGATAGATCGCTCATTATAGCTCTTCTTTCCTCTCCGTACCGAGGGGCTTTTATAGCTGCGACCTTCATCGAACCGCGCATAGTATTCATAATTAGTGCTGCCAAAGCCTGACCTTCTATTTCTTCTGCAACAATAACAAAAGGTCTGCTCTCTCGCGCTGCGATTTCCAGCGCTGGTAGAATCTGACTGACCTGTTCTATCTTAGAGTCTGTTATAAGAAACATGGGTTGCTCGTAGTGACACACAGCCCTTCTTTCATCTGTAATAAAAGCAGTTGCTGCATACCCACTATCAAAACGAAAACCTTCCACCAGATCCAAGCTAGTCTCTAGTGATCTGGCTGCTTCAATTGTTATTGATCCATTTTTACCAACCTTATCTACGGCTGTGGCTACAAGATTTCCAATAACTTCATCGTTGTTAGCTGAAATAGTAGCGATATGTTTTACATCATCTGCTGATGAGATAGGTTCGGAGATTTCTTCAATAACCCCAATAGCCTCGTCTAAGCACTGCTCTAGTCCTCTTCTGATTTCAATCGGTGAGGTGCCTGATGCAATATACTTATTTGCTTGGTTCAGAATTTCTCTAGCGAGAACTGTGGATGTTGTTGTGCCATCACCGGCTTCAGCATTAGTCATCGATGAGACTTGCTTTACAACTTCCGCTCCCGCATTCATGTGTGGGTCTTCAAAGCTAACGTTCTGTGCTACAGTTACACCGTCCTTAGTTACAAATGGGCGTCTATCCTTTTGGTGGATAAGGACATTCTGTCCTTTGGGTCCGAGTGTTGTTGCTACGTAATCCGCAAGAGTGTTTACGCCGTCAAGAACCTTGTTGCGGAGTTCGGTTCCGTGGCTTAGTTGTGTGGTCATTATGCCTCGCTTTCATTGATATATATATTATAGCACGTTTTGTAGATTTGTCAAGGGGCTTTATTCTTCGGCTGCAACTTTTTCTGGTGTGTACTCATCTTTCTCCGACTGTTCTACAGCAGAAATAGCCTCGTCAGTTGCTTCTTTAAGTGTGCCGAGTTCTTGCTGGGCTGCTAAGGCTAGTGATTTTCTATCGCCACCTTCTGTAGCACCCATGAAATAGCTTGAAACCTGTTCGTTAAACCTAGCAAGTGATGTGTAGACCGGAGTTACCGTTTTTCTTAATACGTCACCATATATAGCCCAAGTTTTTTTAAGCTGGTCCTCTCCCAGTAGTATTGTGGATAGGTGCTCAAAGTTTGCAATAGACTCTGCTTGGTTTCTGGTGAATTCAAATTGCCTCTTTTTTATGTATCCATCCGTCTTTCGAAGAGCGCCGATAATTGCGCCTTTATCGCCGGACTTGATGGCTCTTTGTACTGCATTGAATTGAGCACCAGAACCGAAAAGATATGTTGCTTTCGTACTAGCTGTGAAGTCTTCCTTGGACCACATTACTTTCGCGTCTATCTCCTCTTCTGGATATTTTTCCAAGGCTCTCATTAAAATAGCCATGTCTTTCTCTTTCTTTACTCCCTTGAGGCTAAAACCACCCTTACTTCTTCCTCCGAAAGGACCCGCGAATTGGACTCCGAACGCCAAGTCTCCGTACTTCTCCAGAGTTTTCATGAGTTCTTCCTTTGTTTTCACTGGTGCTTCTTGTGGTACGAAACCCTTGAAAGGCTCATAGAATATCTCCATAAAATTTGGCAAAGTAATAACAAATTCTCCGAACTCAAGACTATCAGTGGCTCCCCTACCAGAGCGTCGGGCGTCTAAATAAACAACATGGTCCCTGTGGCTGGCGAAGTGCTCAGTCATATTTCTCCAAGAACCCTTCACGGCTGTGCCAGGGCCTAACAACTTCAAAGAGTACTCTCTATCTCCAAGCTGAACGTCTGTAATCGGCTTACCTGTGGCGCCTTCATCGTCTTCACCAACATCTGTGATTTGAACCGAGTTTTTTCCAAACAAGCCGGCCAAAAACCCTTCAAAAATAAAGCCACCAGCTGATTCTGTAAACTGTGCAAGAATAGTATATAGAACTTCCAAAACGACCATTGAGCCCAATATTTGACCTAGGCTGGCCATCTGCACCTTACCAGTAGCAACTCCGTTTACAAATTCAAGTTTCTGTTTTAGACTGTCTCCAGGGATAGAAGCTGTAAATCTTTGAATGATCATTCTATCGTTCGAACCTGGCTTCCCCCAGTCTTCAGATATTCTTAATTTAGGTAATCCCAAACGAATTTCTTGGGCTGATGGTTCATCTTCTTGTTCTTGTATGAGATCTTGCCAGGACTTATTTTCATGGAGAATCTCTCGATTGTACATCGAAGAGTAATCAATCCCAGAGAAGATTTCAAACAAAGTGTTTTGAAAGAAATCATCTGAAAGCATAGAGCGCTGCTTCTTTGTCAGCTTACTCTCCTGTTCTTTCCAGACCTCTTCAAACAAGGTGAATAGATCCCCTTTTGTTGATATAGATTTCTTTTTATTGTTCTGTGATAAAAATTCTTCGTGCCACGACATGTTAAAACTCCTCTGTATAATTAGATAATTTCGTCTGCAATGCCCATTTTAATTGCTTCCTCTGCGGAGATGTAAACATCCTTCTGCGTCTTTAAGAGCTTTTTTATCTTTGAGGGTGTCAGCTTTGTATAACTGGCCAGCGTCTCGATGTATCTCTCTTGTACCCACTTAATCTCCTCTAATTCGTTCTCCATCGAGAAGATTGTCCCTCCAGTGCCAGCCATAACATTATGAAGCATTATACGACAATTACGACCGACTTTACGCTTGCCTTTTGTACCAGCGGCCAATATTGGCACGCCGGCTGACATTACCTTGCCCACACCAAAGGTTTCAATATCACATGTTCTTTTCTTTACCATATCCATAACATCTAGGATTGAGAACATGTCAGACGCGACACCACCATGGGTTGATATCATCATTGCAATCGATCGGGCAACAACAATAGGCATAGAATCTGGATCTGAGGGATCTTCTAACATCGGAGTGTGCGAAGTGTTTTCTAAATATAGAAGGGCTGCTACAACGTCTGCTCCCTTTTGTTCTGTAATATCACCGTAAAGGTTAATGGTCCTTAGTTCAGACTCTTGATGAGCTGGTGGCTGGATGTTATTGACAATCACAATCTGCTTGTCTTCATCTATAACTTGCTTATTTTCTTTCTTCTTGTTCTTCTTCTTTGGGGTAGCTGATACTCTTTTTGTCAATTTAATACCTCTTTCATCTCAATAACTTGATTTACTTTATCAGAATTTAAAAAATTAGTCCAATCGATTTCTGATTGGAATCTCTTTTCAAACACATATATATCTTCGTTTGTTGAAGGAGCATACCCATATGAAACGCACATCCAACCGGGCAAAACTTCTTCTAATTGGGATTGTTCCTCTGTTGTTCTTATTTGTAGTTTGACTGTCTCTGTATTCACTTTCCAGTAATCACCTTTCACTCTTTTCATTTTCCGAAAGCCTCCGCACTTTTTGTATTAAAGCGTGCGCTTCAGGCCAAGATCTATAATTCGCGTACTCTCTACCATCTTCTGGGATAGCCTTTAGAAATAGTAAGGTGTACACTTCCATGAAGATATTAACCTTCTGCACCTCTTTCTTTAAGTACTCTTCTGCGGTTGTTTCTTCTGTTGTTTTTAATTTAAATCTTTCGCTAGCCGAAAATTCTGCCGAGGCCATGTGTACAGTATAGACAGAATCTAATACCTGTAAAACGGCCGCGGACATTATTAAATAAAACCTTTTCTTTTTCCTTTGTTGTTCAAAGTAAAATACGGCTTTAGTCAATAATACACCTGCAAAAAACATCAAAATAGAATAGAGTTGTATTTCGTTCATGGTATTATGATACCACCTTTCCTAGGACAAGTCAAGAAAAAGGCTCCAGTGACCTATCAAGGTTTAGAGCCTACAAAAACAAGTGATATTGTATTATTTTGTTTTACTTTCTATCTGTTAAGTTTAGCTGCAACAAGTCTCTTTGTTACTCTCTTTAGCACTTCATTAACTAACTCTTCCTGGTCGATTTCCTCTTCCAGTTCCTCTTCCAGTTCCTCTTCCTCTTCTTCCATTTCTGGATCGAGTTCGTCGTCCATGCCTGGATCTTCCGCGGCGTCCATACCGCCCATGGCTTCCTTGAGCCTCTCACCGAGATCGATCAACAACTGAGCTTCTTCTTCTGTCAAACTCATGTCTGCTGCGCCTGCTTCAGGTTCCATATCCATGTCATCACCCATATCGAGTTCAGCGTCCATCTCCATGTCGTCGTCTTCTGCTCCGAGATCATCGTCTTCCATTTCGTCTTCGTCTTGTTCATAAAGAGCGTCGACCTCTTCATCAATCTCTTCCTGCTCTTCTTCGATGGTCTCCTCTCCCTCTAAAGTTTCTTCCATAGGATCCCTCTTAGCTTTCGCTCTCCGCTTAGCTGGGGGCATCGCTCCGTAGCTGCCGCCTTCACCGAGGAAGTTGTCGGTAAGGGAGTCGACGTTTGCCAACTTCATGAAACGTCTAATTGTGTTCTCTGCTAGTAGTTTGTTGTCACTCATTTTATTATCTCCTTGTTTTTGAAAGTAGTGATCATTATAATAATACAACTATAAATAGTAAGTTTTAGTTAGAAAAGTCATAATTTTATTCTCTTTGAAAGTTTGTTTAGTGCTTGCTTTTCTATTTGAGAAACTCTCACTAAAGATATGCCTAATCTTTTAGCGACCTGTTCTAGTGTCATTGCTCCATGCTTTCGTATTGCCTCATAGATACAGTTATCATCTTCGGGGTAATCTATCCAACACCTTTCCTTATCCTGTTCTTTACAAGAATTACACTTTTCATCATTCATATTCCTTTGTATCCATTTCAATCATATCAAATATATCCTGTTTATCTGTTTCTGTTATTCCTAAATTTTCTAAAATCTCTTTACCTCTCTCAAGATTTCTTCTTGTTCTTTTTAATTTTTGCTTACCCATAGATCCATAATCTTGTTTGATCTTTTCCATAACGGACATCATATCAACATCATTATCCAGATATAACTTTACAATACCAGCAAAGAACCTTGTCTGGCTCAAATTGTCGTACCTGAGTCTGATTTTTAAATCAGCAGATGTCTTTTCATATACGGAAAAGACAAACTTTACAATCTTATTGGGTGTCTTCATCTTGTCAATATATGCGTAGAACTTTCTCTTTGTCCCGACTGAGTTTGTCGAACAAATGTAGCATTTGTTCTTAACTCTTTTATGTTTCTAGCTCCCGAGTAAGACAATCCAGACCTTATATTCTGAGAAAGATCTCTTAGGATATTTTCTACTGGACCTTTGTATGGTATCGTTGTTGAAACTCCCTCTAGGGAGGACGTTCTACCTCTCCAGTCCATCTGTGCTTCTCTGGATGCCATGCCCCTATAAGCTTTATATTTTTCTCCTTCGACGTTTGTAAATATTTCTCCAGGAGACTCTGTGGTTCCCGCCAACAAACTACCAAGCATTACAAAATCTGCTCCTGCCGCAAGGGCTTTTACAATATCACCTGCATTCCTTATACCTCCGTCAGCTATAAGCCTAGCTCTTTTAAGTCGGTGCGCACAAATAAGTACAGAGTGCAAAGTAGGAATACCGTGCCCAGTTTGCAGACGAGTGCTACAAATACTACCGCCGCCAACTCCAACGCGAATCGCATCTGCTCCCCAATCTTCTAAATCTAAAGCAGCCTCTACGGTGGCGACGTTACCAGCAATAACATCGACTTTTTCACCGAAGGTACTTTTTATGTTTTTAATAGCGGCTTCTACATTGCTGTGATGCCCGTGCGCAACATCTACACATAAACTAAATGCGCCGGCTGAAACCAAACTTCCCGCTCTCTCTGTGAGATCTTCTCCGACACCGACTGCTGCCGACACCTTAGATGCTCCCTCTTGCAGAGCGGCTTCTACCAGTTCACACTGATCCTTAATTGAGTTGTATCTATGAATAATCCCGAATCCACCTGATCTGTTCATGGCCGTAGCCATTTTAGATGATGTAACTGTGTCCATAGGTGATGATATAATCGGCAATTTAAAATCTGTATTTGGCAGGTCTGCGCTGATATCTATCTCCGACCTGCTAGAAATATTACTGTGTTTTGGAACAAGTAACACATCATCAAAACTAAATGTTAGTGCATACATCTCATTCATCTTCAACTCCTATTTCATCATAACACTCTGTACAAATTAAGTCAATATTTTCTGAGGATTTATTTATTCTCCAGTTATCAATGTTTTCTCCCGGATGTGGTGGTCGTGAACAACTGGTACATATAACCTGCTTTTTAAATTTAGACATCGAAGCTTTAAAATCTTTCATAAACTTTTTTCTAGCGGTGACAAGCTGTCTTCTTTTCAGTTTTCTTATAAAGTTAGACATTATTTGTCTCCCGTCGAACCCAAAGCTCCGGTGCCTCGATCGGTTGAGCCACCATATATGTTATCTTCTTGTAAAATCTTAAAAGATGGCTTTTCGATGTGAATGAATACTCCTTGTGCAATCTTTTGTCCAGGTTCGATGTATTGTACTTGATCTCCAATATTATGTAGATTTACAAAAATCTCACCGTCATATCCCTCATCCACGACGCATGCGCCGGTGATCAAGTGCTTTTTGCTAGCAATTCCTGACTTGTTCATAATCTGTAACATACAATTGGGAGGTACTTCCATCTTTATTCCAGTTTGCATAAGTACACTTTGGCCTGGCTCTATCCTCTTTGCCACCATATGTTTTGCCGGACAAAAGAAAAAATCGATGCCGGCATCAGTAGAGTGAGCCCTAACTGGCAACTTCGCTTTCGGGTGCACCTTATATACTCTAACTGACATCTCTTCTAACAAAGGCATTTTTCCTCCAGTAGCGTGTATGTAAAGCTGTTACCCCACTTGTCCCTTGCATCGGAACATGTTTCCATAAATTCTGCAAAGTCTACACTACTTTGAAAAACTTGACACCCTGCGGAGACTCCTCCGGTATTGACCCTGGCGACAGCGCCGCGGTGCTTATGGATGTTAATACCGTACCATCCCACATCTTCCGGCCCATGATAATCAGGGGTAGAGTCTCTATTATTGTCCCTCCATACGGTGACCTGACCACCTCTTTGACAAAGGGCCATGTGACCCCTGTCTCTACTTCCATGCCAACCAATCTTATAAGTGCTTCTGTATTGACCAGGTACCAAGATTGCGGTACCTTTGTGAGCGACTTCTTTTAAAGGTCGCTTTAAGATAGAGGTGCCTGGCTCTGTGGTTACCGGGTAAGTGTCGCAGACCCAATCTCCATCGACTTTATACAACACGTTGATAAAGTCATCAAACTTTGAAGCATCACCAGAATCATTCCTGACTCCGATAATATTTAGGTTGTAGTCTCCATTCTCAAAGAATGAAAACCCCTTGTCCTCTAGGACTTTCTTGTACTGATCTGCTAAAACCCTTGCAGCCAGTCCTGTTAATTTAGCCATATTCTTTTCTCCTTTATGCTAATAGCTTAAACATTTTTCTCATACTAAAAGTGGAAAAACCCCACTGCTGATTGTAATTCAACCTGGCCATGTATGGCCTATTAATGTGTACAATATCCTTATCCGGATCGACACCCCAACATCTAATTATCGTCGTCTCATTATTATCGTCAATAACTTTAACAACATAAAAATTCTTACCATTCTTTGACTTTTTTAATTTACACTCTCTAGGAATAAACCAGGTCACTCCAAGTTCTGGATCAAATTCGGAGATTGGAGGAATGTAAAGCTCCTCAAGTTTTTGCCTAACTCTAGGTGTTACAACTGCATTAATTGGGAACACCCCTGTCAAGTTAACTAAATACTCCAGCTTCTCTTCCTCTGAAAAGTCACCTTCTGGTGCATATGTTTCTATGTTTTCGAGAAGATTCTTTTCTTTCCTTGGTCTATCTTCCGCAACGGCATTCCAAAAGTGTTTGAGACCCGTGAACCTTTCGTCAGCCAAGCAATTCATAGCTTGTGATAAGGTCAGCGCCTGGATAGATTTCTTGTTCAATTTTGAGTAAGTAATCTTCGGGTGAAACAAAAATTCTTCTATTGTGTTAAATGGTCTATGTTCTATAATTTGTTCGATAGCCTTTATACCTAGTCCTTTTATGGAGGATAATGGTTGGATTAAAGTCTTTCCATCTTCACTAATTTCCCAGTTCACACCAGAAGTGTTTACGTTTAGCGGTTCAACATTATACCCCAGTGACTTTGCGGTTGCAATTGCGCGCTCCTTTCTTGTTTCAGGCTCCTTGTCTAAGAAGGCTGCTAGCCATTCGGCTGGATAGTAGTTAAGTAGATAAGCACACTGATAGGATAATACACAGTAGGATACAGCATGTGACTTGTTAAAACCATATCCTGAAAAGTATTCAAAAGTTTCCCAAAGCTCCCTTGCCTCATAATCTTTCATTCCTTTCTCGACGCAGCCACGCTTAAACTTGTCGAAGATCTTGTCTTTCTGGGTTTGGACTTCTCCTGTCCCCTTCTTAGTAAGTAGTTTTCTAAGCTTATTACCCTCATCCAAGGACAAATCCTTGCCCAACTTGTGAGCCAACATAGCAATCTGTTCTTGGAAAATAAGGAAGCCGTATGTTTCTTCAGTTACTTCTCTTACATATTTGTTTACATACTCCACATCCTCTGGGTTTGACTTAGCTCCGATATATTTTCTGTCTACTCCTGCACCTAGCGGGCCCGGCCGATAGATAGAAGTGATAGCAGACAAATCAATAATGTTATCTGGCTTTGCGTTCTTGCAAAAAGTTTGCGCTCCGGTCTCTGTGAACTGGAAGATACCTGCCCACTTACCCTTGTGAAAAATATTCTGCCAAACTTCTTTATCATCCAAGTCAATCTTCTCTGGGTGTAAGTTGGTGTCATAAAAGTCCTTAATGTCTGCAAATGTTGGATTCTCAATTCCATGATGTCGACGCAAGACGCGCTCGATGGCGCCTTCAAGCATCCGCAAAGAGGCAAGACCCAAGATGTCAAACTTGATAAAGCCCATGGGCTCAAGGTGACGCACGTTCTGACCTTCAGACCATGGTGTTTGTCTAACTCCTCCTGAGTTGATTAGAGGCATCCACTGATCCAGGTTTTCACCCACAACAACACCACCTGCATGTCGAGAAGCAGAACGTGTCTGGCCATACAGCTTTTCAATATGCGTCTTAATGTGTGGGTATTTTGTTAAGAATTTCTGTAGTGACTCAGAGAACTCCATTAGCTCTTCAAATGTTGGAGCGTATACACCTGCGGTAATGCCATGCTTTTTCTTAGCGAGGGGTGTGGCTTCGTACACCATCTTACTTGTTACGTTATTAACTTCTGTGAACTCAATACCATAGAACTTTGAGATGTCCTTAATGAGAGAGCGAAGCTGCAGTGTATTCCAGTTTGTGATTGGTACCACAGAGTCATCACCCCATTCATCAATAAGTTCTTCTTTGAGTGTCATAGGGTCCGACACATCATAGTCAATATCTGGGTAGCCGGAGCCGCCCTTTGTTAAGAACCTCTCAAACTGAAGGCCGTACTTGATTGGGTCGACCTGAGTAATGTTTAAAACATATGCAACAAGTGAACCAGCGGCAGAACCGCGACCTGCACCAACAAGCTGTCTAGTAACTGCAACATCAGCAATTGCTTTCATCGTTAGAAAATATTTCGAGAACCCTCGATCCTCGATAACGCTGACCTCGTGTTTAAGGCGATCAACATACTCTTGTTCATTAGCGAGGCCGAGTGACCGGAGACCCTCCACACAAAGGGCAGCCAAGGTCTGGCCTGCAGTTGAGCCCTCCGGGACCACAAAGTCGGGCAAGCGAACTGTGTTGTCTGGAAGGAAAGTTTCAATCCTCTCGTGAGCAATTTGGTACGTCCTTTTAATCGATTCGAGCACCAGCTTGTCATCATATTCTGTCCCACATAATTCTGAATACCTCTTGTATGATTCGAACATCTGGTCTCCGTTCTTGGGATAAAGCTCATAGCCAATCTCTTCAACTGATACAGGAAGTTCATCAGATAAATAGTCTGGCTTGCCCTTCCCTAGCCAACCTAATCGCTTGTAAAGTTCTCGGTCTTTCCACACATCTGCGTTATAGTAGTGTGAGTCAGCAGTTGAGATAAGATCAATACCAAACTCTTGGTGCATCTGAATGATGTAACGATTGAGTTCGTGTTGTTCTGGTATATTATTCCACTGTAGTTCTCCATACCACCTATCTCCAAAAATGTCTTGCATTTTCTGAGTTGTCTTACGCATCGCTCCAAGAATAGCATCAGGGCCAACATCACGGTTCTCCCAGTAGTTGCCGGCATACACACCACCAAGACAAGCTGAAGCTGCTATCACGCCTTCATTGTGCTTCTTGAGAAGTGCATAGTCAACGCGCGGATAGCGATAAAAGTTATCGCCGCTGTAGGACCTAGAGATCATCTTAAAGATGTTTTGTAGTCCAGTTTGATTCATAGCTAGCAAAATAAGGTGGCGGCGCCGATTGAGGACAGATTTAATCTTCTTCTTCGAAGCTCCTTCATCCTCTACGGTTGTCCCTGAATTATCGGCTTCATAATCCGACTTCTTCTTTGAGGCGTTTTTAATCTCTTCATATTCTTCTTTCCACTTTGCAACAGATGGAATAAAGTAAGCCTCGCAACCAAAGATTGGTTTGAATTCTTTGCCAGCCTTCTTCATCTTCTTGGCGTGTAAAACCTGCCAAGCTAGACCATTCATGTTACCATGGTCAGTAAGCGCAAGCGCGTCCATGCCATTATCATAGGCAAAGTCCATATGCTCTGGCGGATAACCTAGGGCGTCAAATGGGGAGCCCGCGACTGAGTGGGCATGTAACCCTACGAATGGGATTTTGCTTTTTGCTCTAGATGTCATTCACTAATTCTTTCATTTCTTCTACTGTTTCAAGTAGGGTTGCTTTTACTGCTTCTCTATCAATTTGGAACATCTCTATTATAAACCTTTCCTGATCATTTGTCAAGTCTCTATATGAATTAGGCATTCCTGCATGTTCCTTGATAATGCTTGGCATTATATCATAAGTTTCTTCAACATTCTTCATCTTCTATCATTCTCCTGTGGTAATATGGTTTCATAAATTGTCGTGTTGGTCTGGGTATCTTCATTTCCGATCGGTAGTAGGCCTGTAAACTGTCCCACGTATCTAGGTCATAATATTCCGATACCTCCACCTTCCTGTCTACTGATATTATATCAATATCAAATATTTTGTCAAGAGTAAAATGACGGCTTGACCATCTTTCTGAAGCTGGGATACTCCTACTACCCCCTGAACACTGATTTTTTATATGGTGCTTAAATTTAGGCCAATCATTTGGAAAAAAAGTAAACCCTAAATACAAATTGTCTCTAACTGTATTACCTTCTCTTGACAAAAAGAATGATTCCGTTCCTCTAATCATGTTTCTGTGGTCTCTCACCACAGATGGGTCATATATTCCATATGGAAAAGATACATAATACTTGGTGGGCAATACCCACCTACTCATCTTGTCAGATATCTGGAAGGCCATCAGGGCTCCGTGCAACGCGGACCAGCCAAGACTATCTCTTCTATCAATATCTTTCTGCGTCATTGGTGTATAAAATATAGGAATCCACTTTTCGTGATATTCTCTACTCTTAACAAAGTTTTTCTCCTCAAAGTATCGGGGAGACATTACGTAATCTCCCAAGCGTTTCTTGACAAGAGGCGCAACATCATCTCCACACACAACCCAGATACTATCACAACCGGCGTAGGCACACTCATAAACAGATCTCTCGACAGCTAAGAAGCCCTCTCTCAAAGGCTGCAAATAATCTGGCCATGGGAAATCAAACGAGCCCCGCCATCCTGTTAGCGGTATGATACCTGCTAGGTTTCTACCTTTTGGTGCTTTGTTCAATTATTTCCCCTAATGACAGATCCATAAACCTTACATGTTCTGTATCTTTGTATATGTTGTTGTCTTTCTCTTGTAGTAACCTTTTGACATGCACCACGTTAGGCTTGCGATATTTTGGACTACCATTTTTGTAATGCTTCATAAGTCTACCATTTACATTTATTGATGTCAAGTGTCTTTTAACTAAGAACCTAACAATTGAATCTGAATAATCAAATGATTTTAGCTGATCCATAGTTAGCTCCGACTCAACAACGCAATCTGTGATGTAATCTGCCCCATCTACTCTATCAGATGAATAAAAATGCAATTCTTTACATAATCCTTGAGAGCCAGTTATAGGTGGCAAGGTATATCTCTTTGGTCCGAGGACAGACAACTCAAAATCATCTAAGACAATAAACGTTTTTTCTTTTGCGTGTTTTATTTCATTATCTAATTGAACACCGGATGGATCAAAAACAAAGAGTTTATCAAAGTCATACTTAAATGTAATATTATCTGACGTGATCTTGATTTGCTGATCTGTGACCCTAATGCTTGTATTTGGCTTGGTTGGTATCCTCTTCGACAATAGACCCAGCATTGTGTTTATTTTTGTCCAAACCTCAGATGCATTTGGTTTACCAAACAAAGAGATATCTAAGCGCTTGTAAAACATTAGCGGTGTCTTCCGAGTACTTATGAAATGATATTCGTTTACCAGGGCGTAATATGCGGCTTCTACAGTAGAGCCTATAACGACACCACCTAGTAGCATATTCCTATTTTATAATCATACCTAGCTCTAAATGATGCCGGGTAGAATCCGGGGGGTGGGCTATGAAAAGTGTTGGAGGATCCTCCCGATAAACAGATGTCATCTAAGATAGACATTAAGTCATCATACATTTGCTGCTGGTTACGAGACAATTCAAAAACTGTTCCGTTCCCTTCTTGAGCATAGTTATTCCAAACACGAGAGCGCTGCTCTGCAAAAGCATAAAACTTTAAGTTCGGAGTTGAAGCAAGCGCTTCCCAAACTTGGTCCGTAGTAACCCTTGGGACCAGATAGGACTGTGCAAACTCGTCACTAAATAGGACTATAATCCTGTCGGCGTTTGCTCTCCAGTTCACCTTAAAGAATTTTAACTCTGGAACTGAACCCATTCTATTGGCCCATGTAGCCTGGGCAAAGTTATAATTAAAATTACCAGAGATGTTTTGCAGAGCAAGCATGATGGCATCTTTAAATTGCTCGTTACCTGTCGAGTTGTCGAACTGACCCACGTTAGAAAAGGATGTCAGGAACTGATCAAACTCAGTAATGTTAGACTCCATAATAAGCATCTCTTGTGTTCCGGTAGGACCGGGGGCGCCTTTGGGCCCGACGATTAAACCCCACTTTAACTTATCTTCTGCTGCAAAATTCTGAGCAAACCTATTCATGGCCATTCTCACAGCGTTAATGTAATTCTCCATAGAGCCAGACCAGTCGACTAAGAATAAAATATCTGTTTCTGGAATCTCTTCTCCATAGTCTACGATACCATCGCAATCGTCGTCAGCACCATTACAAATTTCTTCTTGTGGTAAGGTCTCTCCTCCGCAAAAGTCGACGATCTGACCTTGAGATGGGTGGGCTCCATACCATTGTCCTCTGTTACAGGCCTGTTCACCCATGGTGCAAATTCCTACATTTAAAGTACCTTCAGGGCCCGTGTAACAGTCTCTAACAAGGCGCTCATCTATCAAACTATCACAATCCTCGTCAAAGTCGTTACACATTTCAGGGTTTGTGGGGATACCTGCAAACTGATCACACTCCTCGCCGGGCTCTAGATCAGGAACCCAGTGGCAAAGAGCAAAGCACTCAGTCATCTGAGTGACTTGGCACTCTTCATTAATACACTCACAGGTCTTAAATCCCATGCCACAAGTTAACGGAGGTTCCATACAAGGTACGAGGGCGCCGACTGACTCTGGTGGACACTGACAGTTTAAACCCTCATCAACTAGATTATCACAGTCGTTATCTTCGCCGTCGCAGGCTTCTGGTATAGGTCTCTGAGCAGTACAACCTATCCAACTACCGTTTGCGCAAATTTCTAAACCTGAATTGCAGACAGTTGAACATTCTCTAATAAGTTGTTCGTCAACTGAACCGTCGCAGTCGTTGTCGAGTCCATCACAAATGTCCTCTGGCACTTGGCCACATCCACCGCAAGCATTCAGCTGGTTTTCATCAACGTTACCATCGCAGTCGTTGTCTTGATTGTCGCAGACTTCTTCTTCTTCAAGGCAGGTAATGCACTCTCCATAATAGAGTCGGCCCTTGTCACATTTAACTTCCTGTCTACCAGTATTACCATCTATTTCACAATCATAATACATTGTGAAGTCTTCGTTTATTCCGGGAGGACAGTCAAATGCATGCTGGCAATCTGTCTCTTCAATTATCTCTGCGGGTGGGCAAGCAGGATCCCTGTTTCTGTCACAGGGTGTTAATGTCTCGTCACAAATATCTAGCACTGCATACTTTGCTTGAATCTCTGTCCCAGTTGGTGGACAATACCAGGTTTGCTGCTGACAACATCTTGGATTACAATCACAAAACCTGACATGTGTGTTTGGTAGGTTTGCGCATGGGTCGACCCAGGCATCTACGGTGATATCTGGGATTGTAACAACTTGTGCGTCAACCACTGTTGAGTCTGGGGTTAAGCTTCTGATATTTTCCGCATCTCCGCCATGGTCCTGAACTCTGGTATCCGAACATGCGAATAACAATAGAAGAAGTGCTAGTTTTTTCATTAGTGCTCCATTTTATGTTTTATATATGACCCTACTGAGTGAGGATAGAATTGTTTCGCAATACCTAAGCACGCTTTTGCAACCTGTTGTATTTCCCACTGAGCGCCTTCGTGCACCCTGAGAGAAACAAATTTTAATAAGTTATGCAAATTGACTGTTCCGTAATATTGCGTATATAAGTTTTGTGGCAAAATACCCCTTGCCTGCTCTCTGCATACTCCCGATTCTAACAGAGCTTCAAACAATCTCATACTCTCCTTGTGGTGACTACTAATCTGACTAGAAGCTGAAGATAATGTGGGTGATCCGTCTCTATTTGATTCCAAAATCGGATCAATCAAATCGCCTGTGCTTGCTTGCCTATTGGATTTATGTTGTGTTCGAAATTGGTTAGGTTCGTAAAACTGAATATCTACAGAAGTATATCTACGAGATATTTCATTATAAGCCCAAGTGCGATGCCGGTGATGCTGGCTCCTAATAAACAAAGGAACGGTAAAACGAAATGTGATAGTGCAATGTTCAAATGGCGAAGAGTGATTATGGGCCATAAGGTAGTTAATAAGTTTAATATCTTTTTCATCTACTTCTTCCTTTTCTGATCCGAACGAAACTCGTGCAGCATTAACAACTGACAAATCCGAACCCATATGTGAAATGTACTCAACCGCACCGACATCATCACCGAAGAGATCAACTCTCATCTGGCCTCCTGTAAACACCTACTACATAATTCTCTAAAATCATAAAGTGAGTTTTGTTTTTTAATTTTATCTCCTGGATCATGGAACGGTCTACAACAATCTTATTATTATCAATATTTCCATAACGCAGATGCCTAAATTGCTTATCACAGTCATCTGCAATTTGAATTACGGATGCTTCGATATACTGATCTTGTTCCGGATTATAATCTTCTGGTAAAAGAACTCCTGAATTTGTTTCGTTTTTTTGAGCATGCGGAACAATTAACAAATGCCTATTTACAGGCTTTAACATTTCAATTTTAGAGGCCATTGATCCTCCCAACAGAGCGCTGGCACTTGTTAACATAATCAGCTAAAACTTCCATATCTGTTTCCGATTTGTATAGGCGATAAGCTTTTACAGCCAATCGCATTTCTTCCTTTGAAAGCCATCCATTTTCGTTGTAAGATTCACGCAGATCTTTGCGCTGCTCCTTAAATGGCTCCATCGCATCCTCAATGGCTACAAAAGTTTTAATATAGTTTGCGAGGTGTTCCTCTTTGGTTAGTAATTTATCGTTGTTAGAACTCATATTTTATCCTTTCTTGTTGAGTTGTATTACAATAATAGTATATTTTAACAGGTTTGTCAAGAGTTTTAAATAGAAAAACTTTCACCACAGCCGTAAGTTCTTTTTGCAGCAAATTCAGTTAGTGTTATCATTTTTCTTTTTATAATCCTCAATGGCAGACTTAATTGCATCCTCTGCCAAGACAGAGCAATGTATTTTCACGGGCGGAAGGCAGAGAAAGTCTGCAATTTCTACATTTTTTATCTCTTCCGCTTCACTCAGCGTTTTACCTTTGATCCACTCTGTTACCAAAGAAGAAGAAGCTATGGCCGAACCACAACCGTATGTTTTGAACTTTGCATCTTCGATAACGCCATGGTCATTAACTTTTATTTGTAATTTCATTACGTCTCCACATGCAGGGGCCCCGACAATTGCAGTGCCTACTTGGCTATCTTCTTTGTCCAGGGAACCCACATTACGAGGGTTTTCGAAGTGGTCTATTACTTTGTCGGAATAACTCATACAAACTTCACTTCGCATGCACCACCAGCGCAAGCAACTTCACCTTTAAGGTCTGTGTTGTCCTCTTCTTCCGTGACCTTAGTAAGATCTATTGACGTCAAAGAACCCAAAAGTGCCTCATATGTCTCTTTCGAGCAATCCTCAAAAGGAGCCTGCTTGTAAGTGTGATCTGAGAATGGAAGCACCGACAATCCGTTGTAACTACTTCTATTATCCCACATCCATTCGCCCACGTCAACCCATTCTGCATCTTTTATTGAGATGGTTGCTGAAATATTGTGAGTGTTTTGGCCTTTGCGAAAACCTGGCTTTACCCATTCATCTGTTACGTGCTTAACTCTCTTGAGTAACTGCAATGCTGATTCTGTCCTCAAGATAGAGGCCTCTGGGGCTTTTTGCGGGATGGAGATAACGGCAGTTGTATGTGGGCTGAAATACTCATCCTCAATCAGTTCTGGGTGGTTTTGAACCAAATATGTATAAATTGGCTCGTTCTTTCCAACCCTAACACGGCGGATGTAATAATCATTGTGCCAAGCGTGAATACCAGAAGAAGTACCAAGAGTTAAAGACGTAGTGCCAGCTGGTTTTACACAAGTTGTTCTTGCTGCTGGCTTGATACCCAGCAGTTCGGCCACCCTAGCATTCTCTTCCTTGACACAACCAGCTGCCTCTTTCATATTAAGATCTAGCACCGCACCGGAAGCAATGCCCGTCATTGATACCCCAATTAAAGCGTCCTTTTCAGTAGTTCTGCGCCAGATATCTCGAAGATAATGAAAATCTGTATAACTGGCCTGTAATGTTCCAATGAACGTTGCGGCCTTAACACGATCATTCAAATCTTCTTGGTTCTCGACATTTGATACATTTACTTCTGTTAGATTACAAAACTGATATG
>MDTD01171416.1_pt1 | contig 21853 bp, 31 predicted proteins | sample 811221 | NCBI WGS metagenome assembly MDTD01 (sample SAMN05326646, study PRJNA326480) | marine metagenome | isolation source: seawater | place: Pacific Ocean: South West | collected 2011 | reverse complement strand
GAACCCGAATACTCGGTGGCGCTCAACGACGCGAACGCGCCCACGAGCAGGTGGCGCTCAACCGCAATACTCGTGGCGCTCAGAGAAGCGAATATTCACGGAGCCAACTTGGCGAGGGGATATCCGGTATCGCACCAGCACACTGCAACCTGCGTGCGGGTGATAACGTCGTTCGGCCTTTCCATGTCTCTGCCTTCCTTTGGTAGCTAGCAACATAGAAGCGGAGGGCTCATTTGCCGCGGGTGTCTCCCCACGCCAGAATGTGGAGCCGCGTCGTCATCTGGAGCTGCTGTTGTAGCGCGGCTTCGGCGATCCGTTTCGACCGATCAACGATCGTGCCTGAATCTGTACCCTCCGGCATCACCCACACCCGAGATCGGTCCCATTCGTGTGCGCGCGCGACGGCCGCTGCGGACGCGACGTCTGATTCATCGACACAGACGAACTTGAGATGCACCTCATGCGCGTTTTGATAGTCGCCCCACGCGGTTGCCATCGCTGCGGTCCGTTCCTGGTGCGAACCAGCGTTCGAGAGCTTCGGTGAGAGTACGACGACGTCCAGTTTTGATAGCACCTCTTCGGGAGGGAAAATCGTCCCGTTGGACTCGACATGTAGTTCACGACCGGCGGACTTCAGCTCTCCCAGGAGTAAAATGAATGCGGGTCGGTGTGCGTAGAGCATCGGCTCTCCGCCCGTTATGACCACGAGTCCGTCGCGTGTGGAGATGTCATCGACGATGCTCTGCACGCTTCGCGCCGTAATCGACTCGCGAAGATCAAATCGAGTGGAGTCCCACGTGTAGCCAGTGTCACACCAATCGCATGACAGGTTGCACCCTCCGAAGCGGATGAAGGTTGCGCGCCGACCAATGTACGGCCCCTCGCCCTGAAGCGTGGGGCCGAAGATCTCAGATATAGGCAGGAGATCGCTCATATTCGCACTCGACTTGTCGCGCGGGTGTCTTCCGATTCCGAGACGAGTGCCGAGATAGCTACTAGGCGCCCACGTGCCGGGTGTTCGCGAAGCTCGTCGCGTACATGGAGGGATATCCACTGCGCGATGAGTTCGGATGTTGGATTGAACGGCAAGACGTCATTCAGGTGCCTGTGATCGACGGTATCCGAGAGATACCGCCCGACCCAGTCAAGATCCGCGAAGTCCAAGATCATGCCGACGGCATCCGTGGTGCCCTCGATGGTGATGCTCACGCGATATGTATGCCCGTGGAGGCGAGCACATTTGTGTCCGATTGGCAGTCCCTCGATTGTGTGGGATGCGGAGAATCGAAAGTCTCGACTGATGCTGAGGGTCACGCGTTGGTCCGATCGTCGAGTGTACAAACTGCCAAAGAATGTAGCCCATGAGTCACGCGAGAGTCAGGTCGATAACTATACATGTATATTATCCCTATGCCGCGTCCTCACAAAACTCCAGAACAAAGGGCGTTCGGTGCTGCGGTGGGGGCGCTCGTCCGCGAAGAGCGCGCACGATTGTCGCTTAGCGGTGATCAACTCGCGCGGGCGAGCAATGTCAGCGTCGATTTGATCCGAAGTATCGAGAACGGCCGGGTCGCCAGTCCGGGACTCTTCTCTGTTGCGTCCATTGCTGCCGCTCTCGGCGTCGCGGTCGATGACCTAGTGCCCGAGGTCAGTAGATGAGCTTTTATGGGGGCATTGATAGGGGAGAGCTTCGATTTTTCGAGGGGATTGACGGCGAGGGCCGAACGTACTGGTCGGGATGCGCCTGGCAGCTCGGGACCGCCCGATTCTGGGAGGTCCTCGCTGAGGACACGTGCAATGCAGGGTCGTACCGACTCGGTGCGACCCTCCGCGAGGAGTTGGCGGCCTGCATCGTCGGGGGTTTTGGGGCCACTTGGAATCATGTGCAGCCTTTCATCGACCGGCTTCGCTCCGAAGGGCTGTTGGTGGATGGACGCGCGACCACTCAGGACGATATATACAGAGCGCTCGTCGAGCCTGTGGTAGTCGACGGCAGGGCAGTGCGATACCGCTTCCCGGCTCAGCGCTCGGAGCGGCTTGCGAACGCGTTCTCTGCGATCGATGGAGTGGATGTCGAACGGATGAGTGATCTTCAGCTGCGAAACTTCTTGCTCACCGTGCGGGGAGTTGGGCTAAAGACCGCGAGTTGGGTGGTTCGGAATCTTCGCGCGAGCGACCAAGTTGCGATCATCGACGTTCACATTGCCAGAGCCGGCGTAGTAGCGGGCGTCTTCGACGCGGAATGGCGAGTGGCGCGTGACTACCTCCGGTTCGAGCGCGCATTCCTCGCGTGGAGCCAACACGCGCGAGTTGAAGCGCCGAAGCTTGATGCGACGATTTGGGCCGTGCTGTCCGGACGCAACAGCTCGTCCCAAGACATACTTGGCGTTGAGACGTTCTCGAGCAATGAACTCCTACCTGTTTGGCCGGTGCTGGACGAGGCAGGGTGACTTGCGAGAGGCTTGTCTAGCAATCATGGAAGTTAGGGGAATCAGTGAGTGGCAGCGACTCGAGTGTGACGCGGTCCATCGGTGGGGGGCCCGCCGGGCCCGACGACTGTGCGATTTCCTTCGAAACGACCCTCGCGTCGCCGGATCCGGATGTAGTGGCAACTATCACTCAAGGTGAGGTGCTGGACCTGGAGAGCGTCGACTCTCCTATCCGTGGCGTGCTCGCGTACGTAATCGGTGGCCCGCAAGTCGGAGCGATCACACAACAGATCCTGGCACTTCGTCGCTGCATCGAGCGTGGAGTGCAGTACGAGGCGGAGATCGTGCGAATCGTGGGCGGTTCAGTCACTGTCGTGGTTCGCCCGAGATGATCATTGCGGGCGGGACCTACACCGAGACAGTCATCGAGCCTGACTCGAAGGATCTCATGGGTTCGGGCATGCGGGCAGCAGCGGCTCTTGCTCCGCATGACAACAGCTTGAGGCTGGTGACCGCCGTTGATGATGCGATGGCCGAGGAGGCGGAGCTTGTGTCTGAAGCCCTCGGCGTGCGCAGAACGCTAGTAGAGCGGTCCGAGCCGGTCGGGTTTCGATATATGACTCCGATTAGTTCTCCCCTGATCAATGGCGTGGGAGCAATCGCGTCGGGGGGCGTCAGAGAGGAAGCGGACACCGCGCTATTGTTCGGCTTCGTCGAGCGTGGTGAAGTGCTTACCTCCGTTGATGCGCGCACGGTCGTTCTCGATCCCCAAAAGCCCCGCGACACCGACCGCCTCAACCTTTCCTCGATTCAGTCGGAGCGACTGGTGCTGGTGGCGAATCGATCCGAGACCCGTCAGCTGGCGCGAGGAGAAGGTTCGGTAGCCGCTGCTGCTCGGAAGCTTCTCTCTGACCCGAGACTCGACGCAGTGGTAACTAAGCAGGGAGCGGCGGGAAGTCTCGTTTCGTGGAGATCGGGAACCGAGATCCACCAGCAGACAGTTGGAGCACATCCCACCAACCGCGTTTGGCCGATCGGTAGTGGGGATGCTTTCTCCGCGGGATACGCCTTTGCTTTGCAGCAGGGCGCCGACTACGTCGAGGCGGCCAGGGTTGGATCGCGAAGCGCCGCCCACTGGTGCAGCACCCGCCAGCCTAGTCTCCCGGTGGCGGTCCTCGCGGGTGAAGACGTCAGCGATGCGTTGCGGCCGCGCCGAGCGAGAGTGTATGTCGCGGGGCCATTCTTCACTACTGGAGAACGTTGGCTCGTCGAAACGGTAAGAGATCAGCTCGACAGTTTGGGCGTGATTCCGTGGTCGCCTGTACATGAGGTTGGCCACGGTGAGAACATCGCTCACGCCGATCTCGCGGGCCTGCGAAGCAGTGATGCCGTACTCGCGTTACTTGACCACTCAGACTCGGGAACCATCTTCGAGGTCGGCTGGGCCGTCGCGGCTCAGATACCAGTCGTTGGTTTCGGCAGAGTTGTTGAGAAAGAGGGCATGAAGATGCTCGGCGGATCGAGTGTTGAGCTTCATCGAGACCTCGCGACCGCCTGCTACCGCGCTGCTTGGGCAGCCATGGGTCTGTCTATAGAGCCCGGCTGGATGACAACGTGAGCTCACCCCGATCCCTGCTCCTCCTGTCGGGAGGGATCGATAGTACGTCGCTCGCATATTGGCGTAAGCCCGACTATTCGCTCTTCATTGATTACGGTCAGCGCGCGGCTGTCGCCGAACGGCGCGCTGCGACCGCGGTCGCGAACGAGCTAGGCGTCGTCTTCGACAGTATGCAAATCAACCTAGCTGCGGCGGCGGGAGGTTTGATGGCAGGCGGGAGCGTGATGGAGGGTGCGCCGAGTCCTGAATGGTGGCCTTTTCGCAATCAGCTCCTCATCTCGATCGCCGCGGCCTGGGCCTGCCGCAATACGAACGTCCTAGAGGACCCGGGAACGGTCTCGATACAGCTCGGGATTGTACGCGGAGACGGTGAGCGTCACGTCGATGGATCTGCGCGTTTCGTTTCGGCGATATCTGCTCTTCAAGAGTTGCAGGAGGGACGGATCAGCGTGGAAGCACCCGCTCTGGATCTCAGCACCGAGGATTTGGTGAAGCGGAGCGCAATTCCCGATGCGCTCCTCGCATGGACACACTCATGTCACGTGGCGTCGTTTCCCTGTATGGAATGTCCTGGGTGCTTCAAGCGGGAGCGCGTGCTCCACGATCTGGGGCGTCTGCAGTGAATCTGGAATCGACCGCTATCTGGATACAAGAGGCAAAGCGTGCGGAACAGCTGCGGCCCGTCCCCCACCCGCGTGAGCAGCGAGTAGTTGATCGTTCGGACCACTGGCTGATGCAGCTCCCAATGGAGGGAGGAGCTGCCTCAGCCGGCGTCGATCACACGGCATCGCTCGCGAGCGTGTATCTGCAAGCCCGGGAGAGCTGCTCCCCGCAGAAAGCTAGTTCACAAGAGCAGGCGTTCGCGATGCTTGCAGCTATGAGCTGGTCTCGAGATGAGGCGCGCGACGATGCGGGGAGAGCCTGGAGTTCACGTCTCGCCCCGTCAGCTGGCGGCACGCACTGCATCGAGCCCATGCTTTGGTGGGGTGAGAGCTGGTACGTTGCGAGCTCTGGCATTGTCCATCAGGTTCGCCTCTCCGGTGCGCTCTCGGAGCAGCTGGTGGGTTCTGTACGCGAAGCGGTTTATGAGACTGAAGTGACTGCTGCCTTGTTTGCTGTCGCGGATCCGCGACTCCTCGAGCAGCGATATCCGGGAGCAACAAGCCTAATGTGGCGCGATGCAGGAGCGTTTCTCGTAGTGAGCAGCTTGGTGGCACAAGCCATTCGATGCCAAGGTCGCATTGCTGGTATCGGCTGCCTCCTCGATGAGCGGACGGGCGCGATGGCAGTCGGCGCATTCTGGTTTGGGGGAGCGTCTGTTGAGTGACGAGATTGGCGTTTCGGTCACGAACAGTGATGGAGACACCTACCCATTGACGAGGCAGATGGTGGTACTAGCCGCTGAGTCGCAGGAGCCACTCCCGGCTCAACTGGCCGGTGGTGTCTCAATTGGAGACAAACAGTACGAGCCGCTCGCACTAGTTGAAGCTGCAGGAGGCATTCCGCCCGGATCGATCTCGAGGTCTTCTGCGATCGCGGCACTGCGCGGGCTCGCGATGGTTCCTGCAGTTGCGCAGCCCCCGGAACCCGCAAGGGTGGCGCCTGTTCCGCCACCACTCCGATCCCAGCTTGCCCGGCATGTAGGGGAGTGGGTCGCAACTCGTGACGGGACTTTCCTGGCTTCCCACATCGATCTTCGTGCCCTCATTGAGCAGATCGAGGGTGACGCAGCGATCCAGTACATCCCGACGCGTGGCGCCTCGTGAAGTTGCCGTTTACCTGGATCTACCCAGGTGTCGCTGAACGCCCGTTCGTACCCTTCCGCGTCGAGGGCATTCCCCCGGGGATTAACTTGATGGCTCTAGTCGATAGTGGTGCGATGAAGACGATGCTCGACGCACGTATCGCGGACGCCGCCGGCATCCCTCTGCCGACGCAGGTTAGCCAGCGGGTGGTCATTGGAGGTCTGCAACACGACACCTTCTCCGCGCGAGTACCGATTGTTGTCGGGCAGCACAAGTGGGAATCGGATGTGTTGTTCGCGCAGGGATGGAACGCGCCTCACCAAATCTTTGGGTTGAGCGATCTTTTCGAGCTATTTCGGGTGCATGTCGACGCCGAGGATAAGACCACAACGATCTCCCCGAAACGAATGAGCCCGCGGATCTCTCGAGTTCGTAAGTGAAGGATCGGCCGTCGTGTCGCGCATAGTGAGGCTGGCTCCACCGCCTCATCTGTGTGCCTCAAGGCCGATCGAGTCGCCGCATCAATCGCGGAGCATGTGTGACGCAGGCCCTCAGGTAAGCCATCGCTGGCCAACGCCCACTCCTTCGATTCCGAGTTGTGCTGGGACCTCGATCCATGGTGGTTGGGTCCGGAAAGTGAAATCGGCGGCATCCGCGGCGGACTCGCTGGCAGGGTAGCCAGGTGTCCACGCGCGAATGCCGCCATAGGTGGGGAGGGGATGCTCAGCAGGATGGCTCCGAGGCTAGTTCGCCCTCGGTCCTGACCACCCGAAGCTTGAGGCCCGTCTCGCCCAGTTCCTGCACCATGCAGGCCCATACCAGCGCCTCGACGTAGCTCGGATGCAGACTCGGCTCGCTACGCCACTCGTCTTCCTCTGTGCGTCGCGCCTCGACAGCGAATTCGCCCGGGTCGAGCAGGAGCTCGGCGATCGAGGCGGGGACGTCAGTGAGGTCACCGTCATCGTCGGGGACACCTACCAGCACGACATCACCGAGGAGTCGGGCTCTGCCGTGCGCGCGAGGCTCGTGGAACCACCAGAAGAACGTCGCCCGCCGATTGAACGGCAGACCTTCGGCGATGCCGTTCTCGTTTACAACGAGCGTCACGCCGATGTTGGGCAGATCGACTTGTTCGATCCAGCCGCCGGCCTCTGCCCGGTAGTTCTCAAGCTTCCGAAAGTCTTTCGGCTCGATGGGTTCGCTGTCTTTCGCGGGGATCACGATGGCCTGCGCCATGGTCCTTCCTCCTTTGCGTAAGCGACCGAGATCAGGGCTGTTCTCTTCAAGTCGCAGCACGCAGACGAACTGGCACTGCGAGCAGGAGGGGTATTGGGTGGTCGGCCAGGAGAGAGCACGCATGCTCTCGATCCCGAACCGACCACCCGGACGAGGTGAGCCGTCACCCGGCTGACGGCTTCGACGTGCGCTGCGTCTTCGGTGCCGGGGTGGCGTCAAAGATGGCCGCGATGGCGTCGCGTTTGCCCGCTGCCTCGCGCTCGATCTCGTCACGCACGTCCTGCGCGCGACGTTGAATGGCTGGGTCAGCCTTGGTCTTGTCGATCCAGGCTTCGATGGCGAGGCGGACTTCGTCGGTGACGGTCCGATCGTTGAGCTGGGCGATGATGTCCAGCTGGGTGCGGGTGGACTCGTTGAGTCTGACCGCGAGGGGTTTGATCGGGCCGTAGCCGAGTCCGTTGGCAGACGGCGGCGAGGCGGGCGTGGTGGGTGCGTTGGACTCGCTCATGGTGGGCGGGTCACCTCCTTGACGGGTGCGGCCGAGAACTCGGTTGGTTCTCTACGAGACCGCAGACCGGCAACGAGGACGCGCTCTGCTCGCTCCCCCTTAGTGAACGACACCCCACACGGGGAGGCAACCGTCCGATCGGCGGCGCAGATGTTCCGCCGCGGCAACGGCACCCCCGCTCGACCGACAGGGCGCATCGCAGGAGCGTCGCCGTCGTACTCGATGGATAGCATCTGGGGCATGGACAAGCGCTACCAGGTCTTTGTCAGCTCGACATTCAGCGATCTCGTGGAGGAGCGCCGCGAGGTCATGCAGGCGCTACTCGAGATGGACTGCATGCCGGCGGGCATGGAACTCTTCCCAGCGAGCAACGACGACCAGTGGACGCTCATCAAGGGTGTTATCGAGCAGAGCGACTACTACCTTGTGATCCTCGGCGGTCGGTACGGATCGACCACAGAGGAGGGCATCAGTTACACCGAGAAGGAGTACGACTACGCCGTCGAGCTTGGTATCCCCGTTATGGGGTTTGTTATCTCCGATCCGGATTCAGTTGCGGTCGGCAAGACCGACAAGAGCGATGCGGCCGCAGCGAAGCTTGGCGAGTTTCGCGCCAAGGTTCAGACTCGGATGACGAAGGATTGGAAGAACGCGGAGGATCTCGGGTCGAAGGTGACTCGGGGCCTGGTGCATCTGATCAAGAACAACCCGCGCCCGGGCTGGGTGCGCGGCGATCAGGCCATGACACCAGAAACGAGAGTCAAGATTGCAGAGCTCGAAGCGACGATCGCGAAACACGAGAAGCAGGAGGCCGAGCAAGGCTCAGCGAATGCGGCTCAAATTGACGAGAGTTTTGCTCACGGGCAGGAGACCGTTGAACTTTCGCTCGTGCACAAGGGCTACAGCACGACCCACGGAAACTTTGAGGAGCTCGGCGATCTCGCCTACACCTGGGACGAGATTATCGAAGTTCTCGGCCCATTCATGATCGAGGAAGCCCCCGAGCCATCGCTCCGCCGCACGTTCAACAACCACCTGCTGAGCGACATACAGCAGGATCCCGAGGGATGGACGAGCGACGTGTTTCACGAGTCCGCGGAGATTTCAGACAAGGCGTGGGGATCGATCATCGTTCAGTTGCGCGCACTTCGCCTAATCACGACGGGCACGAAGAAGCGGACGGTGAGCGACAGGGCGGTGTACTGGAAACTCACACCTGCGGGTGACGACTACTTGGTCGCACTTCGAGCAGTGCCCAGCACTCGGAGTCAACCTGAGTAGGCGCCCAGGCTGCTCACATGTGCTGAACGAGGCCGCGGCAGGTGGCGTCGAATGTCGCGATATCCACCGCTCGTTACGATCAGTTGCGCGGCGAGCTAACCAGGACGAACCCGTCTCCGGCCGCTATTGCGCCGGTGATGTCCGGGATGGGAACCGGTGCGTTGTCGGCTGCTGGGCTAAGCGACGCTGGGTACGTGGCCGCTCCGGTACCCCACACCCACGCTCGCCCGTCGGAGGTTGTGGCCACGGTCCCTCCCGCGTACCCCGTGTCGGCAGACGTGATCTTGGACAGCCCCGGCACGGTCACGGGGCCAACCCCGTCTCCCAGAACACCAAGCCCGCCGTGTGCATTGTTTCCTTTGGCGACGACAGTTCCGTTACCGAGATTGAAATATCTGTTCTCCCAGGTCGAGACGGTGGACTCTGCGCCGGTGACTCCCTGCTCGTAGTCGCCTGTTGCGAAGCTCCATACTCTGCCGTCCGAGAGGACTGCGTTCGCCCCGCTAATGGAGACCACGTCTTCAAGCTCAGAGTTGCCTAGCTGGGTGAACGAGATGCATGCGTCTGGATCGGTACCGTCCAAGTAGCCCGCTATGGTGCGACTTCTCTGGCATCCCCATACCCATACCGAGCCATCGCTGCCCAGTACAGTGTTGGACGCGAGCTGTGCCGCTTTGGGGAGACCGCTGAGCAACACCCCGTCAGTACCACCGCGCTCACCCGTGGCGCCGCCATCAGCGAACTGGCCTTCGTTGCCAAAGAAGTAGACAGCACCCGACCTCGTCAGAATCTGGAAGCTGCCTGTCGTGAACCCGGGGACGATCTTAACCGCGTCCGCCACCTCTCCGATTTGCATCGGCGCGCTAACGAGGCCGAACCCGTTCTCGAGGTCGCCCCACCACCACGCCGTCCCGTCCGCTCGGACGACTCCGATGGCGTCAGCAGCCGCCGCTGCGCTAACGACGTCATCCATGCCGGGAACCGGCACTGGTGCTGGCGCAGTGCTCACCCCCACCGGTGCGAGGATCCCCGGCGTGCTTCCCCAAACGTACACCTGCCCCGACAACGGAGCTTGAGCTTCTTCTGCGGGTTCTTCAGTGACTGACGGTGACGAGCTCGACGATCTGGCGGGCGCAGCTGCGCCGCCGTCACTCGCGGAGGGTGCGCAGGCCGCCAAGGCGCACCCAGCGAGCGCAACAGTGACCACAACCATGAGTGATTTTGAAACAAGCGTCCGTACGTCGTTTCGGTACATCGCCTTTGTCCTGTTCGCTACGTCACCGCGTCTCGGCGATAGTGCCCCCTGAGCGCACAACGCCTGATAATTGTTCTGATCCGCCCCGCCGCGCATTGCTCAAGAGATGGGACTCTGGATGCGGAGGTCGACCGCACCGTTGCCGTTCGTGATTGCGGCGCCGTACCCGCTCGGCAGGTCGTACCCACAGAAATATGTGCCGCTGGGTCCATTCGAGAGATCCATGCCCTCGCGACAGGTCCCGACTGCGCCGGCGCTATCGAGTTGCGCCTTCCAGGCGACCGCTGCCTGATATCCAGCTTCGAGGTCGGTGAAGTGCACCCACCAGGTGTCCTTGATACCCGAGTCCGGGATCGCTTGGTGACAGATCGCTTCAACCGCCGCCGTCGGCACTGGCGCCGCCGACGACCACTCCGGCGGATAGTCGCTCAGCACCTCATCAATCACAGCGGGGTTCGTGTTCACCTGCGTCGCGTTGCCCGATGGGTCGTAGCAGATCCTCCAGATGCGGTCCTGCTCGCTCTCCTCGACGGGTGCAGCGGCGGGTGCCGTTTCCTCTGTCGACGGCTGACTTGACGACTCCGCGCTGATCGGGGTGTCCATGCTTGAAGCCGTGTCGGCGCTGGCACAGCCCGCGAACGCCACGGCGGTCACCGAAGCAAGAAGCGCCAGCCCTACGGCGCGCGGCGCCATGGCGGTTTTCTGAGCGGGAATCCCAGGAGCAGAGGCGCGAGGAATGGACGAAATGACAGCGAGAAAGAGTGGCAGGCTGCGGCGCGGTCGGGTCATGACAGGGGTCCCCTTTTGTGAGGTAGTTAGGGAGGCAGGATGGTTGGTGATACTCATAAGTAGCACACCCGGAGGCTCCATTGCGACTTATAAGTATGTAGACCGATAGGTAGCGCGCTGGTGCGCTGGAGGGATGGAAGGCGAGCTACAGCGCAGACTCGGGCAAAACCTCCGCGCCCATCGCAAGGCGCTGGGCCTGAGCCAAGAAGAGTTCGCCGAACGTCTCGGCTATCACCGCACCTACATCGGCGGGATCGAGCAGGGGCTACGCAATCTCAGCCTGCGCTCTGTCGAACGATTAGCGGCAGATCTCGACATCGACCCGCTGGAGCTCCTTCGGGATTCGCCCCCGAGCTGACTCGATTCTGGATCGGGGGAGGGTGAACTCGTTTGGAGTCTGGCGAGCACGTCGGACTCTCGAGTCGATGGGCCGTGAGTCGCCGTGTTCTGAGGTAGACGCTGCCTGTTGAGGTTCAATCAACACGGGCGAGCAGTCGACCGAGCTCAAGGTAGATCCTTCGCGCGCTCTCGAGAGTAATCTCCATCCACTGACGCTCGCCCTCAATGATGATCCAGGTGTCAGCGGGTTCGTCCGCTCGTCGCTGCGCCAGTACCGTGAACTCCGCAACTTCTGCATGACGCTCGATCGTCCCACCAGTCACTTGGCTGATTCGGGCTGCAACGGCGGGCACAACAACAGGAGCGCTGGTGTGGTGCCCATCCCATTCTTCATCAGCATGGTCATGCTGTGTGGCGCACCAGACTGGACAGGCGCTAATCGGTTGAGTACGCGGGTCATGCATCGCTCGCCACCATCCCATTCAGTCGCGGCCGTTCTCCAGCCTTGTCCGCGCACAATCACCTTCGCAGCGGACCGCCCACGGGTGAAGCCTGCCTGCAGAACTCTTGCATGTCAAGAATCTGCAGGTATGCTTTCTCCCATGAGTAGCGACCATCCCGATCCCCGCGTGAGGCTCCTGTGGGAGATCGCACACAACGACGACTTCGGCCTCGCAGTGAACCCTTGTCAGAGGGACGTCCGCGAGTTGTTTCCAGGGGCGACCTATCCCGATCTTCTCAGCCTCCTCCGCGAGGCAGGCGCGCTCACGCCTGACGATGCTCACGTCCGCGCCGGCCTCAATGCTCTTGGTATAACTGGAAGCTGGGACGAAGGCCGGCCAGATTGGCCGACAGTGTTCGCGACCTTGGGCGAGCGCAGGGACCGCTACCTTCCGTTCGCGGACATCTCACTGCGCACACTCGTCAATTACGAGAGCCAGGGTTACGAGAAGCTTGTGCGCAACTACGAGATCCTCGTTCAAGCCCGCCGGGGGTCGGACCTGGAGCAGCGTGTGGAGACTCTCGAGGCGCTCGTTCGCCACCTCCTGCACAAAACGGGCTCCGAGGGCAACAAACTCACGGTCAATACACTGTTCGGCCCCACGGAAATCGAAAGCTCGCTGGTCCAAGACTTCCTCAGGTCACCGCGAGGGCACCTCCCAATCTGACCTTGATCGCGGAGCCATTGAACTACCCGCAACGTTGGATCATGAAACTTCAATATGCGGCATTTGAAAGAGGAGGCGAGGCTCTCAAATTAACAACTTGACAAATAGAACCACTGAGTTCCATCTATGCAACGTTCATTACGAACAAGTACTCATCCAAAACACTGAATCCAAAAGGAGAAATGCATGTGTAAGCACAACACGCGGGGAAGCGGCGATTGCATGTCGTGCGTCGAGATCAAAATGTCACGACGCACTCAACAGCTCCAACAGCGATCCCGTTCGGCGAACGAGGGAACCATGTATCAGCGGGGGCTGAACCACGAAGCGCCGAACGGCATGAGCGTGAACGGCCAGCGCGGGGCTTATGGCACGGTCGGCGCCGAGGAGCACATCACGCTCTATGGCGACGATTGGCGCCGCTCATGGAACAACCCTGGCAGAGATCGCGATCACACCACAAACCATAGGACCGGCGAAATAACTCAGAATCCTTGACACAAATAGTGGAGCTCGACTCAATCCTCGAGCTCCACTATTTTGTAGCTTGATGTATAATAAGATGCGCTGGGGTGAAGCGACGTTGAATCGTCGCCGTAGACGTACATGAAAGTCATCGGGTAATCGAATATTCGAGCCGATGAACGCAGGCATGATGGGTTTGAGTCCCATCCATCCCAGCGCTTTGAATCTGAATGTTTCACCACCCATAATTTTCCGTTGTGCCCAAGGTCACCCAGTGATCGAGCAGCCATCTTCTTGTTTCTGCATAGTCGCGTGTCCTGTGATCATCTTTCTCACGGATGCGGCCGAGATGATATTTGCATTTCGCACATATGGCGTCTCAATGCAGGTTGAAGGCGTTCCCACTGCGTGTATTTATGCCATCATGAGCGGCCAGGATCTTTTTGGCCAGGAAGTACACGATTGAGTCGTACTTCGTTACCGCCACATCGTCACCGTCGCACCCGACTCGCGCTCCGTCACAAACGACGACCCGAGCCCAGGTGACTTGAGGTTCGCACTGATCACCCAGACGGGCCAGATCGGCATGATCCAGAAAACGTGTGCTTCGAACTCATCCTCCTGCGGCTCTTCGGTGGTGGGCCGAAGGGGGATGCTGTCAAACCGTTCCTTGGCGCTGACGAAGTGTTCTCCCTTCTTGGAGTCGTGGAGTTCGAACTCCCGCTCGATCTGCTGCCCGTTGATGTAGACGTGTGGTCGTCGCCACTGTGCGCTTTTCGGAATGTCGAGAAGCAGTCCCATGGTGACGAGTCCATCCACTTCGGAGACGGCGAGCTTTGCCCAGGGGCGGTCGAGCGCCGCTCCGTCACGCAAGATCGCACTTAGCTTCGACGCGCCCCGGTCGCTGCGGCGAAGGCCCGTTCGGCGGTCGACGAAGTGCGTGCGCTCGTATGCCTCGAGCCGCTGATTCAGGTTCTGGCCGTCGAGCCCGATGCCGCAGGTTTCGAAGTACGCGCGAACATCGCTACCGGCTTCAGAGCCGTGCTGCGCGTAGGCATCCATGAGGACGGACAGCGCGCGTTCCGTGCTGCCCCGACCGATGACATCGGTCAAGGTATAGGCGTCTGCAATCTGCTCGAGTGAAAGCGGCGCTGGCTTCGTGCGAAGCGCCCGAAGCTCAGCCTCGATCTCTCTCCGTAGCGGATCATCTTTCACGAACTCATCGTGTCAGTTTCGTGTCAGTGACGACATCGTCGTCGTCTCCGAGCCTGGTTATGCGGCATTCGCCGCCCATATCACCAGGAAGGAACACGCGAAATGTTGAACTCATCGAAGGAGCTGTCACCGCTCGGTGGCAGTACATCGTCCGGGCTGTCGCAGCTGAGCCTCGGCGTGCAGCGTCAGACCCGTCGGGAGGTCGAGCGGGTGCAGGCTCGAGCGATCGTCGCGAAGCTGACCGAGGACGGGCGGGCGTTCCTGACCCACACCGCCCTTGAGCACGTTGGCGCGCTGACAGCGCTGGAGCAGCACCTCATCACGGTCGCGCCGCTCGGCGAAGCCCGGTATCGGGAGATCGTTGACAGTTACACGCTGGCGGCTGCTGCGGCGATCAGGCGGTGGTCGTGATGCCCGATGTGTGGAACGTGGTGTCGCAGATCATCGGCGGAGTCGTCGTGGGAACAGTGCTCGGCGTGCTGTTGAGCTGGGCGCTAGGCGTCCTCGACGACTGGCTCGAGAGTCGCGAGCAGCGAAAACAGGCCGCCATCGAAGCTGAACTAGACCGGACGCAGGCCGAACGTCGTCGCACCATCCTCGACCTGTCCGCCGCGCTCGGTGCCGAAGCACACGAAGCCCGCAAGGCACTCATTCGAGAGTCCTTCCTCGCTCGCGGCGAGATCCCGAAGGTCTAGACCCACGATGCCCGGGGCGGCGAACGCCAGGCACGTTCCTGGGCTGCGCCGCACCGGGGCTCTCGCCCGGTGCGTCCCGATCGGACGGTTGGCGATTTCTACCTCATGCCTCATACGTGATGGGGCAGCCGCCGGAACCATGCATCCGCGACCGGCGCATTCAAGACCGCTGCAGGAAGGAGGGTTCCATGCACACCACCAACATCAACACTGATCATCCCGAAGAGCCCGAGGAGCCGGGCGGGGACGCCCCACCGCGGTGCCTGCGCCGCTACCGGACGATCGTCGCCGACCCGCCCTGGCCGACCGGGCAGCAAGGGAAGCTCGGCGCGGGCACCCACTACGACCTCATGAGCCTGGAGCGCATCAGGCAGATGCCTGTTGCAGATCTCGCCGAGGACAACGCCCACCTTTACCTCTGGTGCTACCCCGCGACACGGTACGTGGCCGAAGACGTGATGCGGGCATGGGGATTCGAGTACAAGGACGAGTTCGTCTGGGGCAAAGACCAGATGGGCCTCGGCCAGTACTTCCGCCACGCCCACGAAACGCTCCTACTGGGCGTCCGCGGCAAGCTCCCGGTGCAGTTCCGGGGCCAGCGCAGCTTCACGATGCTGCCTCGCCAGTCTCACAGCCACAAGCCCGAAGAGATTCTGACCGCCTTGATCCCGCGACTAAGCCCCGGGCCGTACCTCGAGCTCTTCGCCCGTCGCCCCACGCACGGCTGGGACGTCTGGGGCAACGAGGTCGAGTCCGATATCTGCATCCCCGGCTATCCCGTGCCCAGCGACAACCTTCCCCCGCGTGATCTCGATCCGCGTCAGGAGGGCCACCGTGTCTGATCTCATCCAACTTGCTCTCATCCCATCGGAGGTGCCCGATGTCCTCATCCGAGAAGACCGTGCTCGGTCGGTTCGTGTCGGCCTGCGCCATGATTGCGGTCGCCGCGTTCCTGTTGTGGTTGGCGGTCTACCTGATCCAGCAAATCTGGATCTGGCTACTCATCGCCATCGTCCTCGCCACCGTCGTCATCGTCATCGCCATGGTTGTTCGGTTTCGACGCGACCGCTGGTTCAGGTAGGAGACCGGTCATGAGCGGCCCCACGAGACGTGGACGCGGGCGGCCGAAGCGGCAGTACCGCATCCGGGTGCGCGGGGAGCGGCGTGAGCACCCCGATTACGACAAGCTCGCCCGCGCGCTCCTTGAGCACGCCGCCATCGAGGACCGTGCGCGCCGCGAGAAGAAAGCGCCGCTGAGGTCGGGGCGCGACGACGAGCCCGCCGAGCCGGCCGTCGAACCGAATGGAGGTGGCTCATGACCATGTGGCGTGAACTGCACTTCCAGCCTCCGGTCGATGAGCAGCAACTCCTCGGATACCTCCGAGCACTCGCCGCCGACCCAGCCCGCGGTGGTCTCATCTGGGAGGCCCGGACCGAAGCTGGAAAGACTCGGCATCTCCTCGGTGGCAACGACACGGACCTTTCCGCCGCGGTTTCGACGCTGCGTCGCCTCATCCCCGGCACCACCGCGACCGCCCCCGCGGAGCCGCGGACGCCCGTGGAGCGAGCAGGGCGGATCCGCATGAGTGGTCGTCACCTCGCGCTCTCAGTCGATGACCACGGGCAGAGTCTGCGCGCCGTGCTCGCCGCGCTCTCCGGGGCGACCGGCAAGGACGACGTCCTCGTGCTCCAGGTGGTTCTGGGGCGTGCTCTGGCTCCCGAGCTCCTGCCCGCTGGCGCTCCCGATCCGGGCGTCTCTGTCGCCGGGTTGCTGCTGCGCGGAGCGCCGCCCGCCTCGTCGGGGCATCGATCACGGATGCAGGACAAGCTATCCCAGTACCGGTTCCGCGCCGTCGTCCGAATCGGGGTAACCAGCCCGTCACCAGTGCGGCGGCGTCTGCTCGTCCATGGCCTGCTCGCCGCGATCCGGACGCTGCAGACCAGCGGCGTCAAGATCTCGCTCACGACGAAGAACCCGGCCAACCTCGACGCCGGAACCGTGCCGCTGCGCCAGCCCCTCGCCTTGACGGCCGAAGAGCTCCTCCCGCTGCTGGCGTGGCCGATCCAAGACGGCGACCTTCCCGGACTGCCCAACCGACACCCCAAGCTTCTCCCCCCACCCTCGACCTATACAGCACCGAAGAAGCGGGTCTTCGCGACCTCTACTGCGCCGGGCAGCCAAGCAGCGATCGGCATCCGGATCGAAGACGCCCTCCGGCACACCCACATCTACGGACCGACTGGAGCGGGCAAGAGCACGCTGATGCTCCACCTGATCAAGGCCGACATTGACGCTGGCGCGTCGGTGGTCGTCATCGACCCCAAGCGAGACCTTGCGATGGACACGCTCTCTCTGATTCCGGAGCGTCGGATGGGTGAGGTTGCGATCATCGACCCGTCACTGGATCGCTCAGCCGGGATCAATCCGTTCGCTGCCCTCAGTGGTCCCGATTCCGATGAGCGTCGGGCGCTGGTGGCGGAGATCATGCTCGACGTGTTCCGCGGCCTGTTCCCGAACGCGTTCGGCCCCCTCACCGCCGACACCCTGCACGCCAGCTTTTTGACCCTGACGTACGCGCCCGACGCGTCACTCGCCGACCTCCCGAAACTCCTCACCGACGACCGCTATCGCCGGTCCGTGCTCGGGAAGGTGCGTAATCGGTCACTGCTCGAGTTCTGGGCGCAGTACGAGCAGAAGAGCCCGGGCCAGCAAGCCAACGCCGTCGGCCCGGTCATGACCCGCCTAAGACAGTTCCTGCTAAGGCCAGGCGTCAGGGCAGTCTTGGAGCAGACCACCCCGGCCTTCCGCCTCGAAGAGCTGTTCACGAAGCGGCGGATCCTGATCGTCAGCCTCAACAAGGGTCTTCTCGGTATCCAGACGGCCAGCCTGCTCGGGTCCCTCGTCGTCGCGCAACTTTGGCAGCTGATCCTGGCCCGCTCCGCCGTCCCGAAGGACACGCGTGCCCCGGTCAGCATCTACATCGACGAGGCGCAGAACTTCCTGCACCTTGGCGATCTCGCTGAAGCTCTCGAACAATCCCGCTCTCTCGGCGCCGCCTGGCATCTCGCTCATCAGCACCGGTCCCAGATGCCGCCCAAGCTCCTGGAGGCGATCGATGCGAACGCGAGGAACAAGATCATCTTCGGCCTCGAGGACGCCGAAGCGAAGACCGCCGCCCGCATAACCGGGCTGGACGCGGAGGACTTCACCCGCCTCCCGCCCTACGAGATCTACACCAGCCTCCAGTCCGGCGGCACCCGCACTGGCTGGTTCTCTGGCCGTGTCCTCCCACCCCCGAAAGCCGTCTCCAGTGTTGACGCGGTGATCGCCGAAGCTCAAGCCCGCTATGGCGCTGCGCCCGCGAAAGTCGAGCCGGAACCCGCCGTGGCCGACGACGTCGGGGACGAGGACGAGCCGATCGGGCGCACGAAACGGAGCCCGAAATGACCGCTCTCGAAGAGGTGATGAGGTGTCGGATCGCCCGACGGTTCACTTACACGGATTCCGCACGAAACGCCCGTCTTCACGGCGATCTCGGATTCGTACGGGAGCCGACTATCCCGCCTCCGGCGGGATCCCTAACGCCGAACAGCGCCGGAGAAGGCGAGGTCAGCGCATGAGCCTGCACCACGCGCCCGACCGTCGCATCAGCGCCAGCGAGCTCACTCGACTACGGGGTGCGCTCTCGAGCAGGGATTGGCACGTGCTCCGGTTCCTCGCCCAGTTTCGCTACGCCAGCACGGGGCAGATCCGACGCCGGTACTTCGTCGACCACACCAGCCAAGACGCCGCGACGCGCGCCACACTCCGCGTCCTCGACCGACTCTTCGAACATCGCCTCATCACCCGACTTGAACGACGGGTCGGGGGTTACCCGCACGGATCGGCCGCGTACATCTGGCACCTCGATGCCGCCGGCGAACGCCTCACCCGCACCAAGGACGCGCCTCGTCGCCGGTACGCCGACCCCGCCTGGCCGTTTCTCGAGCACACTCTGCAGATCACCGAGACCGCCGTCCAGCTTCACGAGCTCGCGGCCAGCAACGACCTGGAGGTCTCCCGGCTCGACGTGGAACCCGACTCCTGGCGGAGCTTCCTCACACCGCAAGGCGGCAAGGCAATCCTCAAGCCCGATCTGTTCGCCACGGTCTCTTCCGCTGACTACGACGATCACTGGTACATCGAGATCGACCGCGGAACCGAGACCCTGCCGGTGCTGCTCACCCAGTGCCGCGCGTACGCCGCGTACCGGCGCACAGGGCGGGCACGGGCCGAGCACGGCGTGTTCCCCCGGGTGCTGTGGGTTCTGCCCACCCAGCGGCGGGTAGCTCGCCTCCAGGCCGCCATCGCCGCAGATCCCGATCTCCCCGAGCGGATCTTCACCTGCGTCACCCCCGAAAAGTTCGCCGCAACTATCCGTAACCAGTCTGACGATGCGTCGTCAGTAGCCACCCCGGGAAAGGAGGAACCATGAGCCCCGAAACACCACCCCCACACGACCATTCACCTGAGGCGCCGCGACCGCGCGGCGATCCCCAGTTCGGCGTAGAGGCCCAAGCCGCCGCCGAGCGCGCCCTCGCACGCCTCAGCGACCCCGACCAGGCGCTCCGGCTCCTGAGCCACCTTCACCAGTCCGGCGCCGGGTTCGCCGCCTACCTAACCTTGCCGGATACCGACCCTGCGGCTGAGAACATCGGTGACCGGTTCGCCGAGAACTACCTCGACGCCTGGGAGCAGTTCGCTGAGCTTCGCCGCGACGTTCTCGAAAGCCTCGGCTGGCTCGACGCCGTCAACAAGGTCAGGACAGAGCAGGGCATCCCCGCCGACCATCTGCGGTGGAATCACGCCGCGGTCGACAAGCAGATCTTCGACACCTACGACACCATCCATCTCGACGGCTGGTGGCACCTCTTCTACAAGTAACCACTCCACGCCCCACCCACGACCCCGAGGAGACGCTTGCTCGCAACTTTTTCCCAGGTCAGCGATGTGAATTCCACAGCACCAAACATCTCGACTTAAGAGGTGAAGAGAGCGTTAATACGAAGGCCAACTCCGCCCCTCGCGGGCAGAAAGGAGGACTTACATGACTCAACAGCGGGCGGCTCATCGCCGCAATTCATTCTCTGGATGGGAGAGCCTGCTGGGTCTCGACGGCTCCGCACCTCCTGCCGTCGGGCAGGGAGCCGAAGGGCAGGCGGTGGTCTACCTCCGCGTGTCGGACCCCAGGCAGATGTTGACTGCCATCGATATCGATGCGGATGGCAACTCGATCGCGACGCAGCGCGAGGCTTGCGTCGTGCGCGCTGAACGCGCCAAGGCCCCGATCGCTCAGGAGTTCATCGAGCCCGGCAACTCGGCCCAGTCGATCGGTAAGCGGCCTGTCTTTCGCGAGATGTTGCGCTACATCGAGCATCATCCCGAGGTCAGCTATGTCGTGATCTACATGCGTTCTCGTGCCTTCCGAAACTTGGCTGACGCCGCTATCACCAAGCGCATCCTTGCGAGCATGGGTGTGAAGCTCATCTCTGCCAAGGAAGATTTCGGTGAGGGCTACATGGCCGATGCCATGGAAGCGGTCACCGACATTATGAACGAAGTCCAGGTCCGCCAGAGCGGAGAAGACATCAAACAGAAGATGCTCCACAAGGCCATGAGCGGCGGCACGACGGGCCGCGCCAAAATCGGCTACCTCAACGTGCGGAAGGACTTCGACGGGCGTCTCGTGAACACCATCGACGTCGATCCTCAACGCGCTCCGTACATCCGATGGGCCTTTGAGCAGTACGCGACGGGGGAGGTGAGTATGTCAATGCTCCGTGAGCGGCTTTCAGAGCAGGGGTTGACGACGAGGCCGACCGCGAAGTGGAAGGAGGGGCCATTGTCTCTCAACCAACTCAGCCTCATTCTCCGTGACCCGTACTACGTCGGAATGGTGACGTACAAAGGGCAGATCTTCGACGGCAGGCATGAAGCGCTCGTCTCGGCCGAGACCTTCGAGCGCGTTCAGGAGGTGCTTGCTGCCCGTCGACGGCCGGTGCAGCGAGACCAGGTGCATGCACACTTCCTGCGTGGCCTGATGTGCTGCGATCGGTGCAACGCGGCGGGGCGCGAACATCGAATGATCTACACCGAAGCGAACAACGGCAATGGTCAGTGCTATGGCTACTACCTGTGTAGGGGGCGCCAAGAGACGACATGCGACCTTCCTCATTTGCCAGTGGGGGACGTAGAGCGTGCTGTTGCGCGCGCAGTGAAGGCGCTCGCACTTGACCCTGAGTTTGTCGTCGAGATGAAGCGGCACGTGCACGAAGCTCTGATCGTGCAGCAGCAGGGGGAGCGCGACGCCCGCACCCGGCTTGCAGCGCAGCTGAAGAAGCTCGAGGTGCAGGAGTCGAATCTGCTCGACATCGCTGCCGATGGGGAGCTCGCTGCGGATGCTGTCAAGGCTCGTCTACGAGCCCTTGCGGTGCAACGACGAGCATTGGTGGACAAGCTCGCAAGATCAGACGAACTGATCCAGCGGCACGCGGACATGGTTCTGACCTACCTTGACCTCCTCGCGCGTCCCTACAGCTTCTATGTCTCGGCATCCGAATCGATCAAGCGACGGATTCTCGAAGCGTTCTTCTCCTGCCTGTGGATCGAGGACGAATCGCATCGAGTGAGCGCTCGCGGACAAGTCCATGAGCCCATTGCCCTTATCCAGGCAGCTGCAGCTGAGTGGGCAGTAACCAAAGCAAAGAGCGCCAGCGAAACCGCTGACGCTCTGGACTCCACCCCGAGCAACCTCTATCTCAAGGCAATTTGTTCGAGTAAGGCGGGTGTGGTGGGCCCGGAGGGGCTCGAACCCTCGACCCGCGGATTAAAAGTCCGATGCTCTACCGACTGAGCTACAGGCCCCAGGGCTACCAGCCTACTTCGTGCGCGGTATCCGCTTTGCGACCCTGCAGTAAAGCGTCTCATGCGCGCTGCATCAAAGCATCATCGCAAGTGATGATATGATGCACGGATGCGGACCACGATCACGCTGACCTCAGCTGCCGAGGAAGCCGTGCGCAAGGTCATGCGTGAGCGTGGCCTCTCTTTCAAGGACGCGGTGAACTCG
>MDTD01183882.1_pt1 | contig 21855 bp, 22 predicted proteins | sample 811221 | NCBI WGS metagenome assembly MDTD01 (sample SAMN05326646, study PRJNA326480) | marine metagenome | isolation source: seawater | place: Pacific Ocean: South West | collected 2011 | reverse complement strand
CGCTGGATCTGCGTGGTGAACTTCTCCAGCTGCTCCTTCGACGGCAACTCACCGTAGATGAGCAGGTAGCTGACCTCGATGAACGTCGACTTCTCGGCGAGCTGCTCGATGGGCACGCCGCGGTAGCGCAGGATGCCCGCATCACCGTCGATGTAGGTGATCGCCGACTTGGTCGAGGCGGTGTTGACGAAGCCACCGTCGAACGTCGTGTATCCCGTCTTGGCCAGCAACGAGCCCAGCGCGATGCCGTCGGCCCCCTCGGAGGCCTTGACGATGTCGAGCTCGAGCTCGCCACCGGGGTAATTGAGGATGGCGTGCTGCTCGGCTTCGGCGTTATCGGCCACTGGAATCCCTTCGCTGTCGATCAGGTCTATCCGGAGGTCACAAGTCTGTCTTCGCGAGGCAGTCTGCCCACCACGAAACAAGTCTGCCTACCAAAAGGTAGTCCCATTCCAGCAGTCACGCCCGCGGGGGGCACCGGCGGGGTCAGACGAGTTGCCGAAGCGGAGCGATCTGGCCGACGAAGTCGGTGTACGTCGCCTCGAAAGCGTCGATGAGGTCGTCGACGGTGATGCTGACGGCGTCGGTGAGGTCGCGCGTGGCGTCCTGCAGCGCGGTCATCAACATGCCGCCCCAGACCGCGGCGACGAGCTTGACCCGACGGTCGTCGACGGTGGTGCCCATGCGCTGCGCGACGACGGCGTCGACCGGGTTGGCGCGGTACTCGATCGCGGCGTGCCGCAGCGCCGAGGAGGTGACGACGATCCGCAGGATCTGCAGCAGCCGCGCTGACGTGAAGCCGCCCGCCGGAGCGGTCTTGGTGGCCTCGGCCATGCCGACGTAGGCCTGCCGCAACGCTTCGAAGTGGTCGATGTCGGCGGGTTGGCGGGCGAGTTGGGCCGCGGTGTGGTCGAGCACCTCGTCGATGAGCGCCAGCGCGATCGCGTCCTTGGTGGCGAAGTACCGGCTGAACGTGCGTGGTGACACGTCGGCGATGGCGGCGATCTGGTCGACGGTGGTTCCGTCGAAGCCCTGCCGATCGCACAGACCGACCGCCGCGTCGATCAGGGTGGCGCGGGTGCGCAGCTTTTTGCGTTCGCGCAAACCCAGAACGGGCGCCCCCCTGTTGTCGGCCACCTCGACAATCTATCCCGCCTGACGTCGAGATAGATGGGAATCCGCTTTGCGCGAACCCCCGTGAACCCCTGCGGTTGACACCTACGGCTGCAGCCGCGCCACCCGACCGCCGCTCAGCAGAACCCTGTTGTGTACCCGATTCTCGCGGCCCTGCCAGAACTCGACGACCTCGGGAGCTATCAGGTAGCCACCCCAGTGCGGCGGTACGGGCACGTCCTCAAAGCTGGCGAACCGTTCGGTGACCTCGGCGAGTTGGCGCAGCAGGTCCTCCCGCGACGCGATCGGGCGGCTCTGCGCCGACGCCCACGCACCGAGCTGTGAGCCACGGGGGCGGGTGGACCAGTAGTCGGCGGTTTCCTGCGCCGACACCTTGAGCACGGGGCCGCGCACGTGGACCTGGCGGCCGAGCTGATACCAGGGGAACGTTGCTGAGGCGTAGGGGTTCGCGGCAAGTTGCCGGCCCTTGTCGGACTCGTAGTTGGTGTAGAAGGAGATTCCCGTCTCGGACACGCTCTTGCACAACACAGTCCTGGTCACCGGCCTGCCCTCGGCGTCGACCGTGCCGACCACCATGGCGTTGGGTTCCGCGACACCGGCCTGGTGTGCTTCGGCCAGCCACGACTCCAGCAGCGAGACCCAACCAGATGCCGGATCGGCTCCGAGCCAGGCGGGGTCCAGATCGGCGCTGCCGTCCTTCTCCGCCGATCCGTACTCCACCCGCATCCGCGCCAGATGATCAGAAGTGCTCACGGGACAACGTTACGTCGGGCGCTGCGACGGAGGCGGTGCTCAGCCCCGGCGACGAAACCCGACCTCGGCACCGCCCACGAAATTGGACCGTTGACACCGCCGAAAAAGCCGGGTGCAAGAATCCACCCCATGACTGCGGTGCCGAAGGATTTCGCCCCCGGGTTGGCGGGCGTGGTGGCGTTCGAAACCGAGATCGCCGAACCCGACAAGGACGGCGGAGCCCTGCGCTACCGCGGGGTCGACATCGAAGATCTCGTGGCCCATCGGGTGACGTTCGGCGACGTGTGGGCCCTGCTGGTCGACGGCCGGTTCGGCCACGGGCTGCCGCCGGCCGAGCCCTTCCCGCTGCCGATCCACAGCGGCGACGTGCGGGTGGACGTGCAGGCCGGATTGGCGATGCTCGCGCCGATCTGGGGTTATCCCCCGCTGCTGGACATCGACGACCAGACGGCCCGCGATCAGCTGGCCCGCGCGTCGGTGATGGCTTTGTCCTATGTCGCGCAGTCAGCCCGCGGCATCTACCAGCCCGCGGTGCCGCAGCGCACTGTCGACGAGTGCGACACCGTCACCGCGCGGTTCATGACCCGTTGGCAAGGCGAGCCGGACCCCCGCCACGTCGAGGCCATCGACGCCTACTGGGTCAGCGCCGCTGAGCACGGCATGAACGCCTCCACGTTCACGGCCCGGGTCATCGCCTCCACCGGCGCCGATGTCGCCGCCGCGCTGTCCGGCGCGATCGGTGCGATGAGCGGACCGCTGCACGGCGGCGCGCCGGCCCGGGTGATCCCCATGATCGAAGAGGCCGAGAAGAACGGCGACGCCCGGGCCGTGGTCAAGGGGATCCTGGACCGCAACGAAAAGCTGATGGGCTTCGGGCACCGCGTCTACCAGGCAGAGGACCCGCGGGCCCGCGTCCTGCGCGCCACCGCGAAGCGGCTCGCGGCGCCGCGCTACGAGGTCGCCGCGGCGCTGGAGCAAGCCGCGCTCACCGAGCTCCGGGAACGCCGTCCCGATCGGGCCATCGAAACCAACGTCGAGTTCTGGGCGGCGGTCATCCTGGACTTCGCTCAGGTTCCGCCGCAGATGATGCCGGCCATGTTCACCTGCGGACGCACCGCCGGATGGTGCGCGCACATCATGGAGCAGAAGCGGCTGGGCAAGCTCGTGCGCCCGTCGGCGATCTACGTCGGGCCGGGCCCGCGCAGCCCGGAGTCGGTTGACGGCTGGGATCAGCTCCACCGCTCATGACGACAGGCACCCGTGGCCGGCGCGGCGTGTTCGAAGCCGCAGCGGGTCACTTCGCCGATCTGGTCCGCTCGATCGCCGACGACCGGTGGGACGAGCCCGGACTGGGCGACTGGACAGTGCGTGACCTGGTCGGTCACACCTCGCGGTCACTGACCACGGTGAGCACGTACCTGCGCACCGAGGCGGCGTACGAGGATGTTTCGAGCGCCGTCGACTACTACGTCAGGATGCGCGACTACGCCGCCGGTATGGGTGCCGACGCCATCGTCGAGCGCGGCCGACAGGCCGGCCGCGACCTCGGTGCCGACCCCGCCTCGGCGATCGATCACCTGCTCGCGCGCGTGCTCGACGAACTCGATGGCGTCGACGATCCGCTGATCGAGGTGATCGGAGGGCTGGGTATTCGGCTGAGCAGCTATCTGCCCACCCGCACCTTCGAACTCGCCGTGCACGGCATCGACATTGCGCGGGCCGTCGGCGTCGACCGCGACCCGCCGCAAGAGGTGCTGGCCGACGCCGCGGCGCTGGCCGCTCGCATCGGCGTCGCGCTGGGCCAGGGACCGGCCGTGCTGCTGGGGCTGACCGGCCGGACCGATCTGCCCCCGGGATTCTCCGTGGTCTGAGCCGAGGACCGGGTGCCCGGACCGCGATGACTTCTGGCGTGTTCTCCGGTCAACCTGTTCGGCCATGCCGACCACCGAACCGCAAGGAGAACCCATGGCGATCGACAACACCCCGATGCTCGTGCCGCACCTCGTCGTCGACGGCGCCGCTGCCGCGCTCGACTTCTACGCCAAGGCGTTCGGCGCCGAGGAGATGGCCCGGTTGCCCGGGCCCGGCGGCAAGCTCATGCACGCTGCGTTTCGGATCAACGGACACATGGTGTTCGTCAACGATGACTTCCCCGAGTTCTGCGACGGTCGGTCGAGCGCGCCGACGGCACTGGGTGGCACGCCGGTGACGGTGCACCTGCACGGTCCCGACGTCGACGGCAGGTTCCAGCGGGCGGTCGATGCCGGCGCCACCGTCGTCAGCCCGCTCGAGGAGATGTTCTGGGGCGACCGCTATGGGGTCGTCCGCGACCCGTTCGGCCACCACTGGTCGCTGGCCGAGACCGTGCGTGAAGTGGACATGAACCAGGTCCTCGCCGAGATGAACGCCGACGGTTAGTCGGGCAGGTACTGCTCGAGCAGCCACCACGGCAGCGCGTTGGATGTCGTGATGCCGCTGAGCGCCGCGATGCTCGCCGGCTTCGGTGTCCGCTCCAACTCGGGGGTCTGCGGGTCGGATCCGTAGAGACCGAATTGCAGGTCGTATCCGTCGGCCCACTCCAGGTTGTCGACGAACGACCAGTAGGTGTAGCCACGGATGTCGGTTCCGTGGGCCACCAGATCCTGCACCACTGCGATGTGGTTGACCAGGTAGGACGGTCGCTTGGTGTCGTCATCGTCGGCGATGCCGTTCTCGGTGATCCACAACGGTTTGCCGTAGGACGCGGCAACCTCGAGGACCTCGCGGAACCCGCCCGGATCGGTCGGCTGGTCGAAGTCGCTGCACGTCGGCGAGTCCGCCGAGCAGCGGATGGGAAACCCGCGCAGGAACGGGAACCCCGGCACCGGCGCGACACCGAAGCCGAACATCGGCTGCGAGCCGTAGTACTGCACGCCCAGGAAGTCGACCTTGTCCGCCATGTGGGCGAAGAACTCTCCGTCGTCCCGGACGCCGTCGAAGTCGACGTCGACCCAGCCGTCGATGACCGCGTTGGGGAACCAGCCGTTGTAGTAGTGGTTCCACGCGTCGGCGGCCTGCACGTCCAACCGGTTCGCCGCGTTGGCCGGCCGCGCCGGAATCATGTTGTGGGTGAACCCGACGAACGCCGCGGGCCCGTCGGCGGCGGCCACGGTGGTGTCCCAGGCATGGATCGCGTCGTAGGCCGCGACGTGGCCGATGGCCTGGTTGACCAGGAACGTCGAGGCCAGGTCGGGACGCAGGACCCCGGGTGGCCAGTTCGGCACCACCCACGGGATCGCCAGGAACTCGGTCAGCACCGGCGAGAAGGGTTCGTTGACCGTGGCCCAGTTGTCCACCTGGTCGCCGTACTTCCACGCGAGGTACGCCGCGTACTTCTCGAACTCCTGCGGCGTCGTCGACGACAGCCAACCCGCGGCCGGTGCCGGCAGACCCAACTGGATCAACGGGCGGGCGACGAGCGGGTCGTGCACCCACAGCGGCAGGGTGAAGTGGTTGACCGTCACCATCGGTTCCAGTCCGTGCGCGCGCAGCGCGTCGAGCACCGCCCGGTAGTGGGCGACCTCGCCCTGATCGGCGAGCGCGTCGAGAGCCTGCAGGTCCGACAGGCTGACGGTGCCGTCCTCGTCGGAGATGTCGACCGCGGCGGTGGAGTCGGGGAAGATCCGGCTCCACTCGATGCCGATGCGGAAGGTGTTCATGCCGAGTTCGTCGCGGGCCAGCGCCGCGTCGCTCTCGTAGGACACGTACGCCCCCGGCCCGTTCTCGGGGACGCCGCCGACGAGCCCGAGCAGCCGGTTGAGCGGGTCGTGCACCCAGCGGTACCAGTCCGATGCCGGGTCCACTGGGGAGCCCGGACCGCCTTCGGCCTGGAACCCCGAATGGGCAACACCCCAATGGAACTCGTCGGGGAATGTGAGGTCGATGCCCGCGACAGGCTCGACGGTGACGGTGATGGTGCGCTCGATGCGGTCTCCGCCGCCGGGATAGAGCAGCTCGCCGACGATCGGCACGAACTTCAGTAGCCCGAACAGACCGTGTACGTGCAGTCCGGCGTGCTCGTCGCTGACGAGGACGGTGAATGTGTCGGTTCCGCCGAGCGCGGCCATCGCGTTCATGGGCCGGTAGACGAAACCGCCGTCGGCGGCGACGGTGACCGTACCGCCGTTGAGGGGTCTCCCGATGACCGTGTAGGTCAGTTCGTCTCCGTCGGCGTCCTCGACGCCCACGTTGCCGGTTACCACCACCTCACCGTCGACGGTGAGGCTCTGGGTGTGAGGCAGCGGGTTGGCCACGGGGCTGGGGGTGGAGTTGAAGAACTCCCGGCGCACCCAGGCGAGCAATCCCCACGCCGCCGGGTCCGCGGACGGAGCGGGTGCACCGGCGGTGAACGGCCGGAACACCGCGTCGACCACGCTGGTGATGAGGTCCTTGACGTAGGTCAGCCCGGTGCGCAGGTCGAACGCCGTGGGCCACGGCCGCCAGGAGGGCACCTCGGGGTCGACCACGGCCGGCGCGGTCGCCGCTGTGTCGGCCACGGCGACGGTGGCGGCGGCGCTCCGCTGGCCGGCGGTCGCCGTGTCACTCTCGATGAGAGACATCGGTACCGGGTCAATGTCGGTCACAGCAGCGCTGACCTCGTCGACGGGTGCGGTCTGCGCAGTGCGCCTGGCCGCGGCCGGCGAGTCGTCGGTTCCGTCGATGTCGCCGGAGACGTCGGCGCCCCCGGGGTCGTCGGGTTCCCGGGCCTCCTCGACGTCCGGCGCATCCGCACCGACGTCGGTCACGTCTTCGGCGAGCGGCGCCTCCTCGACGGTGCCCGCATCATCGGCCTCGTCATCGACGGCGGGCACGTCCTCGGCGACATCCGGGTCGGTCTCGTCGGCGACCTCATCGTCGAGGGCGTCGTCGGCGACCTCATCGTCGAGGGCGTCGTCGGCGAGGTCATGGTCGACGTCGTTGTCTGCGGCGTCGGTGTCGTCGGCCTCACCCCCGGCGTCCCAGGGCGACCAGGTATCCGCCGGTGAGGCGCCATCGGGATCAGGCGATGCGACCGTCGTCGGAGACCCCTCCGTGGCGGCCGACCCGTCGGAATCCTCACTCGCCCATGCGACGCCGGTACCCGTGAGCACCGCGGCCCCGACACCCAGGGCCACCGCCAGGCTGCCCACCCGGCCGACGAACTGCGCAGCGTTCATCCCCACTGCTTACCGCTGCCGGAGGCCGCGGGCAGGGACTTTGACGAAAGAGGTGCAGCGGCCGAAAGTGGTTCAGCGCAGCAGGCCGGCGAGCAGGCGCTGATGCAGTGGCCGGCTCGGCGCGTCGGCGGCGACGGCGAGCATGTCGGGCACGGCGGTGAACTTGTCCCGCGGTCGGGTGGGCCCGCCTCGGGTCCGCTCGGCCTCGTCGATCGCCGCCCAGCCCCGGGCGTCGATCACGTCGGGTTTGCGGCCACGCACGAATCGGCCGATGGCCCCGGGCTTGTGATGGGGGTCGCGCAGCCGACCCTCGTTGTAGTCGGCCACCAGGTTGTGCACCGTTTCCGCGGCGCACGACTTGTTGGTCCCGATGAAGCCCGTGGGGCCGCGCTTGATCCAGCCCGCGACATACGTTCCGGCAACCGGCCGCCCGGACTCCGCTTCGAGCACCCGACCACCCGCGTTGGGCACCACGGCGCTCGCGTCGTCGAACGGCAGCGCGGCGATGGCTTTGCCCCGGTAGCCGATGGAGGTCAACACCAAGCCCGCCGGCATCTGCTCGACCTGATCGGATCCCGTCACGGTGAACTCGACGCCGGTGGCCTCGGTGTCGCCGAGGATCCGCGCGGGTGTCAGACCGTAGGCGAGCCGGATGCGCGGCCGCGTGATCGGTGCGCTCGCCGACCCGAGCTTCGACAAGACCTCGAGCTTGTTGCGGGTCAACGCATCGGTGGTGGCGGCCAGGTCGGCCGAGACGCGCTCGTGGTCGAGCGCATCGAGGACCACCTCGCAGGTCGAGGTCAGTCCGATCAGTTCTGGCAGCGTGAACGCCGAAGCCGCCGGCCCCCGGCGGGCCGCGATCACCACTTCCTGCACCTGCGACGCGCGCAGCGCGGCCAGTGCGTGATCGGCGATGTCGGTGCGCGCCAGCGTGTCCGGATCGGCGGTCAGGATGCGCGCGACGTCCAGCGCCACGTTCCCGTTGCCGATGATGACGACGCGGTCACCGCTGAGGTTCACCGGGAGGTCGGTGTAGTCGGGATGCCCGTTGTACCAGGCCACGACCTCTGTGGCAGTGGCGGTTCCGGGCAAGCCCATGCCCTCGACCTGCAGGCGTTTGTCGTTGGGTGCCCCGACTGCGTAGAGCACCGCGTGGTGGTGCTCGAGCAGCTCGTCGTGCGTGATGTCCGACCCGACCTCGACGTTGAGGTAGAACCCGAAACCGTCCTTGGCGGCGATCCTGTCGAACAGCCCGGTGACCCGTTTGGTGGTCTGATGATCGGGTGCGACACCGGCGCGGACCAGTCCGTAGGGGGTCGGCAGCTTCTCGAAGACGTTGACCCGCACGCCTTCCTGGGTCAGCAACTCATCAGCGGCGTACATCGCCGCCGGCCCGGAGCCCACCACGGCCACCCGAAGCGGCCCACCGGGACGTCGATACACCACCGGCGCGTCCAGCACCGGCGCCAGCTTCGACGTCGGGGGCAGCTTGCCCTCCCGCTTCGGATAGAACGCCGCGTTCAGCTCGATGAACGGCAACTGCTCGGGTGTCAGTTTCGTGTCGGGTGCGATGGCGCCGACCGGACAGGCGGAAACGCACGCGCCGCAGTCCACACAGGCCGCCGGGTCGATGTAGAGCATCTCTGCGGTGGCGAAGCCCGGCTCGTCGGGTGACGGGTGGATGCAGTTCACCGGGCAGGCGTAGACGCACGACCCGTCGCTGCAACACGACTGGGTGATGACGTGTGGCATGAAGAAACCTCTGTGGGTCTTCCGGTTACGCGACCGGCGCCAGGTGCTGGCGTTGCGGCTCACTGCGGTACCGGCTGGCCTTGCCGTCGATCCGGCAGATCCGCCACATCAACTTGGCCAGCGGGTTCATCAGACCGGTGTCCTCGGCGAGCATGCGAACGTCTCCGAACATGTCGCGCAACATCTTCCGGGAAGCGGGCGACTTGAAGAAGATCTCCTTGCGCACCGAGCGCGGAATGTCGAAGGTCTTCCAGAACGCGCGCGGCGGCACGATGATGGCCGAGCACAGCACCCGCATCACGACCGGCACATACAGCGACAGCCAGAACCGCTTGCGGCGCGGCAGGTCGGGCACCCGCTTGCGCAGGTACTCGTGGGCGAACGAGATGTGTCGGGCCTCCTCGGCGACGTGGATCGCCATCACCCGCTCCATGATCGGATGCAGGGACTTGCCCTCGCGGAGCACGTTCTTCTGCGTGTGGTCGATCGGCTCCTCGCCGGCGAGGATGCCGAACCAGAACGGGATCGGCAGCGGCCCGGCAACCAGCGGGATGGCCGGCTGGATCCACTTCAGCAGCCGCGGCATACCTGGGACGTCGGCACCGATGTGGTTGACCATCTCCTGGAACATCATCGTGTGGTTGCACTCTTCGACCGCCTCGTGAAGGCAGTACCGGTACTCCGGTGATCCGTTCGGGACCCAGAAGGCATATTCCATCAGTCCGCGGATCAGGATCGATTCGAAGTGCAGGCCGACCTTGGCCACGTTGGCCTGCCGCCACATCCCGATCTCGATCTGCCGCTCGATCGGTTGCGACTGGTACCACGGGTGCTGGCCGATCGGATCCGTCGCGGGCAGGATCCAGCGTTCGTCGTTGGGGATGACGGCAAACTCGGGTGAATCCCAGTCGATGTCGGTGTAGGGGTTGAAATTGCGCCGCACCGACCCCTCGGACAGCGTGTTGAGCATGTCGACGTACTCGGTGTCGTCGAGGACGTCCATGTTCTTGCGCCAGCGCCGGATGACGCGCGTCCTTGCGGTCTTGACAGCCATTGCAGCCTCCCGTGCCGTTTTACATTCGTCTGCTCGCTGTCCAGTAACAGTACCCACGGTCCCAGGAATTAACCAGGCCCTTTTCCATGCTGTGCCCTAGCCGGGTTATCCACATCACATGTGTCTCAGATCACAACCTCGACCGTGGGGTGCCCGAATCCGGCGGCGTCGACGGCCGGTTCTAGGCTTGCAGCCATGGCCGACGCCCCGACTTCGCTGACCATCCCGACCGAGCTCAAGCCCGCCGACGGTCGATTCGGGTGCGGACCGTCCAAGGTCCGCCCCGCACAGCTGCAGGCACTGGCCGCCGCCGGCGACCTGTTCGGCACCTCCCACCGCCAGGCGCCGGTCAAGAACCTGGTGGGCAGGGTCCGAGACGGCCTGCGTCAGCTTTTCTCCCTGCCCGACGCTTACGAGGTGATCCTCGGCAACGGCGGCTCGACGGCGTTCTGGGACGCGGCCGCGTTCGGTCTGATCGACTCCCGCTCGCTGCACCTGACCTACGGGGAGTTCAGCGCCAAGTTCGCCTCGGCAGTGGCCAAGAACCCGTTCGTCGGCGACCCGATCGTGGTCAAGGCCGACCCCGGCGGCGCACCCGATCCGGTCAGCGACCCGTCGGTCGACCTCATCGCCTGGGCGCACAACGAGACCTCGACCGGTGTTGCGGTGCCGGTGCACCGGCCGCAGGGAGCCGGCGACGCCCTGATCGCGATCGATGCGACGTCCGCGGCGGGCGGCCTGCCCGTCGACATCACCGAAGCCGACGCCTACTACTTCGCCCCTCAGAAGAACTTCGCCGGCGACGGCGGTCTGTGGATCGCCCTGATGTCCCCGGCTGCGCTCGCCCGGGTGGAGAAGGTGGCCGCGGCGGGGCGCTGGGTTCCGGACTTCCTCTCGCTGCCCATCGCGATCGAGAACAGCGTCAAGAACCAGACCTACAACACCCCGGCCATCGCCACGCTGATCCTGCTCGCCGAGCAGATCGACTGGCTGCTCGGCAACGGCGGGCTGGGGTGGGCAACCAAGCGCACCGCCGACTCCTCGGCGCGGCTCTACGCATGGGCCGAGGCGACCGAGTACACGACCCCGTTCGTCGCCGATCCCACGCTGCGCTCGCAGGTGGTTGGCACCGTCGACTTCGCCAACGACGTCGATGCGTCCGCGGTGGCCAAGATCCTGCGCACCAACGGCATCGTCGACACCGAGCCCTACCGCAAGCTGGGCCGCAACCAACTGCGCGTCGGCATGTTCCCCGCGGTGGAGCCCGACGACGTCAGCGCGCTGACGCAGTGCATCGACTGGGTTGTCCAGCGTTTGTAGCCGACCGCCGCGTGTCACCTCGGTTACGGACTGATAACACAGTAGGGTGACCAAAACATCGGGCCTGCATCAGCCCGGAGGAGGTCGACATGCGGGAGCTCAAGGTCGTCGGACTCGACGTCGACGGCAGGCGGATCATCTGCGAGACCGACGACTCCACCGAGAAGTTCGTGCTGCGCTCCGATGACCGGCTCAAAGCCGCGGTCCGTGGCGACAGAGTCGGCACGAACCAAACCACGATCGATGTCGAGGTCCACAACGTGCTGCGCCCCAAGGACATTCAAGCCAGGATCCGCGCCGGAGCCTCCGTCGAGCAGATCGCCTCGGCGTCTGGCGCCGACATCGAGCGGGTGGAGCGCTTCGCGCATCCGGTGCTTTTGGAGCGTTCCCGCGCCGCGGAGCTGGCCACGGCCGCGCACCCCATCCTGGCCGACGGCCCGTCGGTGCTGACCTTGTTGGAGACCGTCACGACCGCACTCGTCGCGCGCGGGTTGAACCCGGATGACACCACATGGGACGCCTGGCGCAACGAGGACGGGCGCTGGACGGTCCAGCTGGCGTGGAAGGCGGGGATGTCGGACAACGTCGCGCATTTCCGCTACGCCCCGGGCGCCCACGGTGGCACGGTGTCGGCCTTCGACGACGCCGCCTCGCAGCTGATCGACCCCGACTTCAGCCGGCCCCTGCGCCCCCTGGCACCGGTTCCCCAGCTGGCGCTCGAAGAACCCGAGCTACCCGTCGACCCACCGGTCGAGCAGCACATCGAGCCGGAGGACGAGGCCCAGCCGGCGCCCAAGCCGGCGCGTGCGCGCAAGAGCAAGGCGCGCCCGGCCGTCCCCGCCTGGGAGGATGTGCTGCTAGGCGTTCGCTCCAGCGGCGGCGAGCGTTAACAGCGCGAGCCATCCGCCCGCGACGCCGATCCCGGATCCCAGCACGAACCAGCGCCACACCGGTACCGTCCGCCAGCCCCACACCGTCGGCGCCAATCCGCCCACCGCGATGAGGTTGAGCCCCACCGCGAGCAGCGGGTGCACCCGGGCCAAGCCGATGCTCAGCACCACGATCGCCGTCCCGATGACCGCGGCGACGAAGGCGGCGACCGTCAGTCCCGTCGCCCAGGGCGTGGCATCGTCACGTGTCCTCATCGACCGGCCCTATCCCCGGTCACGTTCGTAGAACGCCAACGCCGCGGCCGTGGCCACGTTGAGCGAGTCGGTCCCCCTGGCCATCGGGATACGCACCCGCACGTCACTGGCGCGCATGGTGTGTTCCTGCAGGCCGGGGCCCTCTGCGCCGACGAGGATCGCCACCTTGCCGTCGGCCAGTCCGTCCATGGCATCGGCCAGGCGCGGCGCGCCCTCATCGGGTGTCATCGCCAGCAGCCGGAAGCCCGCATCGCGCAACACATGCAGGTCAGCCGGCCATCGGGCGGCCCGCGCGAACGGGACGAGCAACGCGTGCCCCATCGACACCCGCACAGCGCGTCGGTACAGCGGGTCGGCGCACCCGCTGCCGAAGATCACCGCGTCCACCCCGAGCCCGGCGGCATTGCGGAAGATCGAGCCGAGGTTCTCGTGGTCGTTGACCCCTTCGAGAACGGCGATCGTCCTGGCCCCGTCGAGCACGTGCGCGACGCTCAGTTCGGCGGCCCGCGACGCCGAGGCGAGGACTCCGCGGTTGAGATGGAACCCGACCACCTCAGCCATCACGTCGGCCTCGACCCGGTAGTAGGGCGCCGACACCCCGTGCAGGTCAGCGCCGAGTTCGGCGAGTCGCCGGTCGGTGCCGAGCAGCGCGCGGGGAGTGAACCGCGACGCCAGCATGCGCTGGACGACCAGGACGCCCTCGGCGATCACCAGACCTTTGCCACTGGGCAGGTCCGGCCTGCGGTCGACGCTGTTGAGGTCACGGAAGTCGTCGAGCCGCGGGTCGGCGGGGTCGGTGACGTCGACGACGTCGAGCTCGGACACCTGGTGAGCTGTCATGCGGCGACGGTGTGACCAGCGGCTATCACAGCCCCGACACTACCCAGTGGGTGCCGCGCCCCGTGGGTTAGGTTGACGGCATGACCGAGGAGACGCCGAGCGCGGCGGCGGAGAACCCGCAACCGCCCGAGCTGCCGGCCGCGCTGCTCGACCCGCGGCCGGTCATCGTGGCCATCGCATGCGGGTGGCTGCTCGCGCTGGTCCTGGCGTTCACTGTCGAGTCACTGCACACCTGGCGGCCGATCACCATCGCCGGCCTGGGTGTGGGCGTGCTTGGCACGTCGATATTTCTGTGGCAACGTCACGCCGTGCGCCGCGGGAGCCGCGGTGCCCAGCACGGCCTCACCTGAAGGAGAAGCTCATGGCAGCGCCGCTGTTGCAGGCACAGATCGACATCAACGCACCCGTCTCGCGAGTGTGGGAACTGGTGTCGGACCTGGGCAACATGCCGCGGTGGAGCCCCCAGTGCCGCCTGATGAAGCCACTCGGCGGCATGCGCCAGGGCGCCCGCACCGTGAACGTCAACCGGCGCGGAATGCTGTTCTGGCCCACCACCAGCCGCATCACCGAGCTCGTCCCCGAGAAGAAACTGGCCTTCCGTGTCAACGAGAACGGCACTGTGTGGAGCTATGAGCTGCAGCCCACCGAGGCGGGCACGCGGCTGGTCGAGACGCGCCACGCCGAGAACGGCGTGAAGCCGATCTCGAACACGTTGGTCAACTCGTTCATGGGCGGGGTGCCGAATTTCGAGCAGGAACTGATCGAAGGCATGAATTCCTCGCTGGCCCGCATCAAGGCCGCAGCGGAGAACTAGTCGGGCTGCTGGGCCCCGTCGGCAGCTGCTTCCCCGGCGTCGTCGGCAGGTGCTTCCCCGGCCTCACCCGCAGGTTGGGCCGGTTGGTTTGGGGCCCCGTCACCCGGTTGCTCGACCACGTCGTCACCCGGCTGCTCGACCGCGGGGTCGGCAGCTTGCTGCTCCTGGGCCTCGTCGGCTGGCTGCTCCTGGGCCGTGTCGGCAGGCTGCTCCCGGGCCTGGTCGGCTGGCTGCTCCTGGGTCTGGTCGGCCGCGCGCGCACCCTCGTCGGTGACGTCGAGGACACCGTCGTCATACGGGTCGTACAGCGGCGAACCGGTTCCCGCCGGCGCAGGAGTGTCGGAGTGTGCGCCGCAACCGAATTCGGCGTCCACCACGTGACCGTCGGAGGCGAACTCGTTGGCGCACACGCCGAACATCAGACCGAGCTCGCCGCCCAGCGGAACGTAGAAACCGCAGTCGCGACAAACCCGCCGGGTCGCGCGCGCCATCGACGCCCCCGGCCCGTGGTCGCCGTCATGCCATCGCTGTGCCGCATCCCGGCGGCCCCACAGGCTCAGCACCCGACGCCGGCCGAGCCCGACCTCGATGGCCACATCGTCGACGATCGGGTCACCGGTCGCCATGTACCCGGGCACCAGGCGTGGGTCGTCGGGCGGCGGCGCCAACAGATCGCCCGGACTCAGATCGCCCGGCCGGATCCGTTCCTCCCACGGCACCCATTTCGGCGCCAGCAGCGCCGTCGGGCCGGGGACGAGCACGACTTCGCTGATGGTCGCGTGCTCGGCGCCGGGGCACGCGGCCACCACGACGGCCCATTGCCAGCCGCGATAGCCGGGCAACTCAGCGAGGAAGCGGTGTGTCGCCGACGTCGGGTCCTCGAACTCGGCTCCGAGGTATTCCCCCACGGTGCCCTCGCCGCTGTGTTCCTCGATCGCCGCGCGCGCCGCGTCGACGGCGCCGGTCAGCACCGACTGCAGCCCGGGTGCGACGTCTCCGGACCACGGCGCGGTCACCGGCTCGGGGCCGGTGGCGCTCTGAGTCAGGTCCTGGTGAGAGGGTTCGGTCACGCTGTCCATTGCCCTCAATCTTGCCCGAAGGACACAACGACAAGCCACACCGGTTGCCCTTGCGCACCCTGTCGGCTCCATGGGGGAGAATCGACACGTGACCGGAGCGCGGCGTGATCCCCGGGACCCAGAGGGTCAGCAGGGTGGGCGCTACTACCCACCGCGCCCCCCGGCTGACGAGCACCCCGGCATGGCCAACTACCCCAGCGACCCCGGCCTGAACCCGGGTCTGCGCAGGCCGCGCCGCACCGGTCCGGATCGGCACAGCGACAATCGGTGGCTGCCGCCGCTCGATGAAAGCTCGCGCCGGCGCTCCTCCGCGGAGGGCAGCTTCGACGGCTCCGACGGCCGGTTGGGAGCCGCCGACAAGATCACGGTGACGCGCGCCGCGGCGCATCGCAGCCGCGAGATGGGCTCGAAGATGTACGGCCTCGTGCACCGGGCCGCGACCGCCGACGGCGCCGACAAGTCGGGGCTGACGGCGCTGACCTGGCCCGTGGTCGCGAACTTCGCGGTGGACGCGGCGATGGCCGTCGCGTTGGCGAACACGCTGTTCTTCGCCGCCGCCACCGGCGAGAGCAAGAGCCGCGTCGCGCTGTATCTGCTCATCACGATCGCGCCGTTCGCTGTCATCGCCCCGCTGATCGGACCGGCACTCGACCGCCTGCAGCACGGCAGGCGGGTGGCGTTGGCAGGCTCGTTCGTGCTGCGCACGGTGCTGGCGGTGGTGCTGATCGCGAACTACGACGGGGCGACGGGCTCGTTCCCGTCCTGGGTGCTCTACCCGTGTGCGCTGGGCATGATGGTGCTGTCCAAATCCTTCTCGGTACTACGTGGTGCGGTGGCCCCGCGCGTGCTGCCGCCGACGATCGACCTGGTGCGGGTGAACTCGCGACTGACCATGTTCGGGCTGCTTGGCGGCACGCTGATCGGTGGCGCGGTGGCGGCGGCTGCCGAGTGGGGGTTCAACCTGTTCCAGATGCCCGGCGCCCTCTACGTCGTGGTGGCGGTCACCATGGCCGGTGCGCTGTTCTCCATGCGGATCCCCAAGTGGGTGGAGGTCACCGAGGGCGAGGTACCCGCCACGCTGGGCTATCACGGCGGTTCCGGTGAGTTCCTCCGCGAGAGCGGGCCGTCCCGCTTCGGCAAGGCCCGCCAGCCGCTGGGCCGCAACACCATCACCGCACTGTGGGGAAACTGCACCGTCAAGGTGATGGTCGGCTTCCTGTTCCTGTACCCGGCTTTCGTCGCCAAAGCCCACGACGCCGGCGGGTGGGAACAGCTGCGGATCCTCGGCTTGATCGGAGCGGCCGCAGCGATCGGCAACTTCATCGGAAATTTCACCGCTGCCCGCATGAAGCTCGGTCATCCGGCGCAGCTCGTGGTGCGCTGTGCGATCGCGGTGACGGCGGCGGCTCTGGCGACCGCGGTGACCGGAAGTCTGTTGGTGGCCGCCGCGGCCACGCTCATCACCTCGGGTGCCAGTGCGATCGCCAAGGCGTCGCTCGACGCGTCACTGCAGGATGACCTGCCCGAGGAATCCCGGGCGTCGGCGTTCGGTCGTTCCGAGTCGCTTCTGCAACTGGCGTGGGTCGCCGGCGGCGCCACCGGTGTGCTGATCTACACCGATCTGTGGGTGGGTTTCACCACGATCACCGCGGTCCTGATACTCGGGTTGGCCCAGACGGTGCTGAGTTACCGCGGCGAGTCCCTGGTGCCCGGTTTCGGCGGTAACCGCCCGGTACTGGCAGCGAAAGAAGGCGTGCGCGACGATGCAACGATGGTGACCGGAGAATGAAGCGGGGAGTCGCCGCGCTCGCGGTTGTGGCGCTGCTGGCCTCGATCGGTACCGCCGTGCTGGTGTGGCGGCTGTCCAGCGACAGCGATCCGCACCTCCCCGAGATCTCGGCGTACTCCCGCGGAGAGCTGACCCGGGTGGGGCCGTACCGCGTATGCGAGGTACTCGACCCGACCGATTGTGTGGTTCCCGCCTCGCAGGGCGAGTTGACGGTGACCGGTCGCCACCCCGTCCAACTGTCGGTGCCGCAGGAGGTGGCGAAAGCACCGTGGGTGCTGCTGCGCGCCTTCGAGGACGGCGACCGCGTCGAAGAATTCCGGCCCGCCAGCAGACTCGCCGTGACGATCCCGACCGTGGACCCGCAGTTGGGCCGGCTGCGGGGCATCGCCGTGCAGCTGCCGACGTTGGTGCGCGACCAGGATGGCAACGAGTTTCCCGTGCCGCACGCCGAATGGTCGGTGCGCACCACCTGGGATCAGCCCGCCGAGTGACCCTCGGGGACCCGCTCCCCTTCCCGTGTCGGACCCGGAGGCGTCCCGTCTCCGAAAGGCTTGCCGCCCAGCGCCTCCCGGCCGTGGGGCGTCAGCCAGTTGGACAGGTCGGGACCCTTCGAGACCACACCGGTGGGGTTGATGTCACTGTGCACGAGGTAGTAGTGCTGCTTGATCTGGACGAAATCGATCGTGTCGCCGAAGCCGGGGGTCTGGAACAGATCGCGGGCGTAGGCCCACAACGCGGGGAACTCGGCGAGCTTCTGGCGGTTGGTCTTGAAATGGCCGTGATACACCGGATCGAAGCGGGCCAGCGTGGTGAACAGCCGCACATCCGCCTCGGTGATGGTGTCGCCGACCAGGAACCGCTGCCTGCTCAGGCGATCTTCGAGCCAGTCCAGGGCGGTGAACAGCCGGTCATAGGCGCGCTCGTAGGCCCGCTGCGACCCGGCGAAGCCGCAGCGGTAGACACCGTTGTTGATCTCGGTGTAGACCCGCTCAGCGACCTCGTCGATCTCGGCGCGCAGCGGCTCGGGATACAGCTGTGGCGCGCCGTCACGGTGGTGGGCCGACCATTCGGTGGAGAAGTCCAAGGTGATTTGGGCGTAGTCATTGGTGACCACCTGACCGCTCTCGATCTCCACGAGCGCGGGGACGGTCACCCCCTTGGGATAGTCGGGAATCCGAGCGTTGTACGCATCCCGCAGGTAGTGAATGCCCAGCACCGGGTCGACCTCACCGGGATCCAGATCGAACGTCCAGCTGCGTTCGTCGTGGGTGGGACCGCAGAACCCGATCGACAGCACGTCCTCCAGGCCGAGGAGGCGACGCACGATGATGGTTCGGTTGGCCCACGGGCACGCCCTGGCGACGATCAAGCGGTAGCGACCGGCCTCGACGGGATAGCCGTCCCTGCCGTCGGCGGTGATGCGGGTGTCGATGTAGTCGGTGTCCCGATTGAATTCGCCGTCGGAGCTCGACGGGTCGGCCACATAGCTCATGGGGTTCTTTCTACCCCCGCCGAGTCGGAACCAATTGCGCGCAGAGAGCCCGACTTTCCTCCCGAGGTTCAGATTCGCCCGGGGAGGAGGAACCGGCTCCCCGGCAGCCGCCTCAGACTCGCCGGACGCGCGAGTCAGGCGTCGAGCTCCCGCGCGACAGCCCGCACGACCTCGGAGACCCGGCGAGCCACCTTGCGGTCCGGGTAGCGGCCCTTGCGTAGTTCGGGCTGTACCGCACCCTCGAGCAGCGTGATCATGTCCTCGACCATGCCGTGCAGTTCGTCGGGGGTGTGCTTGTGCTCGGCGGCGGCAGCTTCGCGTCGGGTCCGCGACAGGCTCGGGGGCGGGTCGATCAGCTTCAGGCTCAGCGCCTGGGGTCCGCGTCGCCCGGCGGCCACGCCGAACTCGACGCGCTGCCCCGCCTTGAGGGCCTCCACACCGGCGGGCAACGCCGAGGACCGCACGTAGACGTCCTCACCGTCCTCCTGCGAGAGGAACCCGAAGCCCTTCTCCGCGTCGTACCACTTCACCCGGCCCGTCGGCACTGGTCTCACCTGCTTGTCTGTCTGAAGCCATAAAGTAAGCGCCCCCGCCTGCGCCGGGACGCGTTCGGCCCTGATCCTACTCGGACGCCGCGGCGGCCAGCATCCCCTTATGTCGGTAGGCTGGCCGTCACCGCTGGAGGAAGACGATGCGACTGATACTCAATGTCATCTGGTTGATCTTCGGCGGCCTGTGGCTGGCTTTGGGCTACCTGCTGGCGGCGCTGATCTGCTTCGTGCTGATCATCACCATCCCCTTCGGTTTCGCGTCGTTGCGGATCGCGTTGTACGCGCTGTGGCCCTTCGGGCGCACGGTCGTCGACAAACCCGGTCCGCGCCCAGGCGCGTTGGTCGGCAACGTCATCTGGATCATCGTGGCCGGTGTGTGGCTGGCGATCGGCCACATCACCACCGCCATCGCGATGGCGATCACGATCATCGGCATCCCGTTGGCCGTGGCCAACCTCAAGATGATCCCGATCTCGCTGTGGCCGCTGGGCAAGGAAATCGTGCCCGTCGACGAACGCCACACCCCCGCCGGAGCCGCCCCGTGAGCGTCGTCGCACTCGGGGTGCCCAGCGTGCACCGACAGGCATCGGATCCGGCTTCGCCGTGTCCGACCGAAGGCCCCCTGGTCGACACCTTCGGCAGGGTGGCCACCGACCTGCGTGTCTCGCTGACCGACCTGTGCAATCTGCGCTGCACGTACTGCATGCCCGCGGAGGGGCTGGACTGGATGCCGGGCGAGCAGAAACTGGATGCCGACGAGTTGATCCGGCTTCTTCGGCTGGCCGTGACCCGCCTCGGCACCACCAGCGTCCGGTTCACCGGTGGTGAGCCGCTGGTGGTGCCGCACCTCGAGGACGTCGTGCGCGCCACCGCTCAGCTTCGCCCACGCCCGGAGATCACGTTGACGACCAACGGTGTCGGGCTGGCCGCTCGCGCCGAGGCGCTGGCCCATGCGGGGCTCAACCGCATCAACGTCTCGTTGGACACCGTCGACCCGGCCCGGTTCAAGGCCATCACCCGCCGCGACCGGCTCGACGACGTGCTGGCCGGGCTCCGCGCGGCCAGAGCGGCGGGACTGGACCCGGTCAAAGTCAACGCGGTGCTCGACCCGGTCACCGGCCTCGACGACGCGGTGGCGCTGCTGGGCTTCTGCCTCGACGAGGGGTTGCAGCTGCGCATCATCGAACAGATGCCGCTCGACGCGGGGCATTCGTGGCAACGCGACCGCGCGTTGTCGGCCGATCAGGTGCTGGCCGCACTGCGGACGCACTTCACGCTGGCCGAGGACCCGGCACCGCGCGGATCCGCGCCGGCGCAACTCTGGCAGGTGCATCGGGGCGGGCAGGTGGCTGGACGGGTCGGCATCATCGCGTCGGTCTCGCAGGCGTTCTGCGCCGCCTGTGACCGCAGCAGGCTCACCGCTGACGGACAGGTGCGCAACTGCCTGTTCGCGCGCGAGGAGACCGACCTGCGCGCGCTGCTGCGCTCGGGCGCTGACGACGACGCACTCGAAGCGGCGTGGCGCTCTGCGATGTGGGCCAAGGCGGCGGGCCACGGCATCAACGACCCGGACTTCATCCAACCGGACCGGCCGATGAGCGCGATCGGAGGCTAGGCGGTGCGAGCCGAGACCACCGACCCCGAGGCGCGCGTCACCGTCCGCTATTTCGCGGCGGCGCGCGCCGCCGCCGGTGTCGAGGACGAGACGATCACCGTGCCCGCCGGCACGACGGTGCGCGAGCTGGTCGAGACGTTGCACACCCGTGGCCCGGGGCTGTCGGCGGTGCTGGCGCGGTGTACCTATCTGTGTGACGGAGTTGCGGTGCGCGACTTGCAGACTGCGCTCGGTGACACCCAGACAGTCGACGTTCTTCCCCCGTTCGCCGGGGGTTGACGGCCCGCTGGGACGGCCTATTCCGTGATTTACATCACATAACGGAATGATCACAGCATGGCTACGGAGCGGTGGAGACGACCCGCACCTGCAGGAACAACGGGCCGTGCTGGGCATTTAGAGTTCTATTAGTATTTGCCCCGGTCAGAAACGCCGGCGGCGTCAAAAGGTGACGGGATTCTGGTGACCGATTACCGTTCTGAACCAGGCCATCGACCCCCACATCGCGATGGACCTGCCGCGTGACCAACTGCGCCTAACTCCATCCGTTGGCGCGCGGGGACAACGAGACACACCTGGATGGAGGCGGGGGACCCATCGGTCCTCCCACACAACGGGACCCGGAGCCACTGGCTCCTTGGGGTGAAGCCGTCGCCGTTTCGGCGACGACGGCCGGGCTACCTCTCCAGCCCGAACCCGACAGCTGACCTCGCAGGCGCCGACGAGAGGACGACGCACACCCATGAGTGGACGGCACCGCAAGCCCGCTTCTTCATCTGTCAACGTCGCCAAGATCGCCTTCACCGGTGCGGTCATCGGCGGTGGCGGCCTCAGCCTCGCCGGAGCCGGCCATGCCGGCGCTGCCACCGACGGCGAATGGGATCAGGTTGCCCGTTGTGAGTCCGGCGGAAACTGGGCAATCAACACCGGCAACGGCTACCACGGTGGCCTGCAGTTCTCCCCCAGCACCTGGTCCGGCCACGGTGGTGGCGAGTTCGCCCCGGCGGCCTACCTCGCCACCAAGGAAGAGCAGATCGCCGTCGCCGAGCGCGTCCTGGCTTCTCAGGGCAAGGGCGCCTGGCCCTCGTGCGGCGGGCCGCTCTCCGCCGCAACGCCGCGCAACGTTGTCGACGAGCCGCAGGCGCTCGACGCGCCGGCCGTCAACGGCGAGCTTCCGCCGCCCCCGCCGCTGGATCCGTTCGCGCCGCCGCCCCCGCCGGCCCCGGCCCCGTTCGACGCGCTGGCTGCGCCGCTGCCCGCGCCCGCCCCGGAAGCCATGCCCCCGGCCCCAGCGCCCGTGGACGCCCCGCCGCCCGCTCCGG
>MDTD01093065.1_pt1 | contig 21857 bp, 18 predicted proteins | sample 811221 | NCBI WGS metagenome assembly MDTD01 (sample SAMN05326646, study PRJNA326480) | marine metagenome | isolation source: seawater | place: Pacific Ocean: South West | collected 2011 | reverse complement strand
GGAATAAGGATTGAGAATCTTATTTTTGTAAAAAAAGAAAAAGATAAGAATTTTTTTGATAATTTGACAATGGTGCCTATTGATAAAGATTTAATTGATATATCCTTACTTGATGAAGTAGAGAGAAAATGGCTGAACAGTTATCATCAAAAGGTTTTTAACAATTTAAAATATGCTATGAATAGAGAAGAAATTCTAGAACTTAAAAAGGCTTGTTCAGCTATCTAATATTTTATTCCACTCTTTTTCCATAATAATTTTAATATTTAATTTTTTTGCTTGATCGATTTTTCTTTTTGTAGGCTTTGAATCACCAACAACTAAATAATTAAGTTTTTTTGAAAGTGCTCCTAAAACCTTTCCTCCATTTAATTCTACTATAGCTTTTGCCTCGGATCGGCTCATACTTTGAAATCCTCCTGTAAACATGAACTTTTTGTTTGAAAATTTTCCATCACTATTTTTTAAATTGAAGTCTTGTATATAAAGTTGTTTAATTAATTCCTCGGTAATTTTAGTATTCGTATTATTTAAAAAAAAATTATCAATCGACTGTATTTGAGTTTCTCCAATACCGTCGAGATCAACTAAATTTATTAATATTTTCTTTCTAACTTTAGATTTAAATAATTCAGTAAATTCTTTTATTGAGCCAAAAAAACCAGCTAGGATTTTTGCATTTTCTTGGCCGATATGTCTGATACCAATAGAGAAAATAAATTTATCTAAAGTGATTGTTTTTGATTTTGTTATAGCCTCTTTGAGATTATTAATAGAAAGCTCACCCCATCCCTCTAAACTTTCAATTTTTTTAAAGTCTAATTTAAAAATATCAGAGGGTTCTCTAATCAATTTCATTTGCCAAAACTGATCTATTACTTTTTTTCCTAATCCATCTATATTAAATGCTTCTTTAGACACAATATGTTTAAGTTTTTCTCTCGCAATGTATTTGCAGTCATATCCTTTTGTGCATCTTCTAACGGCATCCTCTTTTTTCGTTGTTTTACTTATTTCTTTACTTGTTGTAGCTCCACACAAACATTTTATTGGAAAAATAAATTTTTTACTTGTTTTTTTTCTTTTTGAAATATCTACAGAGATTACTTGAGGAATAACATCTCCTGCTCTTTGGATTGTAATTGTATCATTCAATCTTATATCCTTTCTTTTAATCTCATCTTCATTATGTAACGTTGCGTTAGATACTACTACGCCCCCAACAGTAACTGGCTCAACTTTAGCTACAGGTGTTATTGCACCAGTTCTTCCCACTTGTATAACTATATCTTTAATTCTTGTAACTGCTTTTTCAGCAGAAAATTTATAAGCAATTGCCCACCTAGGAGAGTTTGAAGTATTTCCTAGCCTTCTTTGTAATTTTAAATCATTAACTTTATAAACTAAGCCATCAATATCGTAGTTTAAAGAAGATCTAATAGAATCAATCTGTAAATGTTGTTTTTCAATTTCATCTAAATTATTTATTTTTTTTGAAAGAGGATTAATTATAAAACCCCATTTATTAATCTCCTTCAAAAATTCAGAGTGTTTAGAAAAAATCATTGGCTCAAGAGCGCCGAATCCGTAAGCAAAGTATTTTAAAGGGATTTTAGAAGTTTCTTTTGGATCTTTTTGTCTTAGCGAACCACCAGCTGCATTTCTAGGATTTGCAAAATTATCTCCAATTTTAATAAAATCATTTTTACCAATATATATTTCACAACGTATTTCGATTAATTTAGGTATATTTTTTATTTCAATTTTATGAGGAATATCTTTAATAGTTTTTAAGTTTTCTAATATATCTTCACCAGTAACGCCATCACCCCTGGATAAACCTTTTGTCAGAACTCCATTTTCATAAATTAGTGTTGCTGATATACCATCAATTTTAGGTTCCGAGATTAGTTCTATATTTTGGCTCTTAAAATTTAAAAAATTTTTAACTTTTTTTAGAAAATCTTCCATATCCTTTTTATCGAAAGCATTCGATAAAGATAGCATTGGTTTTAAATGATCTATTTTATTAAATTTTTTACTTGGGGAAGATCCTACTAACCCTTTAGATAAATTTAGTTTTTGTAAAAAGTTATATTTTTTTTCTAAGGCTAAAATTTCACTTTTAAAATTATCATATTCAGCATCTGTAATTCTAGGTTTATCCTCACTATAATAATGCTTGTTATGTTTTTTAATAAATCTAATTTTTTCTTTATATGTCTTAATGATCTTTTTATTTTCTTCCATTTTACCTAATTATTTCGATGATTTTTTTGAAAAATCCCTCATCTTTTTTTTTAATAGTTTCAACTTTGGGAATTTTATAATCCTTATTAAATATTTTGTAAGATTGTTTAAACCACTCACTTGAATTGTAGTTATAGCCTAATATACTTGCGTATTTCCTTGACTCTTCTTCCAAACCTAAGTGATAATGTATTTCTACTAGACGATGTAATGCTTCTTCTACAAAAATAGTTTGTTCATATGTTTTTAAAATTATTTTTAATCTGTTAATAGCTGGGATCCATTTTTGTACAGAAATGTAATATTTGGCAATATAAAGTTCTTTTGCAGCTAGCTGGTTTTGAATTAAATCTTTTTTAAATTTCAAATCAATTGCATAATCAGTATTTGGATATTTTGCTAAAAAAAAATCAATTTTTTCATTAGCATTCAATAATGGTTTTAAATCTTTTTTTTCATCACTTATTTGTTCATAGTAAATAATAGCTATTAAATAATGAGCATAAATTACATGTTTATCTCCAGGATATGTTTTGAGATATCTTTCTAAATTTTCAATAGCATCATCATAAAAGTTTATTCCATAGAGAGCAAAACTTGACATTATTGCTGCTTTAGCTGACTTTTCAGTTTCTTCAAAGTTAAGTTCAGCTTCAGAAAATTTTTTGCTCGCAAAGAAAAAATCATTTTGCTCAAAAGATTTTAGGCCTTCCTCATAAATTTCGTAAGGATTTACTTTTACTACAGGTGTATAAATTGCATCTGGTTTAGAGCATGATTCTATAGATAATATGAGAAAAAAACCTATTATAATTCTTGTGATCATTACACCACTAATATCAGAATATAATGAAATGGTAAATTTTTAGTGTGTTATGCACTAATAGCTACTGAATTACCATAAGAATTTGGATTTTGTTTTTCATTATTTTCATAATTTTCGTAAATCCAATTGTCCTTATTAGAAAAAAATTTTCTTAGTAGTTTATTTGTTAAAGCGTGGCCACCTTGAGATGTTTTAATATGAGCAAACATGCGATTACCTGAGAGCATAATATCGCCTAAACAGTCAAGAATTTTATGATAAACAAACTCATGTCTATTTCTTAATCCATCATCATTAAGAATTTTATCTCCTTGAACTACAACAGCATTATCTAATGAACCGCCTTTTGCTAAACCCATTCTTTTGATGCTATCAATATCTTCGTATAAACAAAAAGTTCTTGAGTTATAAATAGCCGCTAAATCATCATTGCTTAATTTAAATTCTTTTCTTCTGGTTCTTATTAAGGGATTTTTATAAATTAATTCGAAGTCAATTATAAGATCTTTATTAAGCGGCTCAATGGAAATATATTTTTGACCATCTTTTATCTCAACTTTTTTTAATACTTTTATGAATTTTCTTGGTTCGTTTTGTTGTTCTACTCCAACTGCTCTTATAGCATCTACAAATTCTACAGCTGAACCATCCATGATTGGGATTTCAGGAGCATCAACCTCTACTAAAGCATTATCAATACCTTCGCCATAAAAAGCTGCCATTAAATGTTCGACTGTAGATACACTTACACCATTTTCATTTTTTAGCTTAGTACATAAAATTGGTTCTATTACATTATTAAAATTTGCATGGATTAAATTATTTTCTTTTATATCAACTCTCTTAAAAATAATTCCTGTATTTTTCTCTGAAGGTTTAATTTTAAGATTCACTTCTTCACCGTTGTGAAGTCCAACGCCTTTTAATTCAATTTGTTCTTTTAACGTTTTTTGGCTAATTTTAGACATCACGCTTTATACAAAATCAATCTTAATGGTTTAAAACAACTTATATTTCTAAAAATAACAATAATTAATCAAAAAAAAGATTAAATATTCTAGTAATTATTGATTTTTTCTCATGCACAACTGGAATAGCCTCTTTTTTCCACCCATATTGAACTAGACTATTTGCACACTTATACAATTCTTCAATCTTATATTTTTTTAAAAAGCTTAGTTCAAAATTCTTTTTATTTGAAAAAGAAGACCTGAAGGAGTCTTCAAAACAATCATATGTATATGTATCATCTATTTTTAAAAAAATTGGCAATTTTTTTTTTAAAAAACTCTTAAGATTTATATTTTTAAATATTATTACTTCGGCGAACTCTTGTATTCTTGCGTTAGCAATATCTAAAATTAATTTTTTTTTTATTTTTCTAAAATTTTGGTTTTTAAAAAACTTTCTCTCAATATATTCTGATGTGATATTTTCTTTTGAAAATTTTGAATTAATCAAAACATTTTCAACCGACTTTGTATCTAGACCAATTATTTTTGAAATATCATTTAAAATCAAATTTGTACCAAATTTAAAATCCTGAACAAATCTTAAAGCTGAATTTTCAAAAAAAATTAATTCAGAATTTTTCTTACTCAATTCGATAGCAAAAAAACTTTCTAAATTTGTATTCCCGTCTATTAATCTTATACCTTCTAAAAAATGTTTTGAGATTATTTTTTTTATTCTAAGATTACATTTATTGAATATATTTTTAAGATTTTTAAAGTCATTATTTTTGATTAAAAAAAAAGTGAGTTCCTGAGAATAGAGGTTTCCAAATAAACCTATGGGCAGATTATCAATTTTATTTTTATCTAAAAGATAATTAGAATTCAAAATATGAAGTATAGTTCTTTGATCTTCAACTTCACTTATTTTAGACTTTAATGAATTAAGCAAATATGTAATGTTATCTTTTTCTAACTGTGATCCGTTTAGATTTTTAAATCCAGAAAAATTTATTAATAAGCAATCAAAATTATTGATTATAAGAATTACTTCTTTAAAAATGAAATTGAGTTTTTGTTCAATTGAATAAATATTTTCTCTAATAATTTGATTAACTTTCTCCAAATTTGTAATTTTATTATCATTAATGCCTTCAATAGGTATAATATTGTTTTCCACCAATCTAAAATTTCCATTTTCATTAATTTCACCTGCTATGAAAATATATTCATATTTATTGATTTCTACAAAAAGTATGGGTGATTGCATAACTTACTTTAAAATAAGTTGGTCCTTAATTCTATAATCAAAAGTTTTATATTTCTCAAAGTTTAACTGATCTTTAATTTCAATAAAATTTTTCAAGCTTTGATTATAATTATTTATTGGTAATCTTAACATTTTATTATTGATTAGCTCTAAATCCCACCTATTTGACTCGAACAAATAAAAAGTTTTTATCTCCTTCATTGGAAAATTGCTGACCCTAAGATTATTATAAAAAATTTTAAAATTATCTTTATCTCCGAACACTAATGGTAAATTTTCAAATTTTTTTAGGTAAAAAAAATTAATTACATCTCCTTTTTCAGTAAAATATCTTTTTTGTTTTTTATTTTGTATGATTGCGACAGGTTTTTTTTCATAAATCTTGATTTTAATTTTATTTGGATAGATTTTTTTAACTTCAAAACTTTCTACAAACTCAATCTTATTTAATTTAGTTTTAATCTCTGTTTTATTTAGATTTAAAAGATTTTTTTTATATAAAAATGAAAGATTTTCTCTTATTGTTTTTTCTTCAATTATAAAATTATTTTCTATTATAATTTTTTCAATTTTTGTTTTAACGTCAATTTTTAAATTATCTTGTATTTTATAAGTGCTTAAAAGAAGTAGAAGAATCAAAGCAATTATAAATCTGTTTTTCATCTATTAACGCTAGCATCTAATAAAATTTTTTCGACCAAATTGATAAATGTAAGGCCACAATGATTTGCAATTTCTGGCACTAATGATAGATCTGTCATTCCTGGTTGTGTGTTTATTTCTAAAAGATAGAACTTATTTTTGAAAAACTTAAAATCAGTTCTAGTAACACCTTTACAGCCAAGTGCCTTATGCGCTTGCTTAGCTAATTTTAGTACCTTTGTATAATTATTCTTACTTAATCTTGCAGGCATAATATGTTTTGTTTTTGCCGATTTGGTGTATTTTGCTTTGTAATCGTAAAAAGATCTTTTTGGAATTAATTCAATTGCACCAAGTCCAATATTGTTAATTACTGCTGCTTGAATTTCTTGCCCGCCTATAAACTGTTCTACGATTAATTGATCGTAAGTATTAGAAAGATTTTTAACAGACTTAATTAGTTCATTTAAATCTTTAACAATTTTAACACCAAGGCTAGATCCTTCATTCACTGGTTTAATAACAACTGGAAATTTAAAATTTTTCTTTTTAAATAATTTTTTTATAACCTTATTATTTATTTCTTTTTTATTTAAAGTAAAATATTTTGGAGTAAGAATTTTATTTTTAATAAAAAAATTTTTTGATATAATTTTATTCATACAATTAAATGAACTTATGACACCTGAGTGTGTATAGGGGATTTTCAAATATTCAAAATAACTCTGCGCAATACCATCTTCTCCATATTTTCCATGTAATGCATTAAATATTACATCAACATTTTGTTTGTTTATTAAGTTAAAATTTTTAAATTTTGGGTCAAAACTTGAAACAACATAACCTTTACTTTTTAAAGCTTTTATACAAGCTTTGCCGCTATCAAGACTTACTGATCTTTCTCCTGAATTTCCACCTAGTACTACTAGAACTTTTTTAAATTTTTTTTTAATCACCAATAATTTTAATCTCTAAATCGAGATTCACTCCAGCTTTTTCACTTACTATTTTTTTAACTTTATTTATCAATTTTTCTATATCAGCAGATTTTGCATTACCGTTATTAATAAAAAAATTACAATGCTTTTTTGAGATCATAGCGTCCCCTACTTTGATCTCGTCGCAACCAGTCTCCTTAATTAGTTGCCAAGCCTTTTTTTTACCAATAATGTTTTTAAAAGTGCTCCCGCATGTTTTTATTTGACTTGGTTGTGTAAGTTTTTTCCTTTCAATAAAATCTCTTTGTTTTTTTTCAATCAGTTTTTTTATTTCTGTTTCACCTTTTAGTTTAACCGATGTGATGATAAATTTGCTTGGCAAATTGGTATCTCTATAAAAAAATTCTATTTCATTTCGCATGATTTCTTTTTCTTTACATTCATTGATATCTATTACTGTAATTGAAAGTAAAACTTTTGAAATGTCATTACCATAACAACCGCTATTCATAATTACAGCTCCACCAATTGAACCTGGAATACATGAAAGAAATTCAAAATTTCCAATATTATTTTCTTTTGCAAAATCAGAAATCTTGCGATCAAGAGTTGCTGCACCAGCCTCAATTATATTTTTATCAATTAAATTTATTTTTGAAAAACTTGGACCCAGCTTTATTACAACTCCCTTAACTCCATTATCTCTTATAAGGGTATTAGAGCCAGCTCCTAAAATTGTGATTTTTAGATTATTTTTTTTATTATGACGTAAAAATTCAATTAATTCATTTTTTTCACTTGGTTTAAAAAAATATTCTGCGGGTCCACCCAGATTAAACCAGCTATAATTAGAAAGTTTAGTATTTTCAGAAATATTTTTTTTAAATTTTTCAATTAATTCTATATTTGATCTCATAGATAGGTCTTTAGTTCTTGCATATATTTGGAAATTGATCCAGCTCCCATTCCAATAATTATTTCATCGTCCATTAAATTTTTTTTAAAATATTTTTCTATCTCTGAATAATCTTTAATTAAAATAACTTGGGTTTTTGAAAAATTTGAAATCATTTTTGCAAACTCAATCTTATCATATTTATAGTTTTTCTTTTCTCCTGCTGAGTAAATTGGACAAAGAAGAACTAGATCAGATTTATAAAACGATTTGGCAAATTCTTTTTTTAAAGCAAGAACCCTTGAATAACGATGTGGTTCAAACACCGATATAATTTTTCTATCCTTATAAACGTTTTTAACTCCATCTAAAATTGAAGAAATTTCAGTGGGATGGTGAGCATAGTCATCATAAAAATCATTTTTGTTTTTTGTAAGTATTTTTGTCATTCTTCTTTGTACACCTGAAAATTTTTTAAGGGATTGTTTTATAACTTTTTCTTTTACCCCTAGATTTAAACAGACTATAATAGCTGCAGTAGCATTAAGAACATTGTGTTTTCCTAATAATTTTAGTTGAATATTTTTAATTTTTTTAATTTTTTTTTTTGTATCTTTATAATTTAAATCAAAAACTGAATAATTTAAGTTATATCTAATATTTGAAACTCGGTAGTGAGCTCTTTGATTTTCTCCATACGAAAGAATATTTTTACTTTTAATTTTATTCAATATTTTTTTTATATTTTTGTTATCGATACATAAAATTGACTTACCTGTCGGAGGGGTTTTTTCAATAAATTTTATAAATGAATTTTCTAAATTTTTAAAACTTTTATAAAAATCAATATGCTCATAATCAATATTTGTTACTATTGAGTAATTAATTGGTAGTTTAAGAAAACTGCCATCAGACTCATCAGCTTCTAATATGGCCCATTCACCTTTTCCTAATTTTGCATTTGTTTTAAATGAATTAATTACACCTCCATTTATTATTGTTGGGTCAAGCTTTTGATCAGACAAAATTTTAGATACCAAAGATGTGGTAGTTGTTTTTCCGTGAGAGCCAGTAATTATAATATTTTTTTTTAATGAAACTGCATCTGCTAATAATTCTGCTCTCGTGTAGATTGGTATTTTTTTTTTTCGAGCGTATTTAATTTCATTATTGCTATTTTTAATTGCCGAAGATCTAACCAATATTGTTGCACTTTTAATATTCTTTTTAGAGTGGCCTTTAAAAACTTTAATTCCGACTTTAGAACAGCTTGTTGTATTTTTGTTTTTACTTAAATCACTGCCTTGAACTTTAAATCCCATATTTTTCATAATTTGGGCTAAACCGCTCATACCTATTCCTCCAATACCAACAAAATGTATTACTTCTCTTTGTCCTAAATTAATTTTTTTCATTAATAATATTATTCAATACCTGCATTATATTGTTGTAGACATTTTTGTCAGAATATTGTCTCTGATTACTTTTAATTTTGTCTAGTATTGAATTATCTTTGTTTATTTCTTTAATAAGGGTAAATAATTTATCATTCAAATCTTTTTCCTCTATTAAAAAAGAAAAATTTTTGCTTTGGTAAAAAATGGCGTTTTTTAATTGATGGTTATCGGCCGAAGACGGTAATGGCACAGAGATAAAAGGTATATTAGCATTAGTTAATTCGGCTAAGATTGAAGAGCCAGATCTTGTTATCGCTAAATTAATCTTTGAAAAGAATTTATCAAGATTATCGCTAAAATTAAAAATTTCAAAATCTATATTTGATTTTTTGTAGAATGCACTTAAATAATTATTTTGACTTGGTAAACAGTGCTGGTAAATTTTAAGCGCTATACCTTCCCTTGAACAATTAAGAAAAATATTCGGAAGAGTTTCGGCAAAAATTTTTGCTGCTTGACTACCGCCTAAAATAAGTATGTTTATTTTTTTTAAATTTACATTCTCATCTTCAATTTTCGAAAAATTAATAATATCTTTTTTTATTATATTGCCTATTTCTATTATTTTATTTTGATATTTAGATGAAATTCCTTCTAACTCTTTATAAGAAACTAAAATGTTTTTTGAAAAAGGTAATAAATATTTATTTGCCTTCCCTATTACTAAATTATTTTCGTAAATAATAAATCTTATTCTTAAAATTGATGCAGCTAAGCAAACCGGGAAAGATGAATAACCACCCATACCAAGAATAAAAGATGGTCTGTTAAATATTAAAAAAATTATTGCTCTTATAAAAGCGTATAAGATTTTAATTATTGATAAAATTAAATTTTTAAAATTATTTTTGATTAAAGGATTAGAGGGTAATATTGTAATATTTAAATGCTTGGATTTTTCCAAATATTTATAACCTCTCTTATCAGTAATTAATTCAACACTATAATCTTTTTCAATTAGGTGTTCTGCCAAATTACAACCAGGAAAAACGTGTCCTCCTGTTCCGCCTACTGCAATTAATATTCTATTTCTTTTAGTCATTTAGGAAATTCCTGTTTTTCGTATAATTCAATATTACTCCAGCAAGTATTGCACTTCCAACTAATGAAGATCCACCGTAACTCAGAAATGGTAAAGTCATTCCAGTTGTAGGTATCAAACTTGTATTAACACCAACATGAATGAATGTTTGAAAAATTAACAAGGTAGCTAAACCACATAAAGAAATTTTAATTAATTTATCTTCCTCATTTGAACAATTTTTTACAATTCTAAAAGAAATGTATAAGAAAATTAGAATAATCATTATAGATAGAATTGAGCCATACTCTTCAGAAATAATTGCAATTATATAATCTGTATGAGCTTCTGGAACACTCTCTTTTAAAATCCCTTCCCCCATACCTTGCCCTTTTAAACCCCCTAGTTTAATCGCATCTAAAGCAGATGAAGATTGAAATCTATCTCCCTTGCTGGGATCAACAAAAGTAATTAAGCGATTAATAATATAACCAAACTTTTCTGGCATTAAAAATAATAAAGAACTTATTGAAATTAAAAATATTGAAATAAATCCAATAATATACAATAAACTTACACCAGAAATAAAAACTGTAGCAATCCAACTTCCAATAAGTAAAATTGTTTGTCCAAGATCAGGTTGATCAATAAGAAGAATGACAACTGAGGTTAATAAAAAAAAACTAAAAAGGTATTTTACTTGTGTGTTTTGTAATTTTTCTAAGGTTAAAATTTTAACAGAAATTAAAATGAAAAAAGGTTTTAATAGTTCAATAGGTTGAAGTCTAAAAAAGTAGAAGTCCAACCATCTTTTAGCGCCCTTTACCTCTACTCCAACTAACGGAACTATAGCTAATAAAATTAATGAAATTATGAATGAGGGAATTACCATTTTTTTTAAGAATGAGGTTTCTAAAAATGAAATAAAAATCATTATAGATAAAGCAAATAATGTGAAAATTAAATGCTTCGAAAAGAAGAAATAATAGTCCTTATTCAGTCTTTCACCTGCTAGTGATGAAGTGGATGAAAATGAAAAAAAAAGCCCTAAAGAAAATAAAATAATAAAGCAGAAAAAAATCTTTTTATCTATATTGCGCCAATAATTTATAATTTTAGATTTAAAGGTATTTTCTAGCATAATTTTTGATTAAACTTTTAAACCTCTCTCCTCTTACCTCAAAATTTAAAAATTGATCAAAAGAAGCAGAGGCAGGACTTAACAATACACTAATATGTCTTTTTTTTAGTGATTTTATATCAACAAAAATCTGTCTAACTGCATCCTGAAGATTTTTAGAGATAACGTAATTAACTTTGTTTTCAATTTGTTTTTTAAAGAAAGAAATATTTTTCCCTATTATGTAAGACTTTATAATATTTTTTTTAGTATAGGTCAGATTTATTTTATCATTTTTTTTTGGAAGCCCTCCAACTATCCAAAAGATGTTTTTTGTATTTTCTAACGCAAATCTAGTCGATTGAAACGAAGTAGCTTTTGAGTCATTTATAAAAACATAATTTTTCTTTTTAAGAAAAACTTCATATCTATGTTGTAGACCTTTAAAAGAATCAAGAGATTTAACAAAAGATTTTTCACTTATTCTAAGTAATTTAGATAAGGCAAAAGCATGAGACATGTTTTCGTCATTAATATCCATTTTGAGATAAGAATTTTTAATTTTGTATTTTAATTTCCTATAAGTAGGAATTTGAGGAATAATTAACTTTCCAAGTAATTTTCTTTTTTGAAATTCAAATTTAAGTTTTTTATTTAAAAAACTATAATGATTTTTTTTTTGAATTTTAAAAATCTTAAACTTTGAATTGATATAATTTTTCATACTTCCATGCCAATCTATGTGATCGTTAGTAATATTTAGCAACATCGCATAATTTGGACAAATAAATTGTGAATATGCGAGTTGAAACGAAGATGCTTCGATTATTAAAAAATTGTTCTTTTTTATTTTTAGATTTAGAATAGGAGTACCTATATTTCCACCTACTAACACTTTGAAATTATTTTTTTTTAATAAATGAGCTAAAATTTTACAAGTAGTCGATTTTCCATTTGTCCCAGTTACAACAATGCTTCTGTGAAAATTCTTTATTAAGTAAATAATATCTAAATCGGTAATTATTTTCTTTTTATATTTTAAATTTTTTTTTTTATTTTTTGATTTAATTAAATTTACACCAGGACTTAAGACTATATAATCTACTTTATCTAAAACCTTCTTTAAATTATCAGCTCTTTTACTTTTATATAAGTTATTGGCATAGTCATCCCAAACATAATAATTATCAATTCTATTTTTTTTAAAGAAATTAACTACCGATTTTCCTGTTAATCCTAATCCATAAACTAAAAAAGATAGTTTTCTTAAATTTTTAACAGCTTCCATCTACTATCTAAGTTTTAATGTCGCTAACCCAATTAAAGCTAAAATAATAGCGATTATCCAAAAACGAATTACAATAGTTGACTCTGCCCAACCTTTTTTTTCAAAATGATGGTGAATAGGTGCCATTTTAAAAATTCTTTTGCCTGTCAACTTGAAGGATATAACTTGAATTATTACAGAAACTGTTTCTAAAACAAATAGTCCCCCAATGATGGCAAGAACTATTTCATGCTTAACTATAATAGCAATTGCTGCTAGTGAACCTCCTAAAGAGAGTGAGCCAGTGTCTCCCATAAAAATTTTTGCTGGAGGGGCATTATACCAAAGAAAACCTAAACAAGATCCTACGATTGATCCACAAAAGATAGATAGTTCTCCAACATCAGGTATATATTGTATTTGAAGATATTCAGAAAAAATTGTATTTCCTACAACATAAGAAATGAGTGTAAATGATAACGCAACTAGCATAACTGGTACTGTTGCTAGGCCGTCAAGACCATCTGTTAAATTTACTGCATTTGAAGCACCGATAATAACAAATAACCCAAAGGGAATAAAAAATAGTCCCATATGTATAATCAAGTTTTTAAAGAAAGGAAAATAGAGATCGAATAGATATTCATGGTTAGAAAATCTAATTAAAATTGCTAAAGCTATTAGTCCAATAATTAATTGACCCAAAAATTTATACTTTGATTTAAGTCCCCTAGAATTTTTATATTTGATTTTAAACATATCATCTAAAAGACCTAAGCCACCTAAACTTAATGAGACAAAAATTAATGTCCATATGTATATGTTTCTTAAATCAGCCCAAAGTAGAGTACTAGAAATTATTCCTATAATAATTATTACTCCCCCCATCGTAGGAGTTCCAGATTTTTTTACTATATGATCAATTGGTCCGTCTTGCCTTATAGGGCCTGTTATCATTTTTTCAGAGAAAATTTTAATTAAAGGTGCTCCAATTAAAAAAACAACTACCAAAGAAGTCATCACTGAAAGACCAGTTCGAAAAGTTAAATATTTAAAAACGTTAAAAAAAGAAAATTGATCTATCAAAGAAGTAAACAAGTGAAATAACATTTAATATCCCCTTATTATCCTTTTACTCAAATTATTTAACCCGGTTGCGTTAGAACCTTTTATCATTAGATAATCATTATTAGATATAATGTTATTTAAGGTAAAATCTACATCTTCCTCTAATTGGAATATATTTCCTCTCTTTTCCTTATTAATTTTCTTGTAAGTAACGAGTGTTTTAGTGCCTTTAACAAAGACTTTATCTATATCAGAATTGTTAATAACTTTTGATAAATTTTCGTGAAGACTATTAGATTTTTTTCCTAGCTCAAGCATATCGCCTAGTAAAAGATACTTTTTAAATTTCTTTTTTTTAATTGAATTGAAATTACTAATTGCATTTTTAACCGAGAGTGGATTGGCATTATAACTTTCATCAATTAATTTAAATTTCTTTTTATATCTTTTGATATTGTGTATCTTACCTCTTCCTTCCGAAGGTTCACATTTTTTTAAAATTTTTATCGCTTTTTGTAAATCAAGTTTTAACTCTTTAAGTAAGGCAAACAATGCAAGAATATTATATATATTTAAATTTCTTACCTCTACATTCAAAAATTGATCTTTTATTTTGAGTGTTATTCTTTTATTTTTTTTAAACTTTGTAATTCGAACAGGATATACATCCGCATTATTGTTGTATCCAAAAGAAACCACTTTTAAATTTTTTTGTTCTGATTTTTTCTTAAAGTAGTTATAGTAATTATCATCCTTGTTTAAAATTATCGTACCATTTTTCTTTATGTGATTAATTAATTCACCTTTTGCTTTAGCTATACCTTTAACATTATTGAAATTTTCAATATGCGCCTCACCAATGTTTGTAATTATACCTATATGTGGTTTAACAAGTTTCGATAGTTTGTTTATTTCACCTGCCTTACTCATACCAACTTCAAAAATACCATATTTATGATCAACATTAAGTTGAGAAAGGCTCAAAGGAACTCCAAAGTGATTATTATATGATTTGGGGGAAGAAAATGTTTCTCCATAATTTCTCAGTAATACTCTTGTAAGATTTTTTAAAGAAGTTTTACCCGCACTACCAGTTATAGCTATTATTTCAGCAGCCGAGTTCTCTCTTTTTTTTGATGAAAAATATCTCAAAAATTTTATTTCATTGTCTACTTTAATAAATTTATTTTGAGATTTTTTATTTTTTCTTGATGAAATAATATAACTTGCACCTTTTTTTAAAGCATCTGCAACAAATTTATAACCATCGTTATTTTTTCCTTTAATTGTTACAAATAAGTTATTTTTCTTAACTAATCTTGAGTCGATACAAAGGCCATGAAAATTTTTAAATTTAAAATTCTTTTTGAATATTTGTAAAATTTTTTTATTTTGTATAAACGTTTGCTCTCTACTTGAAATTTTTTTTATTTTAATTTTAAGGCTTTTAATAATTTTTTTGTCTGATGATTTAATTATCTTATTTTTATAAATTTGCTTATCCTCATGACCTTTGCCAGCAACTAAAATTATTTCGTTTGGGTCTGCACGTAAAATAGCATTTTTGATAGCTTCTGTTCTATTGCCGATATCATAGCAATTAGGGTTCTTAATATTTCTAATGATTTGTTTTCTGATCTTCGATGGTTTCTCGCTCCTTGGGTTATCATCTGTTATAAATATTTTTTTACAGTGAGAGCTAGCTATTTTTGCCATTAGTGGTCTTTTTTTAAAATCTCTATCACCACCACAACCAAAAACTACAGTAATATTATCTTTTCGGTCAGATTTTAGTGCCTTTAGAGATTTAAGTAAGGCATCTGGTGTATGAGCGAAATCAACGTAAACACGAACATTATTTGGAAAAGTTTTTATTAATTCTAATCTACCATTTACATCTTTAATTTTTTTGAGACAATTATAAATATTTTTTTCCTTAACATTACATAATTTGGCTGCAGCTATAGCCATTGATAAATTCTTTATTTGATAATTATTTAGCCTTGGAATTTTACCTATTAATTTTTTCTCTATCAAACTTATATCAATTAAACGCAACTTCCGTCTTTTTGAGATTTTTTTAAGAAATGAATATTCTTTAATAGACTTATCAGAAATTATTACCTTTCTTCTGGATAAAACTTTTGTAAACAAAAGTTTTTTTGCATTTAAATACGAACTCATTGTTCCATGATAATCGAGATGATCTTGACTAAAATTCGTAAAAATACCTGCCTTAAATTTTATATGATTCATTCTACTTTGATGCAGACCGTGGCTAGATGTTTCAATTATTACATTCTCTATCTTTTCTTTTTTTAATTTTTCAAGTATTTGATGATTTGATATTGTATCTGGTGATGTAAGCTCTGACTTTATTATCTTTCCTTTATATTTAATTCCAAGGGTACCAATTGATGCTACCGGAATTCTATTTAAATTTAAAATTTGATAAAATAAATCAGCAACAGAGGTTTTGCCGTTTGTTCCAGTAATAGCAATTATATTTTTAGGTTTAAATTTGTAAAATTTTGATGAAATTTCGCTTAAGCTTAACCTTACATTTGATGATTTAATTACCGGTATTTTGTTATTTTTGTATTTACAAGTTTTAGAGCAAATTATTACCGTAGCGCCATTTTTAATGTCCTCGCCTATAAACTTTTCACCATTAGACCTGAAGCCTTTAATCGCAAAAAATATATACCCTTTTTTAACTTTTTTGCTATTTTCTGCTATTCCACTTATCTTAATCTTTTTTTTTTCCGAATTAAGATTTCTAATTAGTTTTTTCAGCAACATATTGATTGTTAAAATCTTCATTATTTATGGCTAAAATTGGTCCAATTTTTTTTATTATTTTGCCAGCAACGTAAACCGAATTCCATCCAGCCTCATTTCGAGTTCCTTTGATTTTATGACCCCTATAATCGTAAACTAATTCTTTTGCTACTTGGGGGTTTTCAAGCATAACTAATAGGACATACTTGGGTTTATGTGTTGGAAAAATGGAAATAAAGGTATTTAAATTTTCACTTTTGTTTTTATAGTTTTGTGATGTACCAGTTTTTCCGCCAACATAATAACCATTTATATCTGCTAGACTTGCTGTTCCCTCTTTCTCTGTTACTACTTTTCTTAAAATTTTGTTAATGCTTTCGCTAGTTTCCTTTGAAATCATTATTTCACTAATTTTTTTTCTCTCTTGTTTAATTAAATTTGGTTTTATAATTTTTCCACCATTAACTAACGAAGCGTAAACGCTTGCAGCCTGTAAGGGAGTTGTTGTGATTCCGTGACCATAAGAAATTGTTTCTAGCTTACATTTATTCCACTTAAAGTTAATTGGATTGCCAACTTCCTCTAATTCTAATTCGGGAGTATTAAGTAATTTGCTCTTATTTATAAATTGTTTATATTTTTCCTCACCTACTTTTCTAGCTATTAAAAGTGTTCCAATGTTGGATGATCTGATTAGAATATCCTCAACTGATAAATCATTTGGAAATTTTTTATTATCGGAAATCTCATGCCTTGAACATTTAATTTTACGTGGAATATTTTTTATAATGGTATTTGACTTTACAAGATTATTTTCTAAAGCTAAAGCAATAGTAAAAGTTTTAAATATTGAACCAAGTTCATAAACTCCTTTAGTAATTTTATTCATAAATTTTTTATCTTTTAAATCAGACCTCAAGTTAATGTTAAAACTAGGAAGCGAGACCAAAGAAATTATCTCACCAGTTTCTACATCCATAAGCAAAGACCCAGCACCAGTCGCATCAAACGTGATCAGTGCCTTATTTAATTCTTCATTTATTAAATATTGAATATTTGTATCTAAGGTTAATTTTATTGGGTTGTTGGTAAGAGTTTGATTTTTGAGTTCTTTATCTAAATATTTTTCAATACCAGAAATACCGTAATTATCATAATCAACTTGGCCAATTATATGACTGAATAAATTACCGTGTGTGTATATTCTAGATTGAAAAGGTTCAAATATAATTCCTTTTTCCCCTAAGTTCCACAGCTTTTCTTTTTCCACCTGATTAATTCTTTTTTTTAAGTAAAAGTACTTTCCTTCATCAATTTTTTTTTCTATTTTTTTTATAGGTAAATCTTTAAAATTTATTCTAAGTTTTATTAAAAAATTTTCTTTATTATTAATAAGTTTCGGATTAATTGCAGCATGGAATGATTTTATGTTTCTGGATAATAAGACACCATTTCTATCCACGATATCTCTTCTTAAAAGAGTATATTTTTTTGCTGAATTTTCTTGATGGAATATTTCAAACTTATTCAAAGATACATGAATAATTCTAATACTGAAAATTAAGATTAAAGAAATAAATAAAAAGAATAACAAATAAATTCTATCTTGAAAGTTATTATTTGTTTGCGATGATTTATTCTTTTTATTGGTTTCAATAAAATCCTCAAAATAAAAACTTTTTTGGTTAAAATTAAAATTTTTATCGCGCTTGCGATTTTTTTTCATTTTCATCCTTTTGAATAACATACTTATTTTGAAGATCTAAAAAATTTGACATACTAAAAAATATTTTAGAATATTCCATCGTAGAGTATTCTGTACTATCTAAATGCTTTATTTTTCTTTCTATAATTGATGGTGATGTTAAATAGAAAAGATCCAATTGAGTTTCGTTGAGATCTTTTTCTTTTATGAGAATTGAACTACTTAGATTACTGATTTTTTTTTCTATTTGTCTTGTTTGATTTTTAATTATAGACGTTCCAATTAATAAAATTGAGAATATTGAGATTGAAAAAAGAATTTTAATTCTAAACATAAGAGGATTCGATATTTAAATATTTGCTAAATTTTTTTATAAAATTAATTGGATAAATAAATTTGTTTTTACTTCTTATAGCAAATCGTAGTTTAGCCGAGCGAGATGGATTATTCATCTCTATTTCATGTTCAGATGGTCTTATTATTTTTTTATTATATTCTTCAAATAAAATTAAATTATCAGTATTATCAGGGAAGTATCTAGAAGGCTTTGATCTATTTTTAGAAAAATTGCTAAAAAAATATTTAACTATTTTATCTTCGATTGAGTGAAAACTCACAATCAAAATTTTTCCTCCAGGTTTTAATACCTTAGTAGCATTTATAATACCATTAATTAATTCTGAAATTTCTTTATTTACAAATATTCTTAAGGCTTGAAAAGTTTTTGTACTAGGGTTTATTTTTGAGGAAAAATTTTTTTTTTTACTTTTTTCAATAATTTTTACTAATTCATTGACTCTAGTAATCTTTTTTTCTGATCTTGCTTTTACAATATTTTTTGCAATAATATTAGCCTCCTTTTCTTCACCAAGTATTTTTATAATTAATTTCAATTTGGCTTCACTTAAATTATTAATAACCTCTTGTGCCGATAAATTAGTTAGTCCCATGGTCATATCTAATTTTTCTTTAGACTTAAAAGAAAAACCTCTTTTAAAGTCATTTAATTGAATTGAAGAAAGACCGAGATCAAAAATAATTATATCAGCATTACCTTTAATTATTTTATCAACTTGACTAAACTTCAAATGATAAAATTCAAATCTATTTTGATATTTTTTTTTTAATTCTTTAGCTATTTGAATAGCTGCAATGTCTCTATCAATGCCGATTACTTTTGTTTTAGAAAATTTTAAAAAAGATCTTGAATAGTTCCCACCACCAAAAGTGCAGTCAACAAAAAGTCCTCCATTTTTAGGAGATGAGATTTGTGTTATTTCACTCAGCATCACTGGAAAATGCGAAAGTTCCAGTGCTTTTGTTTGAGTTTTCATTAATCTTTAATTGGATCATTAAAACTTTTGTCTTCTTAAAAATGCAGGTATTTCAAAATCTTCTTCTTCGTTAGTATCTTGATCGAATAACTGATCATTGTTTTCATTTTCTTTTTCATTTGAAAGATCTGTTTCTTCGTGACTAAGATCTTCTGAGAATAATTTAGGTGTGTGTTCCTCGTGCTTCTCAATTGACTCACTTTTAATTTGATTGGATGCGAAATCATTATGAATGTCAGAATTATTTTCCATGTAAGAAGCACTTTCCATAGAAACCCCTGTCGGTATTTCGTGATTTGTAATACCAGTCGCTAATGTTTCCTCTGCTATCTTTTTTTCTTCATTAGTCTCAAAGTTTTCAATAATAGCATTCTGCTCATCATTATTTTTAATTTCAAAACTTTCATCGAGTTTTAAAGCCGTTGCTCCATCAATAGAATTTACAATATTTTTTTCTGGATAATTAAATAAACTATCGGAGTAGTGCCCTTTATTCACTGGGGATCCGTTATTAGAATTATTAACCAAATTTAAATATGGCTTATTTTCTGAACCATGAAGCGCTGTTGCCACTATTGATACTCTAATTTTACCATTCATATTTTCGTCCTTTATTGCACCAAAAATTAATTCAGCCTCTGGGTCAACTTCTGCTCTAATTTTATTTACAGCTGCGTCAACTTCAAATAACTTAATATCACTACCACCAGTTATATTAACTAATAATCCTTTAGCTCCTTGTAAAGTATACTCATCAATCAATGGATTGTTTAATGCTAATTCGGTTGCAGTCATTGCTCTATTTTCTCCCTCGGCTTCACCAGTTCCCATCATCGCTTTACCACTAGAATTCATTACAGTTTCAACGTCGGCGAAATCTAAATTTATCATGCCAGGTCTAACCATTAGATCTGTTATACTTTGAACACCATGTTTTAAAACGTCATTAGACAAACTAAAAGACTCTTCAAAACCTGTCGTCTCGTTAGCAATTTTAAATAAATTTTGATTAGGTACAACTATCGTAGTGTCTAGATGTTTTTTTAGTTCTTCTAATCCTGCTACTGCTCTTCTCATTCTCTTTGGACCCTCATACGCAAAAGGTAAGGTTGTGACACCTACTGTCAAAATATTCATTTCTCTTGCCGCTTTTGCAACTACATGTGAAGCGCCTGTACCTGTTCCGCCGCCCATACCAGAAGCGATAAAAACCATATTGCTACCTTGTATATAGTTAACTATTTCATTAATCGACTCATCGGCTGCAGCCTGACCAATATCATGCTTCGCTCCTGCTCCAAGTCCTTTGGTTAAATTCATTCCAATTTGAATTTTTGCATCAGCTTTACTCATTTTAAGATCTTGGGCATCAGTATTGACTGCAACAAATTCAACTCCCTGCATTCCAGCTTCAATCATCGCGTTAATAGCATTTCCTCCTGCTCCACCAACTCCAATAACCAATATTCTAGGTTTCAACTCTCTTAATTCTCCGCCTCCAACATTTATACTCATTACAACTCCCCTTTCTCTTTATTTTCCCATTTTAATTTAGATCTATTTTGATAAGCTTTTTTTCTTGCAAAAACTTTAAATTTTCCAAAATTTTTAGGTTCCCAAATTTGAAAAGTCTTACCGAGGCCTACAAATAATATATTGTTTTTTATTTTAGCGTGATCCAATAATTTTTTTGATATTGAAACTCTGCCTTCAGAGTCAAATTGAAGGTTTTCACTTTCAGATAAGACTGATGTTGCAAAATAATCTCTTCTTTCCTCAAAAGGATTGAGAGAGTCTATTGAGTTTGATAGTTTTTCAATTCTATCCTGTGGACATCCCTCTAAAGCTGCATAATTAAACGAGGGATAGCTAACGAAACCATTATAACCCATTGTATTTAGGTATGACCTAAATGTTGCTGGCACTGAAACCCTGCCTTTCTTGTCTATTTTGTTTTCGTAACTTGATAAAAACATTTTTAATAAATTTGCTTTCTTTTGTAATATCCAAATCACCCTCCATTATGGGATTATTTGGGATAGTATGGGTTTTTATAAAATAGTCAATATAATTGTATTATATCTTATAGTACAAAAGTAGAACGGTTTAGAGATAAGGCCAGATAATCTATAAGCCGGGTTCTGTCATTGAAGATATCATTTATCTAGGCTTAAATTCGCATTTAAGCTCAAGCGGTTAACCCAGAGGACTAACTTAAGACAGTTTTTTGCAAATTAATGCTATGTCCCCTCTATTTAACCTTGCTCCCAGTGGGGTTTGCCATGCGTTTTTTGTTGCCAAAAAACCGGTGAGCTCTTACCTCACCGTTT
>MDTD01136145.1_pt1 | contig 21858 bp, 16 predicted proteins | sample 811221 | NCBI WGS metagenome assembly MDTD01 (sample SAMN05326646, study PRJNA326480) | marine metagenome | isolation source: seawater | place: Pacific Ocean: South West | collected 2011 | reverse complement strand
TGGAGGGATTCGAACCCCCGACCCAGTGGTTAACAGCCACTTGCTCTACCGACTGAGCTACACCAGAAGCTGCATTGTGTCTCGCACAATGGACAATCTCTTTACCACCAGCGCTACATCCCGTCAAGAGGAAAGTTGTATCCTCCCTGGAAAACAGAGAAAATTTTTGCGATGATCGCTTCGCCTTCTTCGTAAATGTGTGTAGATTTTATCTCCCAAAGGAAAATGGGGGGACTTGGCTTCTTCTTGCATCACTCTTCTTTTCGCGGTGATTCCTCATTTGGAGAACCATTGGGCGCCTCAAGCATTGTGTTTTTGAGCCTCAGCAGTATATTGTGGGGGTCTTGTACGACGTGATGTATCCAGGATGGTTGTCACCATTTTCTTTTTTCCTTGCAATGGTTTGAAGGTGAGGTCCGATGTTTCGTTTGGCTGTATTGAGTCGATTATGTTTGTTTGTGTTCCTCTTGTCCGTTGTGGCTTGTACGGGCGATGAGAAAATTGCTCCCCCACAAAATGGTTGTGAGACCTGCCCCGACAAGTGTCTCCGAGATACCAATGGTGGTGGTGTCTGCGTGACCTGCCTTGATGACTCTCACTGTCGGACCGACTCCAGCCCAACAAGGAAATGTACGGAGACGTTCACCTGTGTATGTGGGTCGGAACAAGACTGTCCCCAAGGAAAATACTGTGACAACGGCGGCTGCGTCGACTGCCTCGAAGACAGTCACTGCAAGGCGAGCGGTGAGGCCTACTGTGTGGCGCGGACTTGTCGCGCCTGCCGTGGTGGTGACACGCGCTCTTGTGTGATCAACACCCAACAACAATGCAACCAAGGCATCCAAAGCTGTCGAGATTCTGGGCGATGGGGGACATGTGAGCTGCCTCAGGGCGTCGCTGCCAAGACCTGTGCTGCCGATGAATTCTGCCAAAGTGGACAATGTATCTGTAAACCCGGTCTCAAAGAGTGTAGTGGGGCGTGTGTGGATCTCTTCTCGGAAGCTAAACACTGTGGCAAGTGTGGGAATGCCTGTCCCAATGGTTCTTTTTGTGCGAGTGGTAAGTGTGTGGCCGAATGTCCGGCGTCGACACCGACGATCTGTGGGGACGCCTGTGTGAATGTCACCCGCAACCCATTCTTTTGTGGTGACTGCTCAACCTCATGCAAAGCCGGTGAGATCTGTGTCGCCGGAAAGTGTAGTTGCCCACCTGGGCAGGTCTTTTGTGATGGTCTGTGTGTCGATCCTCGTATCCACCCCGAACACTGTGGTCAATGTGGTCGCGCCTGTGGTGCCGGCACTGTCTGTGCGTCAGGTGCCTGTGTCGCGACCTGCCCAGCGTCCACACCTGAGACTTGTTATGGTGGTTGTGTCGATCTTAAGCGTGATCGACTTCACTGCGGCAAGTGTGGGGTGACATGTCGTAACGATCAGATCTGTACAGAAGGCACGTGTAAGTGTCCAGATGGACAAGAAAATTGTGACGGTCGCTGTGTCGATATCAAGAATCATCCCGAACATTGTGGTGCCTGTGGAAAAGCCTGCGCAAAAGGTATGCGTTGTGCTGAGGGCGCATGTATCGTCTCATGCCCCGCCAATACCCCCGACGCCTGTTACGGGAGCTGTGTCGATAAGCAAAACAACAACCTTCACTGTGGTGCTTGTGGGAACGCTTGTACCGGCGGACTTCGCTGTGATGGTGGGAAGTGTGTCTGTCCTGACGGGCTTTTGCTGTGTGGTGGTAAGTGTGTCGACAAGGCGATCGATCGTCTTCACTGTGGTGGGTGCAATCAAGCCTGTAAAGATCACCAAAACTGTGCCGCGAACGCCTGTGTGAGTAGCTGTCCTGCCAATACTCCTAATGTCTGTGATGGTGGTTGTGTCGATTTTCAGACGAACAATCTTCACTGTGGCAAATGTGGTCATGATTGTCCTTCCCCACAAAGCTGCAGTGGGGGGAAATGTGCCTGCGCTGTTGGTGAATATTGTGATGGTTTATGTGTCGACACGATGAGCGATCCAAGACACTGTGGCGATTGTGGAGTGACCTGTGCTGAGTTCGAATCGTGTGCCCAAGGACTCTGTATCTTCAAGGGTTGTCCGACGGATCGTCCGAAGGTGTGTGGGACCAATTGTGCAGATCTTCAGACGGATGCGCGTCATTGTGGAGGGTGTGACAAACCATGTGCGTCAGGGGATTCGTGTGTGGGGGGCAAGTGCAAACTCGTCTGTAGGGACGGTGAAGCCGTGTGTGGTGGTGTATGTGTCAATATCAAGAGCAACGCCAGCCATTGTGGTGGATGTGGGAAGGCCTGTCCTGGAAACAAGATCTGCGTAGAAGGCGCTTGTTCGGACTCTGGATGTACCGCCGAAAAACCCACTCGCTGCGGTAGCGCGTGTGTGAATCTCCTGGAGGACGCGAATCACTGTGGTAATTGTGGCAAAAAGTGTCCTGCTGGGGGGACTTGTTGTCAGGGGCAATGTTCGGGGACAGGGCCTGTCAAAGAGATCCCCTGTAATGGAAAAGATGACGATTGTGATGGTCAGACCGATGAGGACGATTGTGAGGTTGGTTTTTCGTGTGTGAATGGGGCTTGTAGTGAGTGTGTGCAACCTCCTACAACCAAGTGCAAGGAAGTGCTGGGGACGTGTCGGGGGAACGCAGATTGTCCCAAGTGTATCTGTGGTTTTCAGTGCAAAGATGGTGAGAAGAGTGGGCTTGGCTTCATCAAGACGCGATCTTGTGCAGCCCCCACACCTTCTCCTTGAGCCTCCAATGAGGTGTTGCAATCGTCCTACTTGAAGGGACTCTGTTGGGGGCGAATGATAATCTCTGTGGGGCACCCTGTCCCTGGAAAATCCAACACAAACTTCACTGTGAGTGCGATGTCTTCCGTTTGGATCATCTTGTCTTTGTGCAGCCCTCGATCTGCGACGAGCGCTGTGTTGACAAAGCCCGGGCAGATGGTCGTGACCTTGACACCTGCTTCCCGTACGTCTTCGTACACGGAGCCGGCAAAGCCCTGGATCGCGTGTTTGGATGCGGAGTATCCGCTGCCTTTCCCAAAGGTATGCTTACCTGCGATCGATGAAATAAAGATGACTGCGCCGTGACCGCCTTCTTTGATGTGGGGGAGCGTGTATTTTGTGAACAACATACTCGCTCGAAGATTGACATCGAGCATTGTAAACCACTGTTCGGGTTCGATCTCCTCGACACTTCCCAATGTGTAGAGACCTGCGTTGTTGATCAGGACATTGGGGCATCCGAGTGTCTCGACGATTTTTGAGACGACACCTTCGATGGCATCGAGCTGTGTCATATCGAGGGCGAAGATCTCGGCCCGGACCTCATGGGCACGACAGAGGGCGGCTGTGTGTCCTAGTTGTTCTCTGTTGCGAGCGATCAACGCGAGATCCATTCCCATCTTTGAGAGCTCGATGGCGACGGCGCGTCCAATACCTCGACTCGCACCTGTGACGATCGCGATCTGTCCTTTTCTGTGTGTCAACATCTTCTTCTCCTATTCGTCCGAAGGTACTCTCAACAAAAACGATTATTCTCTTGCTGTAGCCTAATGCTTTCGTTGCTGAATGACTACCCCTATGTGATATGATTTCTGCACACAAAGTGGCATATTTGGACCGATTGCTATCAGTGGAGATCGTTGCACTATCCAAGACGTGTGTAAGTGGACAATGAGTGGACATCATCTGTCCAGCGTCCAAACTCTATCGTTTACTAGGAGGAAAAGCACATGTGGAAGAAGCGTATTCTGTCTGTCACCTTATTATTCTCTGTTGTATCAGTGTGTACCATCACGCTCGCCTGCAAAAAGCCAAGCAACCCGTTTGATGGGACACGTTGGCGCGTTGTGACGTTTCGTGGGAGAGCACCTCTCAAGGGAACCTCGATGAGCCTTGGATTCTCCAAGTGGAGGGCCGGTGGGAACGCGACGTGTAATGGTTGGGGAGGGAATGTCATGTTGTGGAATGGCACGATCAAGTTCTCCAGGCTATCGCGGACCTCAAAGGCTTGTGTGAATGGGCCCAAAGGACAGTACAAGCAGGAGCGAACGTATGTTCGGACACTTGGAAAGGTCACTCGCTATGTACACAAGAAGGATCGACTCTTGTTGTTCATCAAAAAGAAGCAGGTGTTGTCCTACAAATTGATCCCCAAGGTGCGAGCTGCTGCGCTGGAGGGTTCGGCTTGGCGTCTTGAGTCGTGGTTTCACAATATGGGTGGTACGATGATGGCGTCTCACACGAGGACAACACGTAAACACTCCCTTCAGCTCAACAAAGGCAAAGCCGTCGCGAAGACGTTGTGTGGGCGCTTGGAGGCCGCTTACACCTTGAAAGGCGAGCGACTGCACTTCCAAAAGCTCTCTACGCAAGGGACGAAGTGTTCGTCAAAAGACGATGCCAAGGAGCATGCGCAGTTCATCAAGGCGATCAAGGCGACAACACATTATCGGATCAAAGCTCGTGCATTGACGCTCATAGGCGCGCAAGGGGAGCTGTTGGATTTTCGGGCGGTCAAGTGAGACAAAAAAACAAATGAGTATGTATCCCAGCGGCTCAGGAAATATTTCGAGTTTGTTGGGCTTTCCTTGTGTTGGGATACATACTCAATGGGTGAAGTGCTCTTCGTATTCGAAAAGACCCTCTGTCTGCGTACAAGGCGGGGCTGGTTGTTGGTTCGCGTCCACCCACAAAGAGTCCTGGCACATATGCTCTGTGTTGGATCTCTTGGGGTGTGTTCATGCCTTTCGTTGACAACGAGGTAAGATGCTGATACTGTTCTGAAATAATTGCGGAAAAAATATTTTATTTTTTCGTGAACGCAGCAGGTGCGTCCACACACTAAGGATGTAGGAGGTCCTATATTCATTCATATTTCATTGGGAATGAAGGACTTTTGAAGATGCATGTGAATGGAAAGCCACCCTGTTTTGGAGAAGGTGATGAACGCTCAGCTTGAAGAAGACATTTTACACCGGGCCCAAGCCCACGATGAAGACGCGATCAACACATTGCTCGAAAGTTATGCACCCGTTGTCTTTTCGTACTTTCGACACATGGGCCTTGAGACGCGTGTCGCCGAAGATCTCGCCCAAGACACCTTCCGCGCTGTGTGGAAGGCGTTGCCGGGATTTCAGGGGAACTCCAGCCTAAAGACCTGGATCTTGAGCATCGGTCGACGCATCGCCTTCCACCACTTCCGTCGCGAAAAGAAAAAGGTCTCCCTTGTCCAACTCCCCGAATCTTCCGAATATTCTGGTCATCTGTTTGAGGGAGAGCAGCTTGACCCCGAGCAGGCCTTTCTGCAAGCTGAACGCCAGTATACGCTGGAGATGATGTTGGAGACGTTGCCACGCGATGAACGTGAGGTCGTCGTGCTCCACGGACTCGAAGAGCTCTCACAACGTGAGGTCGCTGCCCTGATGGGCCGCTCTGTGGGATGGGTCAATAAGATCTGGAAACGAGCCTGTGTCAACATCAAAAAGAAACTTCTCAAGGTGTACCCTACGAGCACACCCGCTGAGATCTTGACGGATGGACTGTTTGGATGGCGTCCTCAAAAGACCCTGATAGCAGGGATGTAAAGTTCGAGGATAGCTTTCAACGTTACCTCAAGCGCTCCAAGAAAAAAGATCAGGTCCCAAGCTCATTCCTTGAGCGACTCAAACAAGACACACCTGTCCATCGTTCAGGCGTCTCTGACGCCTCCCATGAACCCTCATCCGATCGGGTCAAAGAACTCTTCGCGTCCCAAAAACAAAGCGCACATCACACCGACACGCCCACACAAAGTGGTCAAAGAGGCGATTACTTCACCAGCTCGTCGCTCGAAGGTACGCTCCTGCAAGATCGATATCGCGTACAAAAGCGCATCGCCAAGGGGGGAATGGCCTGGGTGTACAGGGCCACACATGAAGTCCTCGGCAAGCCCGTTGCTGTGAAGGTGCTGTTTCCTGAATTAGCCGAAGAGCCTGAGTTTCACAGACGTTTTGTTGAAGAAGCACGTGTCCTCTCAACACTCTCTCACCCCAATATTGTTCAAGTGTACGATGTCTTCGAGGAAAATGGTCTTCTTGGGATGGTGATGGAGTGGGTCGATGGTGACAATCTCGCCACATGGCTTCAACGTCGACAAGAGCGCATCGCCTTTGAAGAGATCCACGAGATCTTTGCACCACTCCTCGACGCGATTCAGATCATCCATGAACATGGCCTGATTCACCGCGATCTCAAGCCACCTAACATCTTGCTTCACCATCAGGACGGAGAGCTGCTCCCCAAGCTCGCAGACTTCGGTCTCGCCAAGATCTTGACCAAAGAACTGACCACTCGTTCGGGTCTGCAAATGGGGACACCTGCCTATATGTCCCCCGAACAGATCAAAGACAGTCGCGATATTGACCATCGTTCGGATATATACAGCCTTGGCGTGATCCTCTACGAGGTGCTCTCTGGCGAGCTTCCTTATGAGCAACCCTTTCATTTCTACCAAGTCACACACCAACCGCCGATCCCTCTGCGTACACATGTTCGTGGTGTGCCTTCTGCCCTTGAGAAGGTCGTCATGCGTTGTCTACACAAGCAGCCAGAGAGGCGTTATCAAGACGCGGCTTCTCTCGCGAAGGCCTTGTTGCCGCTTTTAGAACAACATGCTCCGCTGACACCTGTGGTCAGAGAGCGACCTCTGCCTAGAGGTTGGCGTGCGCTCTTACGGCCCGAAATCCTGGTGAGTATCTTGGTGTTATGTGTCCTCGTTGGGGTTACCTTCCAGAGCCTTTGGCCGGGCTCGAAGGAACCCTCTGTCACACCACAAAAGCGCACTGTGGCGGTCCTCAAAAGAGCGGCTCTTCGTGACAACAAGCGACAAAGACCACAGCGCCCCCAACCGATCCCGAAGCAAGACGCCGCGCCTCTTGTCCATCGTCCTCCTGCTGTCGGGACGTTGGTGATCCGTTCACAGCCAGAGGCCACAGTCTGGTGGAGAGGGCGTCGTCGGGGCAAGACCCCTTATACCCTGAAGCGACCTGTTGGCGAGCGCGTCAGGATCGTCTTGAAAGCAGACGAACACCGCGACCTTCGTGTCTCGTGGACCTTTCGTGTGGGGCGTCACCGCAAGATGTGGCGTTTGCGTCGAGAGTTTGTTTCGTTGATGCTTCGTTCAAAACCACTCGGTGCAAAGATCTGGTCCCGTGGTAAGTATCTCGGTAAGACGCCACTGCGGGTAAAGGGACGTGTTGGGACGAAGAGGGTCTTTGAGCTACGAAAAGATTACCATTTTGCGAGAAAGGTGACGCTGCAATTTCGTGCACAAGGTGTGTCCGTGTTGACCCCAACACTGCGCAAAAGAAAGTCCGCTCCCCCAACAGGCTCAGAGCTACAAAACATGAGAAGCCTGAAGGGATTGGGAGGGGTGATCAAGGACGCCGCTGGGAACAAGTAAGAGTAATGTGAGAAAAGACCGTGAAGACCCGAAAGGGTTGACGATATGGGAATCATCATGAAGGCAAGGAACATCTATTTTATCTGCGTTGTGTATGTGTTGATTGGAGCGACGATGGCGTTGGCCAAAGAGCCTTCTACGTTATCGAAGCTGCTCAAGCGCTTTCGTACAAGTCACCTCAAAGGCGAGCAGCTCACACAGCAAAAACAATACCTCCCTGCATTAAAGGCTTTTGAAAAGAGTTACACGATCTTACAGCAGATGATCAGAGAGGCGAAGGAGCCCAAGCAAAAGAAGCAGCTTCTGATGTTTTCTCAGCGGTACAGCGCGACACTTGGTTCGGCCTACCACTACGCTCGTTCTTTCCTGAAGGCGCACATGTTTTACAGTCAATGTGTTGCGTTTGCCAAAAAAGAGAAGTCCCTTCGTGAGAGTTGTCGGCGTTATCTGAAAACAGTAGACGCTCAGCTCATCTATCTCAAGATCACGACGATCCCAAGAGCGCGTATTCTTTGGGACGCCAAAGAGCGTCCAAAAAAGACATCACCTTCACTGTCCAAGGGCGCCTGGATGCTTCCTGGTACACTGCGGGTGAAGATCCGGCGCAAAGGCTACCAACAACTGAAGAAGGAGATCACGCTTAAGCCCGGTGCGATCGCCGAACTTCGTTATATGCTTCAGCGTATTGTACGATGCAAAGGCACAACGCCAGAGCGGCGCAAAGACGAGATCACTGTGGGACCTCCCCACGCAGCATCATTGATCTTTCCGACTGCGCAAGATTCGAGAATGTTGCAAATGAATCCAGGTGTCCCGCGTCCCTGGCCGATCTGGCAGACAGCGCTCGTCGTCGGTGGTGTCGCTGCTGGCGTTGGGCTCGCAGCGCTTGGAGGCTATGCCATCTATCGCGCAAATAACACTGTCTACACATGGAATCCAAATGGTTCGTAGACTTTCTCCATCCAATAGCCCCAAAGGTTTGGTGTGGGTATGAACACAAAGTGGACTCGCTATATCAGTATCATCGGTGTGTGTTTGTTGTTCTTTTGGGGGGCGTGTGCGGACTCTGCGATCCAAATCTCTAGTTGCCCCGAATCCATCGAAGAGATGAAGATCTATCTCATCGAAGGCAATCAATCTTACCAGGGAATATGTCCCTCTTCTCTTGAGGGACTCAAACGCTTGTATGCGTTCTCAACGCCGTGCAAAGGGGGTGATAGCTTCGCTTTGCCCAAGCTCGCGAACAACCAACATCTGCTGTTTGTCTTTGGTCGACCAGACGGAAAATCGTCGTATTGCGAGACGTGCAAAGAAGGCGTGGAGATGAACACAAAGCGCGTGTGTACCTTGTTTGGACCCTACACATGCCAGGAGAAAGAAGATTGTGCGAGCGATCAGGATGATGACTGTGACGGTGTGATCAACAATGGGTGCAAGCCTGTCAGTGAACCAGGCTCCGAAAAAGTCGATGAGAGGACACCTGAGAATACAGAACCTGATGTCGATGGGCCTGACGCAAGCGCTCCAGATGAGCCTCTCCAAACGGAATCTTTTGTGGAACCTCCTGCTGAGCCAATATTCGACGTTCATGATGCAGGGGTGGAGCCTCCTGAGAAAGGTGAACTGACACCTGAAGAGAGACACCCTGAGAGAGGAGAAGCCTCGGCACCTGAAGAGCGTTCGTTTGATCAAAAGAACGATCCCATAGCGGACAAAAAAAATCCTGAGAAGTGGTCATTTGAGATCACACGACTCGAAAAAATCAATCTTCCAGATCGACTTGGTGGTATGGAGCAGTTGACACCTGAGAGGAAGGATTACAGTTGCACCAACACGGCGGAGTGCGCAGCCAAGGGGCTTGGAAAGTGTGTGGGGGGGACGTGTCGTTGTTCGACATCATCAGATTGCAAGAGCCGATTGTGTTTTCAGGGGCGTTGTTTTTGAGGGGAGAGAGCGTTTAGCGAGCCACAGACTCAGGGGTTTCTCGTTCAGCTTCGATGTATTTTTCGAGCAGCTCGGCGAGTCGATTGGATTGCCATGAGCGCTCCTGTATCATCTCGTCTTGTTCGGGCCGATCGACACCACGAGAGAGGTCACTGACGCTGAGTGAGGCGTTGAGGATGCCGAAGGTTACGTATTGTGCGGCGCCATTTGCGGCGGTCACGGCGTCCTTATCTGTCGCGTCCCAGATGGCCGAGACGGTCCGCATAAATGAGCCCTTCGCGGAGACCCACAGGCGGCGAATCTCAAGGCGGACTTGTTCGAGTTGTTCGTCGCTCGCTTCACCTGAGATCCACTGTCGTTTGATCTGTGTTGCCCGCCACAAGCTGAGATGGAGTTCTTTGTTGTCTTTATACGATTGCAAGAGCGTACGTTGGGCGCAATCGTGTGCAAAACAATGAAGGACAAGTGCCGGGATCTTTTGTGTGTGCGTTGCCTGAAAAATCGAGAGATTGCCTCTTCGTAGATCTTTGATCATAGAGGTGAGATTCATGGCGTAGTGCATCAACCCCTTCTTGAAGAGGATATCTGACGGGCACTCAAAGAATCCCTTCGTGTGAACAGGGAGCTTGGTCAACTCTGGACAGCGAGTAAATGGGAACCAGATCTCCTCACCTCCATCGAGTTTGACGAACGCCGCTTCATCGTTGCGCATGATGACTGTCCCCTCAAGGGCGATCATCTTGCTCTCCATTTCATTCGGTCTCTCGACTTTTTCGCGGGCGAGTAGCCATGTGGGGCAGGTAAACTCTCCCTTTCCTTTGATTGGGATACGCTCCAGACCGGGACATTGGCTGTATGGGAACCATGACTTGCGACCGTCCATCAACAGCACCTGTGCTGCTTTCTCTGTCGCTCGTAAGACTCTCTTGGCGGTGATTTGTACTGTGTTCATCGTTCCGAACGCTCCGTATTCTTTGTGTGTCCCACCTGACATTTTCTGTGGGCCGGAGAATAGACATCCATGTGGTGTGATGGATTTCATCTTTCACATAAGGATGTTATGGAGTCGTGTGACGCAACGTGTCACAACATTATCGGAGCGCACCAAACATGTTCATTTGGAGGGTGGGTTCCTCTTGGAGTTTATACTTGTGAAATGCCTTGGGAAGTACGACAGGAGGGGGATAATCCTCTCCGATGTTGATCCCTGCGTCGTCGAGCAATGACGCCGAGAGAAAAAAGGGTTGGTGGATACTTTTTCCTGGCAATGACTGAAGGGCAGGGAGCCAGTGTCTGACATATTCACCTTTTGCATCGTACTGTTGAGCTTGTTTGAGCACGTTGAAGTACCGATTGTCCCTTGGATCTGCGCCGACACCTGCGACGTATCGCCAATTGCCATAATTGCTACAGACATCGTAGTCCAACAACATCGATTCGAAGTATTCGGCACCTAACTGCCAGGGCACTTGCAGATCTTTGACCAAAAAGCTCGCGACGTTTTGACGTCCTCTGTTCGACATAAAGCCTGTCTCAGCAAGCTCCTTCATGTTCGCGTCCACAAAGGGGATCCCTGTCTTCGCATCTTTCCAGAGGTGAAAGCGCTCCCAAGCTCGTGCTGTTGGGGAGCTATATCTTTGATGTGGTGTGTCGTGAAAGATCTTGTTGCCCAATTGAACGGCGCGAAAGCGAAAGAAATCTCTCCACAATAACTCGAAATACAGCCAGTACGTCGACTTATTTTGTACCACCTCTTCTTCGAATTGTTTGAGTTGGGCGTAAATATACCTTGGTGACAGACATCCGTGTGCCAGCCAGGGGGAGAATTTACTCGAATCATCCGAGCGAAGCAGTCCATTTCTGGTTTCTTTGTATCGACTGATACACTTGGTCTGCCAAAAGTAATGTCGAAGTCTCTGTATCCCACGATGTTCGCCACCTACGAAGTCCGTTTGGGCATGTGTTGAAGGGCAGAGGCTGCTTACACCGAGCTCCTCATCTGTTGGGAACCATCCCCAATCTTCACATCGTATGATGTCGACGTCTGAGGGGGGTGTGAGTGATGGACGGGGGTAAACTTCGAGCTCACATGATTTTCGGAACCTTGTGAAGCCGTCTGGGAGCGCAGAGACCGGGTAGGGAAGGTCATCGATGTGTAGGAGTGTACCTCCCCAATAAAGATGAAGAGGGATATGGAGGGCTTGTTGGACTTGTCTTTCGACGAAGATCTCTTCGTAGGTCGCCTCTCCATAAGCGTATACGGCGTCTATATCGTGTGTTTGACATAGTGAAGGCAGGAGGTCTTCTGGACGACCATGGAGGATGAGCAATTGCCCATCGTACGTGTCTTGCCACGAACGCCTGAGGGCTTCGACACTCTCTCTGATGAATTGTGCGCGAAAACCTGCGGTTTTTTCGAGTCCGTAGTATGTCCTCCCGAAGGGTCGTGGGTCAACGACATAGACTGGGAGGACGGAATCACATTCTCGTGTGGCCTCAATGAGAGGTTCATGATCGTGTAATCGCAGATCGTTTCTGTACCAAAGCAGTGCTCTTTTGGACATCTTTGTTCCTTACAATAGAGAGGGGGAAAGAATGACCAGCATGGGGGGCGAGCGGGGTTGGCTTTGAGCTGCTTCTTTATGGTGGGGATAGTGGGCGCTGTTGTCCAGTATTGTTATGTGTTTTCGGAGAAGCCGCTCTCGTACATCGAGGCGTAAAGTCCTCCTTGTTCGAGGAGTTCTTTGTGTGTGCCTTGTTCTGCGACGCGACCTTTGTTCATCACGAGGATCCTATCTGCGGCGGTGATTGTGCTGAGTCTGTGGGCGATGACAATGACTGTCTTTCGCGAAAAGATCTGCGCGATGGCGTCCTGGATCAGGGTCTCCGTCTTCGAGTCGATATTCGCGGTCGCCTCGTCGAGGATGACGACTTTTGGGTCGTACGCCATGGTGCGCGCAAAGGTCAACAATTGTCCTTGTCCTGCCGATAAATTCGCGCCTCGCTCTCGCAACACTTGCTTCCACTGATCGGGCAGATCTTCGATAAATGTGTCCGCGTGAACGATCGACGCAGCAGCCTCAACCTGCTTCTCGTTGATCTCTGGATTGTCGAGCGCCACGTTAAAATGCACAGTCTCGGAGAACAATTGAATGTCCTGTTGGACTGTCGCCGTCGTATCGCGGACTGTCTGTGGTGAGAGACTTGAGAGTTCTACACCGTCGAGCTTGATCGAACCTCGATACCCTTCATATGAGCGCGTCAACAGACGGATCAGTGTGGTCTTTCCACTGCCTGTCGAGCCGACAATCGCGACGACCTCTCCAGGTTTGACCTCCATCGAAACGCCCTTGAGGATGTCCTCTTCTTTGTAGGCAAAGTACACATCATCCACGACAATATGACCCTTTGTCTCTTCGAGCGTGCTGTCTCCTTCGGAGATTTGTTCTTTGTCATCGAGCAGACCAAAGATCTTTTCGAGCGCTGTCGTCGCACGTTGAATGATCGCGATCTTGCCCGAGAACTCTTGCAGTGGGCGGAACAATCTCTGTAGATAGGAGATGAACGCGACGAGCAGACCGATCGAGATCGCCGAACCAAACCAGCTAGAGGTCGCATACCACAACATCAGCGCGATACAGATCGAACCCACACCATCTACCACTGCGTACATCGCAGCGTCGAAGATATTCGAGCGGACCGTTGCCTGTTTGTAGACGTCATTCAGCTCGACGAAGCGCTTGTGAGTGGCTTCTTCGTGGCTGAAGTACTGAATGATCTCGACACCTGCAACGCGCTCTGCGAGGTAAGCGTTGACCGCCGCGAGGCTATCTCTGATCACTGTAAAATACGTTCGCAGTTGTTTACGTAAGACCGACAAGATCCACAGCAGCGGCGGTGCGACTGCAAATAAGACGAGGGTCAGACGCCACTCCATGCTGAACATCACCACGAGAATCCCCGTCACCATCAAGATGTCGAGCAAGATGGTGATGACACCAGATGTGAGCGTTTCGCCGAGCGCTTCGACGTCTGACGTCGCTCTTGTGAGCAGCGCGCCAGCTGGACGTTTGTCGTAAAAAGAGGGGGCCATAGAGATCAGGTGTTTGTAGACACCTTCGCGCAGACGGAAGATCGTGTTTTGACCGACTGTCGCGAGAGATAATGTGTATGAGACCTCCAACACATATCCCACGAGGACAGAGACCAGGTACATACCCGCGATCCATTGTAGACCTTCGAGTTTTCCTGGAGTGATAAAGTCATCGATACACCGCTTCATCAGCCAGGGTTGCACGAGTGATATCAACATCGTCAGGGGGGTGAGGACGATTGCGAGATACAGCAGCCAACGATTGGGCTCGACGTAAGGCCAGAGCCTTCTGAGGAGTCGACTGTCCGAAGATGTTTGTGTGGATGTCTCCATTACACGTCCTCCTCTTTGCTGTCATCTGTTCCCTCGGACGGTGGGTCACATGGGATCTCGATGGGGTTTCCTTCGTCATCGACTTTGTTGCTCTGAAGCTCCCAGGCCTCTTTGTATGGGCCTTCTCGTCGGATCAGCTCTTGATGGGTTCCCTTGTCCACGAGTTTTCCGTGTTCGAGTACGAGGATAAGGTCGGTACTACAAAGCGCTGAGAGTCTGTGAGAGACCAGGATGGTCGTAGGGGGCGCTTCTGGGCGGCTGTGTCCAATCTGTTTGATCGTCTCGATCAAGGTGTGTTCCGTTTGGTGATCGACAGCAGAGAGGACATCGTCGAGGATGAGGAAGTCAAAGGGGCGACAGAGTGCGCGCGCGAGGGCGACGCGCTGACGTTGACCACCTGAGAGCATGATGCCGCGCTCACCGACGATCGTGTCGAGACCATCTGGAAGGGATTCGAGATCCCTGCGAAGAGCGGCGCTGTCGATCGCCTGCTCGATCTCTTCGCGGGGACGTTCTCCCATCGCGATGTTGGTCGCGATATCATCGGAGAAGAGAAAGGGGGACTGGGTGACGACAGACATGCGTTTTCGCCACTCGTCGAGGTGGAGCTTTGTGATGTCGATGTCGTCGACAAAGAGTTGCTCTGGTTGTGCATTATATGCTCTTGAGAGTAGACGCAAGAGGGTCGTTTTTCCCGAACCTGTGCGACCAAAGACGCCGATCATCTTCCCTGCAGGAAGCTCTACATCGATATCGTGAAGGACCGGATTGTCTGGATCATCGGGGTAGGCAAAGCTCAAGTGCTTGAAGCGAAATCCCGGTCCCTTTCCAGGTTGGGTGTGGATTGGATCGGGTAGGTCGGGGCGCTCTGGTTCAACGTCGAGTAACTCCATCACGCGCTCCAGACTCGTACGGCCACGTTGGAAGACGGACATCAACCACCCAAGCGAACGAAGCGGCATGAGCAACAGCGCGATGTAACTCGTGAAGGCGACGAGTTGTCCGACGGAGATCTCCTTCCTGATGGCCATTGGACCGCCAAACGCCAACAAGACCCAGATACACATCGCTCCAGAGAGGGCGAGGACGGGGAGGGTGATGACGCGGACATTCACGAGCTTGAGGTTGGTCGTCATATAGTCTTTGTTCCGCTTGAGGAAGCGTGTATGAAAAGCCTCCTGTGCGTTGAACCCCTGAATCGTCTGGACTCCCTGTAAGCTCGCAAGGATGTGTTCGGAGAGTGAGGACATCTCCTCCTGGCTCTGACGGGAGAGGTCAAACAGCCGACGTATTCCGACATTGACGACGATCATTCCGACTCCGAGGGGGAGCAGGATCAACAACGTCAACCACGGAGAGAGCAAGAGCATCTGTGTGCCTGCGAGGAGCAACGCGGTCGTGATGTTGATCACTTGCAGTGTCCCAAAACCGACCATGACGCGGACAAAGGTCATGTCGTTGGCTGTCCTTGAGACGATGTCGCCAGTCTGCCACTCCGAGTAAAAGGAAGGTTGCAGGCGCAAGAGCTTGTCGAACATGTCGTTCTTGAGCTGGTACTCGACGAGACGGCCCGGTGTGAAGAACAACACGCGAGACAGTGTACGGACGATGATCACGAGCGCGCCCATGATGGCGATCGTGACGATGGCGTAGTACAGCGTTTGTGGTTGGTTTCCTACGCGGATCGCGTCGATGGCTTTGGCCAGTTGGATGGGGATCTGGACCGCGAGGTAGTTGGTGATAAAGAGGAAGAAACTTCCCGCTACAAACCACAACCAAAAGGGCATGACGTAGCGGCGAACAAAGGAGAGCATAAGTGTCAAGAAGAGGTCTCCACTTGTAAAGGGATGCCTGTGCCCGAACCTGTGTATTCTCGGGCGTTGGCACCTGGATAGGCATAACCGTTGATCAAGATCCTGCGAGGGGATGTGCTTTCATTGGGCATACTGCGATGAAAGGTGAAGGGGCCAAACATCACGACATCACCAGTGGACATCAAGCCCTTTACAGCGCTGGAGACGTCAAAAGGAGGTTGTTCGTCCACTTCTCTGACGATGTGTCCTTTGCGCCAACTGCCCGGTATAAACTCCAAAGGTCCATTTTCCTCGGTGACATCGTCGAGGGCGATCGCTGTCTGCACGTAACTTCCCTTTTCATTGAGATCCTCCCACAGAGAGGTCCCATAACGCCGATGGTAGCTGTCCTGATGCCAGGGAAAGGCCAACCCGTCGTGGGGTTGTTTGTAGTGAGCCTGGTTGAGCAAGTGGACGACTGTCTGGCTACCAAGGAGCTGTGAGACCATCTTCAGGAGCTTGGGGGAGCGGCCGATCTCCAAAAGATAGGGTTCGACAGCGCCACACCACCCCACTCTGTGGAAACAAAATGGGGGTTGTTGATGGGGGCGTTGTTCGACGACAAATTGGGCGCCCTCGTGGATGACTTTGCCTTCCAGTGAACGCGCCATGTCGAGGAGGCGTTCAAAGGACATGCGCATTCTCTCGATCTCTTGGGGAGAGAAAACGTTGGGAATGATGACAAAACCATCTTCAAAGAATGTATCGCGTTGTGCTTCGCTGAGCTGCATATTGTCTTCCTCATAGGGGGATCATAAGGCCACTGTATGCGGTGTGATTGTGCTTTGTGTCATCACGGCAAGCTGTGGCCGGTTTTTTGTATAGAGTACAAGTCGTAGGGAGTGTTGATCCAGTTTTTGAGGAAGATGTTGCTTATTTGTTGTATAGATCCTGAAGGGCTTCTCGCAGCGTTGGGAATTTGAATGAATACTCCACCTCTTGTAGTCGGCGTGGGATGACCTTTTGGCCTCCAAGGACGATGATCGCACGTTCACCGAGCAGCAGCTTCATCACAAAAGAGGGAACCCAGAACAGATTGGGACGACCCAAGGCCGCAGCCAACTCTTTGCTCAGCTCGGCATTGTCTACGTAGTTGGGGGTGCAGGCGTTGATGGTCCCCTTGAGTGATTCGTCTTCGACAAAGCGCCACAAGAGATCGATGAAGTCCTCAACGTGTATCCATGAGATGCCTTGTTTACCGGAGCCAAGGACACCACCTACAAAGAGTTTGAAGGGCATAGCCATTTTGGGCAGGGCACCTTCTTTGGCGTCGAGGACGATCGGTGTGCGGAAGATAATTGTCCGGATACCAGCGTCTGCTGCTGCGTCTTCCCAGCGTTGACACAGTGTCGCCATAAAGTCACTTCCGAGTGGTGCGTCTTCATCGCTTGGCGTCGGGTTGTCGCCGCCGTAAATACCGATGGCAGAGCAAGACAAAAAGACTTTGGGTTTGTGTTCGCTTGCCTTGATGAATGAGACACAGGCATTGGTCGCGTCAACGCGGCTGTCGACGAGCACCATCTTGCGCGAGGCGGTCCATGCTTTGTCGGCGATGTTGGCGCCTGCGAGGTTGAGAATCACGTCAATCTCACCCACCTCTGCCGGGATCTTGCGACCGTTCCATTGGACATAGTGTAGCCTTGGGTGGTTGGAGGCTTTTTCACTACGTGTGAGGATGACAACTTCGTGTTCTTCGTGTGCGAGGGCGCTTTGTTGGAAGTGACTTCATATGAAGCCCGTCCCACCAGTGATCAAAAATCGCATCGTCCTTCCTTTGTCTTGTGTGGGTTTGCGAAGACGTTCTCAACGTAAGGATGACTGACCAGATTGCAAGCTCTTGTTTTTTGTCGTTGGGGGATGTTTCAGTGGACGAAGGTTGTGTTTGTCATGGCTATATCTATGTGGGGTGACAACGCTTTTGGTTGACACTTTGGGCGCAGGCTGTTATGTAAGCTCTTTGTTCGAAGGTCTTTTCAGATGTTGGTGAACCTTCTTTTCCATCTATATTGAGTGAGAATATGCAATTTTTATTTTCCCTGTTTCGAACAATCTGGCAAGGCATTTTGGGTGTCTTTGGCGTCTCCTCACCAAACGCACAAGAGGTCAAAGGCCAAGACACACCCTCCAAAGATGTTGCTTCTGCTGCCAAGGCAGAGAAGACTGAGACTCCTACAGAAGAAGCTCGACAGGTAAAAGAAGACTCGCCAGCCGTCGAGACCAAGGCCCCACAAGATAACTCCGAGGAGCAAGCGGTCTCCGAAGCAAAAGATGACGAGAGCACAGAGGAAGAGACGATGTCCTTGTCCAATGTTGTGCCTGAAAGTGCATCTTCGTTTGAACCTGTTGCGCCTATGAGCGTGTTGACAAGTACGAAGGCACCACAAGATATCGAGGGGCAGATGACGTTATTACGACGCGCTCCCCAAGAGTTCTTTGCACACTGGCGCTGGCCTCGTGATGAGCAACCTGCAAACAGAACGGTCCTGTTGCGGGTTTACCAGGATGAACAGCCTCTCGCCGAGCGTATGGTGGAGCTTCGCGATCAAAGCCAGCACTACTTTCACGTCGAGGCACCCACAGGAACATTACAAGCTCGGCTATACGATGACCTGCAAGGCCAGGATGTCCTGACCTCTAACACCATTCAGCTCAACAACACACCCACCAACGAAGACGAGATCCACTACCTCGATCTTCCGATGACGACGGAGCTGACCAAAGAAGAAGGTAGCTTTGTCCATGCCGTCGCGATGATGGGTGATAAACCCGCCGAAGTCATGACACGCCAACGTGTCGTCTTTTTGACACCTGAGCACGTCGAACACGATGGTAGTGGACGTCCACAGGAGCGGGAGATGGTGATTGTTGAAGAGCGCGAAGAGATCCCTGCTGGTGTACCTGTCGTCACACGTGAGAAGCGACCGATCGACAGACCTTCCTTTCAGCCCCATCAACCCCAAGACACGTCAAGTTCCTCCATGACCGGATTGACTCGGTGAATTCTCCTTCTCCGCTCAAGTCCCACCCGTTACTCACACAAGAGGCTACACTTACAGGCGCGGTCATCTTGATGCTCCACGCCCATCTACCTTTTGTACACCATCCCGAACATGACGATTTTCTCGAAGAGGATTGGCTCTATGAGGCGATCAGTGAGACCTATCTTCCACTCCTCTCTCTCCTTGAAGACCTGGCGCAACAACAGGCCCCTGTCACGCTGACGATGTCGATGAGTCCCACGCTCTGTTCGATGTTACGTACTCCATTGCTACAAGAGCGTTTTATGCGCCGCTTGGAGCGTCTTTGTGCGCTCGCGACACTCGAACAGACACGGGCCGAAAGCACGCCACAAGAGCGCAGTCTAGCTGAGCACTATCTCACGCTCTATCAGGCCCAGAGAGAGGCATTTGTTGGATATGAGATGGATCTGGTCTCGGCCTTCTCGCGTTTGCAACAGGCTGGTGTTGTCGAGATCTGCACATGTGCTGCGACACATGGCTTCTTGCCTTTGATGGCCCACCATCCTGAAGCCATGAAGGCTCAGATTGATGTCGCAGTAGACCATTACATTGAATGCTTTGGACAGGGACCGAGAGGGATCTGGTTGCCGGAGTGTGGCTACACTGTCGAGGTCGAGAAGTATTTACGTCGAAGGGGGATTCGCTACTTCTTTTTGGACAGTCATGGTGTAGAACAGGCGAGGCCAACGGCCCAATTTGGTGTGTATGCGCCTGTCTTTACCCACTACGGGATGGCTGTCTTTGCCCGAGACCAGGAATCTTCAAGGCAGGTCTGGAGTGCCAAAGATGGCTACCCTGGTGACACTCGGTACAGAGATTTTTATCGGGATATCGGCTTTGATCGTCCGATGGAGTACATCCGTCCATTTGTCCAACCGACAGGTGAACGCAAGATGACAGGGATGAAGTATCATCGTGTCACTGGCGAGACCGAGGACAAGGAGTGGTACAATGTGGACGCGGCCAAAGTCGCTGCACATGTACACGCTTACCACTTTGTCCAGGCGAGGCGAACGAAATTACAGTCTCTCTCACAAGAGATGCCGTTTTTACCTGTCGTCACCTGTCCTTACGATGCGGAGCTGTTTGGCCACTGGTGGTTTGAGGGACCACTCTTTCTTGAGGCTGTGTTGTCGCACTTTGCGGCGCAAGAAGAGATCGTATGTTGTTCTCCCACACAATATTTACTGCATCAATCGCGACTACAAATGGTGGAGCCGTCTTTTAGTTCGTGGGGCGCGCAGGGATATGCGCAAGTGTGGCTCGAACCTTCCAACGACTGGATCTATTCATTGATCGAGGACGCCGTCGTGATGATGTTGGATGCTGCGAGAAGGTATCCTGACGCGACGGGTTTACACAAAACTTGTCTCGATCAGATGGCGCGAGAGCTTTTGTTGGCGCAGTCATCTGATTGGGCGTTCTTGATCCAGACCAAAAGCGCAGTCCATTACGCCACAAAACGGGTTAAACAGCACATCGAGCATGTCGAACGTTTGTATCGAGCGCTTTGTGCTGATGAGATCGATGAGGTATGCTTATCGTTGCTGCAGCGACGTGATGCGATCTTTCCGGATATCGACTATCGCGTGTATCTGCCAGAGTGAGTCCATAGACGACAACAGGAGCGACACGTGAGTCAAAAGAAGAGTCTTCGGAAGAGATGGAAACGGTATGCCGGTTTGCTGATGATGCGGACCTTCTTTGAGGGGTTGAGTGGTATGGGGAAGCTCAGTCCTAAGGCTTCGCCGGCACGTCATGGTGTCGAGGTGCTCAAGGATATCCCATACAAACAAGGGGGTGAGGACTTTCTGCTTGATGTGTACAAACCCAAAGAACTCCACGGTAAACATCCCATTTTGTTTTACGTACATGGTGGGGCCTTTCAGATCCTCTCGAAGGAGACACATTGGGTCTTTGGTCTACGTTTTGCGAAGCAGGGGTATATCGTCTTCAATATCAATTATCGTTTGGCGCCTGCACATCGCTATCCAGCAGGATTACGTGACACGATGGATGCCTTCTTGTGGGTGTTGGAGAACGCACATAAGTATGGTGGAGACATCGACCAGATTGTACTCTCTGGTGAATCCGCGGGGGCCAATTTGGCGTTGGGACTTCAGCTCGCGGCGTGTTACGAAGAGACGGAGCCATGGGCCAAAGATGTCTACGCCGCGAATCCTTCTCTCAAGGCGATCATACCAGCGTGTGGATTGTTGCAGGCGAGTGATGGTGAGCGATTTATGAGGCGTCGTCCGATCCCTCCGTTTGTGGCGAGTCGGATTCGTGGGATTGCGCCGGCCTACATTCCGAAGGATGTGTCATTTCGCGATGTTGATGCGGTCGCAGAAAATTATCCTCTCGCCGATCCGCTCGTCTTTTTGGAGCGAGGTGAGCAGCCTCAGAGACCATTGCCGCCCAGTTTTACATTTGTCGGGACGAAAGACCCCATCTTGGATGACACAAGACGTTATCACGCTGCGCTCGAAGCGTTAGGTGCACCTTCTGAGATTAAATATTATCCCGGTGGCTTACACGCTTTTCACGCACTCACATGGCAGGAACGGTCGCGGGTGTGTTGGCAGGACCAGTATGCATTTTTGCAAAGGGTTGTCCCCACGCCAGTCAAGGCGAAGTAAGTAAATAAATATGATGTTGCATTTTGTTCGTAGAGTCGGGCCTTGTGTCCGACCTCAATGTTGTGTGGGGTAAGGTGCAGGAGCAGGTATGATATTTGATGAGGTTCAATGTGTTGAGGCTGGTCTTTAGACCTGCCCAATTCAGGTCGATGTGAGCCTTTATGGCGAGCGTACGCTCTCTATAGCACCGGGTTTTAACCCGGTGACACCAACCAAACACATCCATCTATCCAATGATTCAATCCATGCACCTGTCTCCAGACACGTTCGTTAAAAAAATACGCCCGAAGGATACGAAACAACCCAACAAGCTCTCAAGCCTTTCGAGAGGAGGGACCAACCTGTCGATATACACGGGGTTTTGCTTGGGATTTGATCCGGCAGACGTTGCACTTGCGTCCAAAGCAAGCGCCCTCGTCGGGCTTATTTGCTCCGTACGCTTTGCAACATATGCCTCAACAAACTCACCACCCTGAGCCTTCGGCTCTTCCCTCCTCTCAAGCCTTTCG
>MDTD01060785.1_pt1 | contig 21868 bp, 23 predicted proteins | sample 811221 | NCBI WGS metagenome assembly MDTD01 (sample SAMN05326646, study PRJNA326480) | marine metagenome | isolation source: seawater | place: Pacific Ocean: South West | collected 2011 | reverse complement strand
TGTGTCATAAATTATATCACCAATATCTATGTTACAAAATTTAAAATTGTTTATAAACCAATCCATTCCTTTTAAATTAATTTTAAAAAAGATTACTGTGCTTTGATAAACTACATTTAAATAAATTAAGATATTTCTTAAATTAAAAGAGCTTGAAATAATTTTGTTATATCCAAAGCTTTTATAAAAACTTTTTATTAATTTATTATTTGAATCGTTTATTAATGTAATAATATTATTTTTATATTTCTTATTTAATACAGAAGAATAAATTGAAGCTATAAAAGCAGGGTAAAAACTTCCCCTATCTATAAGTAGTGTTGAGTAATTATTCTTTGATACTTTTTGAATTATTTTTTTATTATTTTTTATAAAATAAAAAAGATTATTGAACATATTTTAAAAAATATTTAAATTAAGGGATTCTTAAACTGCTCAATAAGTTTTTTTAATTTTTTTACAGTTAAAAAATCTTTGTTGTTTGAACTATTATATTCGAATCCAATTCTTACTTTTTTTATCTTTTTCTTTCTATATTCTTTTATTACTCTTGCATGAGAACGATCAACTATAGAGTAGCAATTTCCTAAATCATATGTGTTTAAGCTTTCCATTTTAGATACTAATTCTTCATAAATTTTTTCTCCAGGACGTATTCCTATTATTTTATAAGAAAACTTAGTATTGATTGCTTTTATCAAATCAAAAATTTTGTAGCTTGGTAGTTTTGGAATAAATATTTCACCTCCAATATTTTTTCTTAAAGACCAAAGAACAAAATTAACAGCTTCATCTAAAGAAATATTGAATCTAGTCATCGACTCATGTGTAATTGGAAACTTTTCATTTTTTTTTAGATTTAAAAATAGTGGAACTACTGAACCTCTGCTTCCAAAAACGTTCCCATACCTGACAACTGAGATTTTGATTTTTCTTTTTCCAATAATACTATTAGATGAAACAAAAAGTTTATCTGCAGCAAGCTTAGTGGCACCATATAAATTGACCGGGGATACAGCCTTATCGGTAGAAAGTGCTATTAAATTACTGACCCTTTTATCAAGTGCAGCATCTATTAAATTTTGTGCGCCTATTACGTTTGTTTTAATAAATTCAAATGGGTTATATTCTGAGATTGGTACATGTTTTAAAGCAGCAGCATGTATTACTATATCTATATCATCTAATGCTCTATTTAATCTTTCTTTATCTCTAACATCTCCAATGAAAAATCTTATTTTAGAGACAAAATTTTTAGGTATTGTTTTTTGCATTTCTGATTGTTTGAGCTCATCTCGGCTAAAAATAACTAATTTTTTTACATCAGAATATTTCTCTATAATATGCTTTGAAAAATGTTTTCCGAAAGAACCTGTTCCACCTGTGATTAAGATTGATTTATTATTTAAAAAGGTAGGCATTATTTTATTTTTGATGGTTTATAAATAATTATTTCTTTAATTACAAATATAATTTTTATTTAATCGTTAAATTATCTTAAAATGCTTTCTTAAAATATTAATTGAGTTAGGTCCTTCGTTGAACAAAAGATCAATTATGGATAAATTTGGAATAAAATTGTTTCCAAGTTGAAAATATTTAACGTCATTGAAAGAAAAAAATTTTATTGAGATTTCAGTATTAGGGAATTTTTTCAGGGATTTCAAATAATCCTTTGATCCAATTGTAGATATATAATTATTAGATTTTTTGATTTTTGAAATTTCACTCAGTAAATCAATTTTTACAAACTTCTTGTCACCTAATAATTTTGATGCAAATGATATTTTAGTTTTGATGTTTAGATATTCACAAAATTTTAGAATTAGGTCAGAGTTTAAATTTATTAATTTAGTGTGGTTTTTTTTAAATATTTTTTCAATATCATTTATGTATAAATCTAAATACCGAGATTTTTTATAATTAATTTTAATTTTATTAATCAATTTATTAATTTTGAAATTTGTATAATCTATTTCTACATCAAGTATTTTTTGGTCGAATTTACCTTTAGTTAAAACAGGTATATTTATTATTTCTTTTTTACTTGACCCCTTTAAAAAATTTCTTTGCTGCCAGCTTCTTTTATCAAATTGAACATTGTCTAAAAATACAAATTCATCAACGTAATCAATTAAAGCAAAAAAACCAATATAAGGTAGAAAAGTCGGTTGCATTATGGATATATTTTTCATTTTTATAAGATTTTTGTCTACTTACTGTCGAAATTCTGTTTTGATACAGCCATGCCAAAACCATTTTTTCCAAAGTTATTCCCATTATAAAACATTAATAACTTTTTATTAAATTTGACAATTGAAACATATTCTACCATTTCACTGTCCCATCCAATTTTACTTTTTTTTATTACAAATTTATTTATTCTTTTCCATTTAAAACCATTTTTAGAAACTGCGCAGCAAATTTTATAGTTAGATCCTTTTAACCAATTATTTTTTGCAGAGAACCACATATAATATTTATTATGTATTTTTATTACCCACGGTCGTGCAAGCGCCATTTCATTTTTATTCTTAAAATCTATTGCAATTTTTCCATCTCTTTTCCAATCTAATAAATTTTTTGAAGTTGCTATTTGTATATTATATCTAGGTAAATCTTTATGTAGCCATCCTTGACCAGCAACATAATACATCACCCATTTATTTTTGATTTTAATAATAAATGGAGCTGTATTTAAAAAAGGATTGATTTTATTTCTCTCGATTATGGGTGCATTGGAATATCTATAAAAATTCTTATAATTATTTTTTTTTATTGCCAGTCCTCCAAACAAATGCATTCGTACATTAGTACCTTGATTCCAGCCTACATAGTATAAATATTTATCTCTTTTTTTTTTAATTAAACATGTTGGTGTTACGCCATTGTCATCAAATGTACCTAATGGACCAGGTTTTAAAATTGGTTTACTGTAGTATTTTACTCTAAATTTTTTTGGGAAATTATCAAATATTAAATCGCTAAATCCTATTACTGATTGATTTTTTTTATTCCTGCCTGAAAAATAAATTCTTATAGATTTATTATCTAGAACCTCTGGAGTAGGGCACATTGCATGTGTGAGCATCCAATTAAAATTTTGGGGTTTTACTATTCTACCAACTTTTTGCCAATCTATTTTGATCATTTGAAATAATCTTTCTTTATAGCTAAGTGTTTATTTATATTTATTTTTGTTTTCTTATTAAGAAATTTTTTTACTGAATTAATATTTAATCCTTCAAGAGATCTTTTTAAATACATGTGATTGTACTTCAATTTAGTACCCTTTTTTATAAATTTTTTCGCATAATAGGACTCCCTCCTAGTATTAAAAATAACATGAGTATCATATTCTAATTTTTGACTACCTAATGCCTGCTCAGCATCTCTGATGTCCTTTACATATTTTTTGAATTGCTTGATGTCAGTTGCATAAAAATGGTCGGGCCCTTTTGCTTCTTTATCTAAAGTAATATGTTTTTCTAAAAATCTAACACCTTTTGCAATTGCAAGAATAGCAGAGGTACTGGAGTTAGAATGGTCTGAAAAACCTAATTTAAATCCAAATTTTCTCAATTGATCTAACTTATTAATATTTGCATTTTCAATTTTTTGTGGATACTCACTGACACAATGCATTAATACTACATGATTATTCCCTGTCTTTTTAATTACTTTCAAAGCATCTTTGATATCTTCTTTATTTGCCATGCCAGTTGAAATAATAATTAGTTTTTTTTTTGAAGATATTTTTTTTAGATTATCTAATTTTCCTATTTCGGAAGAAGCCCATTTATAGATCGGTGTATTAGACTTAATAAGAAAATTAATAGATTGTTTATCAAAGGGAGATGCATAGCATATAATATTTTTTTTTTTGCAATAAGTTTCAATTTTTTTATAAAAATTAAATTTTGTTTCATATTTTTTTAGAAATTTATATTCTTTTGAATTTGTCTTATAAAGACTGCTTGACTTGAAAAGTTGAAATTTAACAGCGTCCGCACCTGCATCGATTGCATGATGAATTAACTTTTTAGTTTCGATAAAGTTATTGTTATGATTTAATCCTATCTCTGCGGTAATAAAAATTTTATTAAAATTAATTTCCATCTATAAACTTTTAATAATATCTAAATAATTTATTGTTTTTTTTGAAAAAATTTTTTTATTAAATTTTGTTATACTTTGTAGTTTTTTTTTATCATTAAAATAATTTACTATTAAATCATTTATCACGTTTTTTTTGTACATAAAATCCTTCGGGTAAATTACTTTAAATTTTTTTACAAATTCATTGCAAACTTTTATGTCTTTTTTTTGATTTGCAATCATTATGAATGGAGTTCCAATTTTTGCACATTCATACTTGATATTTCCACTGTTAATAATTGCAAGATTTGACTCGGCTAGCAAACTATATATATTTTTTGGATTATCAAAAAAGAATAGGTTTGGTTTTTTTCTAATAATTTTTTTTATTAAATTTTTAGATTTATCTAACATATGTGGACCGGTAATTACATTCATTTTAATATTTGATTTATCTCTTATAAAATCTTTAATTATTTTGTAAGTAAAATTTTTAGGATCAGATCCACCCATGCAAACAGTAATGTTTTGTTTTTTCCTAGCTTTTCTTTCACTTAATTTATTAATAACTTTATTAAAAACAAAATAATTTATACCTGATAAAATATAATTTTTTCTTTTACTTTTAATATATGGATAAATTTTTTTTGAACATTTCCAATTTTTAGAAAAATCATTATCAATTATAATTGTTTTGTATATTTTACTTATTTCTCGCCATTTATTAATAAAATTATTTTGAGAAAATTCTTTTTCTACGATATCTAAAATAAAAATGTCTTTATTGGTAATACCAAGTTTTTGAATTTTATCTAATTTTAAAGTTTTATATGGAATTTCAGTTTTTTTTTTAATCTTATCTTTAAAAAAAAATATTCTATAATTTCCTCTTAATTGATCTGCAATGTTTAAACATCTTTTAAGGTGTCCGTAACCTAGTTTTCTTGAAAGATTGGTGATAAAAAAAACTCTATCCATTTGAAATATTTACAAATTTAAAATAAGAATTAAGCTATTTTTCATGAAAAAAAAACTATATCAATCTGAGAACAATATCTATAGAAAAAATTTTGGATCTACATCTCCACCCTTATACCCAAATGAAATGTTAGTCAAAATATGTTCTTCAAAAAATTATTCGAAACTTACTAAAGGTTTATTTAATAGGAAGATTAAAGTTTGCGAAATAGGTTGTTTTGCAGGGAATAATTTAAGATTTTTTTCAGATAAAGGGTACGATGTTTCGGGTATAGAAATTAATAAATATTTAATAAAAATTTGTAAGAATTTTCTAAAAAAATTTGGATTAAAAAAGAAAATAAAATTGTTTATTGGAAATAATAATTTTATACCTATGAAGAAAAAAAGTTTAGATTTAATTGTTTCAATAAATACGATTCATTATTCATATGGAGAACAACTTTTATCCTCACTTAAAACTTTTAAGAATGTTTTAAAAAAAAATGGTATTGCTATTATTGAAACGCCTGCCCCCAATCATATAATATTTAAAAATAGTAAAAAAATTAATAAGCTCCATTATAAATTTAAGTTACCAACTTCTGATCACAGAAATGGGATAGATATTGGATTATTCGATGATCAAAAACATTTTAAATCGGTTCTTTTAAAAAATTTTGATAAAGTAGAAATAGCAAGAAGGACTGAAAAGTATTATAATAAGCAGTATGATTTTTTTGTGGCTATATGTAAATCGTAATTATAAAAAAATATTTGATGTCTTAAGTCTATTTTTTGGATTTAAGTTTTTATTAAAGTATACTTCGTTTGATAAATTTTTGGTTACATACTCATTTGCATCTATAAAGCAATAACTTTTAATATGTAATGAATCTTTGGTGCAAGAGTTAACACCAAAAAAATTATTATTCTTTATCAAATTACTTCCAGAAATTGTTGAGTTGCCACTAAAAAAATTATTGTTTCCTACGATTGAATGATGTCCAATTATATTTGATGACCAAAAAATATTATTATTACCTATTTTAGTATGAGGATTAATAGAAACATTTTCCATTATAAAGTTATTCACACCTATTTTTTTTGAGTAAACTTTTGCATCCGGGTGAATAAAATTAACAAATTTAAAATTCAGGTTTCTATATTTCGAAAAAATATTTTCTCTAACTTTATTCATTTTAGAATATCCAATAGCTATAAACAATTTATATTTTTTTTTATCTAATTTTGATAATTTTTCGCTTGATATAACTTTGATATTATTGAAATATTTATTTTTTATATATCGTTTATCGCAAGCTACATAATTTATTTTGTAATTAGTAAATTGTTTAAAGTAGTAAATCGCCATATCAGCAAAAATAGAATTTCCAAAAATTATTATATTTTCCATAAATTATTTTAAAGATATCCCATATTTATGATATTTTTCATTAAATATTTTATTTAATATCCTAAATTTTTTATTATCAATCTTCTCCAAAAATTTATTTTTATCAAATAACTCTTGAACATATTTATTTTTGTCATTTCTAAGAATATTTATATAACCAACTTTATTTTTGAGTATTTGTTGTTTGCCCAAAAATATAAATATAGCATTTTCAACATTTCTTTTGAAAACTCGGCAACTCATTGTAAAATCAAGAATATTAAAACTTTTTTTTTCATGAACTACATGAATTAAAGATATAATTCCATAATCACCAAATTTATCTTTCATTGATACTTGAAAAAATAAATGATTTTTTAAATTATTTAGCTTTAAAATTTCAGATTTTTTGAATCTATTAAAAGAAGTATTAAATTGATTATTTCTTTGAAAAGATTCTTCTGCGCGGTCAAAATTTTTTAAACTTTCAATTTTAATTTTAATATTTAAACTTTTTAACCAATGTAAATCATCTTTATAAAATTTTTTTGTAAGCTCTCTTTTCTTTTCAACTTGATAAAGTTTTGTTCTTTGTTTATCAGTTTTTGAAATAAAGTTTTTTTGGAGGCCTAAATAGTTATTAAATTCTTGGTTTAGTTGTAATATATTCTCTGGAAAATCAAATATATTGATATCTATTATATTTTTTTTGACGATCTCTCTTTCGTAGGGATTATCATCAATAAATAATGTATTTTCAGATCTTAAATTAAGATCTTTCAAAATCTGTTTTACGCTTTCATCTTTTCTATTCCAATTAACTTTAGTGGAAGAAAAATCATTTAAACTCAGTTTCATATAATTATTTCTTTTGAAAATTTTCTCAACATTCTTAAAATCATTTTTGCTTGCGATTGCTAATACTATACCAGACGATTTAACTAATTTTAATCTTGTTTGAAAATCAGAATACACTTGACCTTCTATAGAATTTGGCCCTACCTTTACTTCATCATAATTTACCTCTCCAGCAAGTCCGCCCCACAGTGTATTGTCTAGATCTAAAATAATTAATTTTATTTTTTTGATTTTGTCTTCCTCATATATTTTTTTTGAGATTAGATTTGAAATAAATTCAAAATAATCATAACTGTATTCACATCCAATTAAATATTTTAATTTGTAATCAAATATATTTATTACTTTTTGATGTTTTAAAATCATGAAATTTGGATCAATTATATGAACGTTATTTAATGAAGATAACTCTTTTGATAAATTTAGATTTATATAATTTATAATCCAGTTTTTTCCATTTGTTTTAAAATTTATATCACCTAAAAAACTATCTGATACATCAAGCGGCCATAATATAAAAAATATTTTTTTATTTTTTTTAGAATATTTATTTATTACGTTTTTAAGATTTTTAATTTCTGAATTAATTTTTTGTAAATTATTTTCTGAAAATGAAATTTTTTTAAAATCACTAAAAATGTTTGAAAGTTGTGTAAAAAATATTAAATAATCAGTATCATTTATTGATAGTACTTGCCTATAATCAAAAATCTGATGAGTGCCAATTTTTACTTTAAATTTTTTTTTACTAAAATCTTTTTTTAAAAAGTTGGAAAGTATTTTAGGTTCGCTATCAAGTATTATATCAATTTTTTTATGCATTTTTTTTGTATATTAAAATTATTAAGTCTTTTATTTTTATTTCGTCAAATTTAAAAAAAAAATTTTTGTCAAGAAATTGTGGATATTTAATTTTTGATGCTTTTAATTGACTTTCTAAAAATGAAAAAAAAGTGACAATATCAACTGAGTCAAATTTTGTTTTTTTTCCTTTTATTTTAATATTGTTTGAATATTTTTCTTTTAAATTAGGGCTTATTTCTTTTAATTTTAAATAAGCTACCTTAATTTGTTGGTCAATTTTGCTGTGTTTAATCATCTAATAACTTTACTGCCTCAATAAGAAAATTTCTATAATTATCACTGGCATCAAGAAAATATTTAGTATTCTTGGTATTATAAGCTCCTAACCTTGGAAAGCAAATTTTTACGTTATCTGAATTTTTATTTATTATTTTAAATAAATTTTCAGATATTTTCTTTGATTGGGTATACTCAAAATTATCAACTTCGTTATCTATTAAAATTGTAGAGGGTACAAATATTTTATGTTTTTTTTTGCTTAATAATAAATTACTTACTATTTTCATAAATAACTCTATATAAATTTTATTAAATCTTTGGAAATTTCTGTAATCAAATATTTCTTTTCCTTGATTAAATATCTTTGGCGTTGCAAAAAAATAAATTAAATCATAATCAATAGTTCTTTTTAAAGTTTTTTTTGAACTCTTATCATTTAATTGAAACGCCCTATTTTCTTTCATCAAATAATTTTTATTTATTTTTTTTACATTATATGTTCTGGTAACATGCATTTTTTTTCTTTTAAGGAAATTATATAGAATTAATCCAAGGCCTGAGGTACCTCCAATTATTAGTATTTTTTTTTTAATTTTGTTATTAGAAATTTTATAGTCGAAAATTTTATTTGCTTCTTTTTCCAAAATTTTTTTATCAAAAGACATAAAGTTGGTTATTGTGGTAAAAGATTTAGTTGAATAGACTAATTGAATTAAACGTTTATTTTGAGCTTTAAATCTTTTTCTTTTTGTTTTGTTTATAATCTTAGTAATGTTTATAAATGAAATTAAATTTATTTTTTTTTGATAATTGCCTACGTTTTCAGAAAGTTTTGAAACTAATTCGTCTAATTCATTTTTTTTAGTAAATGATAATTTATAATCAAGAAGAAATATTATTTTTGCCTTAACTATAAGGCCGTTTGATATTTCTATTTTCACGATATTTTTGTGTTTCACCAATTTTATTTTCAAATTTTCATCAACAAATATTGGTTTTATAAACATTGAGTCAATTTGATATAAAAACTTTATATCGCTTTTTAGCATGTTATATAAATATTTTAATATTAATGCTGCATATACTACAGGATGTTTAAAAGATGAATATTCATATAATTTATTATCAAAATGTATTGGATTTTGATCCTTCGAGACTTTCCTGAAAATATTTAATTCACTTTTACTAAATTTTTTATAAATTATTTTTTTCATAAAAATTTTATATTTGCTATTTTAGTATTTCTTAATTTTAGGATGACACTAGACCATGATAATCCAGATCCAAAACCTACAAATAAAAAGCTTTTATTTTTAATAATTCTATTAGGAAAATTTTTAGAGATGTTTGCAGGTATTGATGCACTACTTAAATTTCCAAAATTATAGTTTATTAAGAATTTTTTATTTAAAAATGGTAATTTTTTAATTAAATGTTCATTAATATTTTTATTTGGTTGATGTAATACAACATAATCAATTGAACTTGATTTCTCTTTATATTTTTTTAAAATTCTATTAATAGTTAATGGAACTACATTTATTGCAAATTCAAATACTTTCATACCATTCATTACCAACTGATTTTTATCAATTTTCAATATTTCACTATTTTCACCCTGTATACCGAAGTCACAAAAAAATTTATTTTTATTTTCTTTCGTAATGTAAATACAGCTAAGACCATCTCCAATTACTGGGAGCAGATTATAGTTATTTTTACCAATTTTTTTACTATGAAAATCACAACATATTAGTAATACATTTTTAACTGTGTTAGATTTTATAAAGCTATGCGCGTGTATCAAGCCGTTAGTAAAGCCCGAACAGCTATTTGGCAGATCATAACCTAATATATTTTTTTTTAATTCAAACTTTTTTTGAATTGCGCTTGCCATTATTGGCATCTCTGTGTCTCTTGAATGTGATGAAAATATAATTGAGTCTATCTCTTTAATATTAATTTTATTTTTTTTAAAAAAATTTTTTAATGATCTAAATATAAATTCTTTATTTTCCAATTTTTTTGAAAGAAAAAAAATTTTTTTAAAACCAGTATATTGTATTATTTTCTTATAATTTTTTCCCAACTTAGATTTAAGATTTTTTTCATTCAAATATGTTTTTGGTAAATAGGTTGAAATATATTTTATATTTATCATTATTTATTTATTTAAAAATAATTTTTTTAATAATTCTAGATCCTTTTTTTCATTCACGTCTACAGCTTCGTGGCTTTGAAGTTTAATAAATGTAGTTTTTTTAGGTAAATTTTTTGATTTAAAATAAGTATTTTTATTAAAAATAAAAAAGGATCCTGCATCAGAGTATAATTTTTCTTTCATTTTATTTTTATTGTATGCATATTTATCAATAAATATTAAATTACTTTTATTAATTTTGAGAGCTCTACTAGGGTCAGATTCAAATTCTTTTATCGCAACAATAAGATCATAATTTGTTTTTTTTATCTTATTTAAAGCTTTTGATATAGTTTTTTTTTTAATTAAAGCAGCTGTTGGATATATGCAGCATACATATTTATTTTTAAATTCAATTTTTTTTACAAAATCTTTTAAAACATTTTTTAAAGATGTTTTATCATTTGATAAGTATTTTGACCTTAGGTAAGGAACCTTTGCACCATAACTAATTCCAATTTTTTTTATTTTTTTTGAATTTGTTGATAAGTAAACTTGTGAAATTTTTTTATGGCTTTTAGCTACTTTTATTGGATAGCTAATTATTGGTTTCCCATAAAAATTAATTATATTTTTATTCTTAATTCTTTTGCTTCCTGACCTAGCACAAATAATTGCTATCATATTTATTTTCTTCTTTTAATAAGAAATCTATATATATCTGAAAATTTTTTCATTTTATTTAGGTCCTCAACTGAGGCAGTTACTCCTTTTTTATCAAAGTAAGATAATAGATTTAATTGATTAATAGAGTCAAAATCAATAACAGATTTAATACTTTTTTTAAATGAGTAATTATTCTTTTTTATTTCAAAAAGTTTGATCATATCTTGATCAAATTGACTTTGTTTCATAAAATAATAAATATAATATATAGTAAATATACCAAAAAAATATTATTACAATCAATGTCTAGAGCTATCATTTATTGGAAAAAAAAAGTTATCAAAACTGGAAATGCGTGCCCTAATGTTTCATTGTTTCGATTGCTAAATGATCTTAATTTTAATTACAAAAGAAAGAAAGTTTTAGAACTTGGATTTGGACATGGTGCAGACATCATTGAGTTTAAGAAAAGAGGATCTGAGGTGTATGGTATCGATATTAACAAAAATGCTGTTCAAGAGTTAAAAGCAAAAATAAAAATTAAAAATTTAAAAATAAATGATTGTTCTGATTTAAAAAAATTTTTTGGCAATACAAAATTTGATTTAATATATAATAGAGATTTAATTTATTATCTTTCTAATATTAAAATTAAAAAATTGAAAAAAAATGTATATAATAATTTGAAAATAAATGGTCTTTATATATTTCAATACATTGAGAATGATATGCAAATTCGTGATTTAAAAGGTGGAGGACTAGAAATTGGGAATAATTTATTTAAGAAATATAAAAATAAAAAATTTTCTGAAAAAGATAATCCTGTTAAATTCCTAAAATTTAGAAATCTTTATAATTTAGCTTTGAAGATAGGCTTTGAATATTTGGGAAAAAAGTTACTTATTGAAAGTTATGGAATTAATGAAGAAAAATTAAGAATAAATAGATATTTAATTTTTTGCAAAAAATTTTAATGTAGTAATAAAAAAGGTATTAATTTGAATTACTGTAAAATATGCTCAGAAAAAAAATTTCTTGAAATAAATTTCAATAATTTATTTTTAAGGACTGACTCTAATAATAAAAACCTCCATAATTATGAAAGCAGAATATGCTCAAATTGTGGTGTGGTATTTCAGTACCCTCAAATTTCTGAAGAAGTGATAGCTAAGCATTATAATTCGGACTATAGAAAAACTAATTACACATTAAATTTAGATGATAATCTAACGATAGATTTTCCTCTTCAAATTGATAGGACAGGAATTAGCTTTCAAAGATTTTATTATTTTTTCAAGATACTAAATAAATTAAAAAATACTGAGAAAGATATTAATTTTCAAGATAGTAAAACTATTTTAGACTATGGTGCATACCAAGGAGCTTTTTTATATGCCTGTAAAAAGACTTGGAAAAATATTAAAACAATCGCTTATGATTATAACGAGAATGGTCTTGAATTTGCGAAAAAATTTTTAAATATAGATTACGTCTATAAAGCTAAAAATATAAATGAAGATTTAATTGATCATGATGTTGATATATGTGTTGCGCTTCACTCGTTAGAACATATGTCTGATCCAGTTAAATTTTTAAAACATGTAAAAAGTAATATTTTAAAAAATAATGGCTATGTTTATATTGAAGTACCATGTGCAACCACTTCTGAATTTAATAATCCTAGTCATTTGTTTATGTATACTAAGGATTCTCTAAGATATTTATTTGAAAAATGTGGGTATAAGTTATTACATATATCTGAAGAAAATTTGGTAAATTATCATAGAATGAGTGTCTTAAAGAGACATATACAAACTACTATTCATTGTCTTGCACATACAAATGGTTCTGAAAAATTTAATGAAGAAGTTAACTTAGGTGAAAAAATTCAGAATGAGATAGAAAAAAGCCACAAAGTAAAATCAAATGAAATTTATTTCATAATGGTCAAAAAATTTTTTAAACAGTGTTTTTTAATTATATATTACGGTTTATTTGTTTTTTTGGGTTATATTTCAAATAAAATTTCATATAGTATTTTTTCAAAATCTAATGCAATTTTAAAAAAAATAAAAATTTTAAAAAAAATAGGAAGGAAATAAATATTTAAAATGTTTCTTAAAGATAGATTGTTCAATTATAAATCATACAGTAATCCTTATCCAATATTAGAGATAAGAAATTTTCTTACTAGTAATGAGGCAAAGGAAGCTGTTGAAATATTAAAAAACTCAAGTTTTGATGAAATGGTGATGAGTGGTAGGAAAAATATAAGAAAAGGTACTGCTGAATTTTCTAATTTTATTGATAAGCATAAGATATTTAGAGATTTGTATAATTTTTTAAATGATAAAGAGCAGTATTTATATTTGTACGATGTTTTAACCAAAATATCTAAAGACTCACAACTTAAATACAGTGCATTACAAATTGCAAATAAATTTGATAAAAACTACTATGAGTATAAAAGAGATATTCATAGTGGAAATTTACTCAAAAAACTATTTAATTTTGCAAAATTAAAAACTCCGTATTTAATAAAAAAATTATTTACATCTTTATATTTCGAGATGAGTTTTTCATTTGCAAAAAGAGGGTATAAATTAAAAACGCATAGAGATAAAAATACTAGAATCATAGTTTTATTGATTTATTTAAATGATTTAGAGGAACAAGATGGTGGATATTTAGAAATATATTCAGATAAAAATATAGAAAATAATAATGTGAAAGGTGAGAATAATTTTGATTTAAAAATGAAAATTAAACCTGAATCTGGCAAACTTGTTGCATTTATATCAAATCCAAATTCATTTCATAATGTAAGTGAAATAAAGCACCAGAATGTGGAAAGATTCTTTTGTTATGGTAGCTACTCTTCAAACAATGAAATAATTTGGAAGAAATATTAATAGTCTATATCGTTTTTCGCAGCCGTTAATGACACTTCTGATAAATTATCGATTTCTGAAATTTTGTTTATAAATTCGTTAAAGTCTTTATCTTCTTTCATTACTATATCAAAAGTTAATTTTAAGGTTTTCTCATCGCCTGAAGGTTCAGCATTTAACAGGGTTGATGTCTTTGTAAATTGATCGATAATATTATTGTATTCAGGATTTTTATTTTCTGACTTTAAATATCTAAACTGTAAAATAAATTCTGTTTTATATATTGAGCCATAATTTGTCTTAAATAAAATAAAAGCAATTATTAAAATTATTATACTTCCAACTATTGTTAAAAAATAACTGCCAGTTCCACTCCCCATACCTGCTGCGAGTGCCCAAAAAATATATGCTATATCTTTTGTATCTTTTATTACTGTTCTAAATCTTATAATTGACAATGCTCCTACTAAAGCAAAAGCTCTGGCTAAATTATTTCCGATAATCATTATAACCATGCAAGTAATTACACAAATAAATATATTTGTTATCATAAACGATTGTGAATAGCTTAAACCTTTATGAGTTTTTTTATAAACTAAGCTAATTACTACACCTAATATAAAAGCCAATAAAAGGTTTATGATTATTTCTGTTGGATTGTATATATTTTCTAATTCTTGTAAGGGATTTAAAACTATATTATTCATTTGATAACTAGATGATAAATAAAAAAAAAAATATTACAATAAAGTTAATATTAATCTTGTTAGCTATATTGATAGGGTTTATTTCCTATTTTACGATCAATTATGACTTTAGGAGAGATACCTACAAAAGAATTATAGCATTTATAAATTTGTACCAATTTTATAGTATAAAACAGCATGTACAATCTGGTGATACTGCAAGTGCAGCAAAAAAAATAGATAATTACATCGACCTCTCTCAAAAAATATCTAAAGGAAAAAATGCAATGTGGGAAGGTATTTACGATGTAACACATATGATTTCAGTAAACGCGAAAAATCAAGAAGATTTTAATTTAATGCAAGATATTTATTTAAAACTTTTAGATATTGATGATGATATATATTTAATTCATATTTGGGCTTCAAGAGCTCTGTTGGATGATGATGGATCTAAATCTGTTTATCACTTAAAAAAAGCTATTCTATTGTCTCCGTCAAATGAAGAGGCTTATCGAGAGATTTTAAATTTATTTAATTTGATTGATGATGTAAATCTTATCTCAAACTATTGTGAAAAGTATAAGGATAGTCTACTAGGAGGCAACATAACTCCCAACACTTATAAATTTTTTGGTGGAAATAATCTCTCAAAATTTGCAATATCTGTAAATCAAACAAATGAAAATTTAAAAATTTATCCAAAATCAATTGGGGAACTAAATAAATTTATTGAATATAATTTTGTTCTGGATAATCCACAAAATATTAAACAAATTGAAATTTATTTAAGTTTATTGCCAGGTACAAAAATTGAAATAGATAAAATTTTTACAAGTGGTGAAAAAGAAAAAGAATTAAATCAAAATGATATTTATGTATTTTCAAATAATAGTTATTTCTTAAACGATTCAAATATTATTACTTTAATTAAAAGCACGTATGATGATGATTTAATAAGCATAAAATTAAAAAAAAAGATTAATTTAGTAGAGAAAATTAAGTTTAATATTAAATTTTCTAGACTAGATTTAGCTAATATTTCTTTTTGTAAACAGATCATTGTTAATTAATGAAAAAACTTTTCAAAATTTCTACTATATTCATATTTCCTTTTTTAATTCTTTCGATAATATTTTTTTCTATAAAAATTAATTTTCATGATTGGAAACATGGACACTCTGCTTATAATATGCAGCCGAGATCTATTGATTGGTTGTCTTATTATATTGAGCTAAATTATAAAAAATTTACAAATATATATTTTTCAAACAAAAAAATTGGACTAGATGTTATAAATATTCAAATACCAGAGAAATCAACAAACCATCTACTAAGTGAAGTACCAAGCTCAACGAAAAATTGGGTCAGGGCATATTTGTTCAATGATAATAAATTTTTAGAGGTAGAAGTTAGACATTTTGGAGATAACCCATACAATTTTATGTTTGAGCAAAAAAATATAAGACTTAAAACAAAAAAATCTGAAATGTTTGGGAGACAAAGATATTTTGAGTATAAAACTACACAAGGTTATATATTAAATGACTATATAGCAAAAAAGATAGCTAAAAATTTAGGCTTATTAGTTTCAAATGTACGATTGGTAGAATTGATAATTAACAATGAACCAGCTGGAATTTTTATTGAAAGAGAGAGATTAAATGAAAATTTCTTACGTAGAAATAAACTAATGCCTGTTAACCTTTACAAGGGGGAAGAGTACAATAATGAAAAAAAACTGGGTCTAGATAGTGATCTATACAATAACCCCGGCCTATGGTCGAAAATAGCTTATTTTAATTTTATTGAGGAAAATGAAAAAAGCGATTTAGATTATTTTTTAAATAATTTAAAAAAGGCAGACACTTCATACAAAAATTTAAAAGAACTACTTTCAAATGAAAATATTAATTATTTTTCAAACGTATCAGTTTATCAAACTTTGATACAAGGTGAAATTTCCAATGATATTCACAATGTTAGACTAGTTATAGATCCATGGTCAGGAAAAATTTATTTAATACCACATGATGTTAGTTTTAATTCGGAGAGAAAAAATATTGAAGAAATTTCTTTTGATGGGTCAAATAATAATATTTTTCAAGTTCTCAACAGAAGCAGTGAATTTTTAGAAAAAAAATACTTGTCATTATATAAAGCTGTAAAAAAGGATAAATTTTTATCAAAAGCTGTTGATCATATTGAAAAAATTAAAGACGATTTTTTGACGAGTCAAAAAAGAGATATAGGATTAATACAGCAAAAATATTATTCAAACCTTAAGCTAAATGATTTAAGATTAAAATTATCTGAACTTACTAATAGCCTTAAAATCAGAGAGAAACAAATAATCGAAATTTTGGAGAAAAAACCAAAAGCATCATGGGATGTTGATAAAAGTGGTTTTAAAATAAAGATTGATGGTTTAATTCCTATAACAAATTTAAAAATAGAATTTAAATCAGATCCACCAAAATGGATAGCAATAGATAGTAACAATAATTCACAAAAAGATGATAATGATAAGATTTTTTATGCCAGTAATAATAATACATTTCTCATACCAATAACTTTATTTGCAAATAGAGTAAATCTATCGAATGAAAAATCAAAAATTTTAAGAAATTCTATACATAGCGTTTCAAATACTTATTTTAAATTTTTTGTTGAAAATAAACAACCACCTGAGTTAATTTTTGGTTCAAATAAATACTCAAATATTCAATATCTTCTTGAAAAAAAATCAGACTTATCTGTAGCTCCGGATATCTTTAATTTACCGATTTCATCTTCATCAAATGATATGGAACAAATAATAATTTCAGGAGAAAAGATAATTGATCAAGATATTATTTACAGAAATGAGGTAAAAATCATGCCTGGTACAAAAATTTTATTGAAAAAAGATGCAAGTATAGTTTTTAAAAATAAGGTATTAGCAATTGGTAATAAAGAGAAGCCAATAATTTTTACAGGTTTTAAAGATCAGTATAAAAATCCATGGGGAACTATTGCTTTACAAGGGCCAGAAACCTCGGGAAGTATTTTTAAAAATATAAAAATGATTGGTGGAAGTGGAGATAACATTGAAAATATAAACTATATTTCAATGCTGTCTTTACATAATTCTAGAAATGTAATTCTTGAAAACATAAGTATGTCAAACAATTATATTTATGATGATATGGTGCATATCATTTATTCAAAAAATATCAAAATAAGTGACTCTATTTTAAAAAATGCAAATTTTGATGCAATTGATATAGATATATCAAAAAATATAACGATAGAAAATTTAGAAATAAAAGACTCAGGAAATGATGCCTTAGATTTAATGGAGTCAGAAGCAATAATTAAAAATTCATTATTTGAAAATTCAAAAGATAAGGGTATTTCTATAGGTGAAAATTCAAGTGTTAAAATTTTTAACTCAATATTTAATAAGAACGATATTGGAATAGCATCGAAAGATGGCTCAAAAGTTTATATTTCAGATTCACAATTTAATTATAATAATAAACAAATGAGTGCTTATAAAAAAAATTGGCAATATGGTGCTCCTGGAGAAATTAAAGCTAATAATTTATATTTGGTAAACTCAAAAAATATTTTATCATCAAAAAATGGTTCAAAAATAAGTATATCTAATTCAATATTTAAAGGACCCATTGAAAAAGATAAAAGCATTATTATAAATTAATTTTCTATTAGAATTTTTATGAAAGAAATCGCTCCAGAAAAATTTTCCAGATTTGAAATGAAATATATTTTAAAGGAAAAACTTTCTATTAAAATTCAGAGAGAAATTGAAAATTTTATGATTTATGATGGATATGCGAGTGAAGAACGAGGAAACAAATATTTTGTAAGATCTCTATATTTTGACAATCTATTAAATTCAAATTTTAATGAAAAAGTTGATGGTGTAAGAACAAGACACAAGTACAGAATAAGGACTTATTCAAAAAATGAAAAATCACCAATTTTTATTGAGTTGAAAGGTAGAGAAAATAAACGAACTTATAAATCTAGATTAGAAATAGCTAGGGAAAACTTACATATTTTCTATGACAAAAGTAAATATTTCCAATTAAAAAATATTTATCCAAATAATAAACTAATAGATCAGTTTATTTTTGATTGTTACAAAAAGAATTTGATCCCACGCTTACTAGTAGACTACAATAGAAAACCATTTATCAATAAGTCAGGATTATATTTTAGATTAACATTTGATAATCACATCACATCTATAAAAAATATGGAGCTTTTTACAAATACTTCAGATAAAAATTGGATTGAGTGTTTGGCGGGTTACACAATTTTAGAATTAAAGTTTAACCATAGTATTCCTCCTTGGTTTCAAAGAATTATTCAGAGCTACCAATTAAATATTAGATCTGTATCAAAATTCGTCATATCGGCCGACTCATTAGGAATTGCCTCAGATTTTGAGGGAAAATAATTTATTTATTTTAAAGAACTTGGTCACAATTTAAATTAAATTTATGATTAATATTGTAGTTTAAATATAAATTTAATATCTAAATAAATCTTTGATGAGAACATTTGAATTAACAAAATTATTAAAAATTCATTTTTTAAATTTAAATATAAAAAAAAATGATAATATTGTTATTCATTCTGATCTTGCAAGTTTTGGTTTGTATAACCCTAATTTACCAAGAATTTTTTTCAAAACTTTAAAAGGTATTATTGGGAAAAATGCAACAATAGCTTTACCCTTGTATAACACAATGCTTGATAAAAAAAAAATCGTAGATATTAAGAATGATTTTGGAATTAAAGAAAACAGCATTCTATCGAAATACTTTTTTAAAAAATTTAAATTTGTAAAAACTTGTTCAGTTTTTCACAGTCATTTGATTCATGGTAATTTAGAAAAAAAATTTCAAAAAAATAAAAATTTTAATTCGTTTGGAAAAAGTTCAGATTTTGATCTTTTCTATAAAAATAATTTTAAATTACTCTTGTTTGGTTGTGACGCCGCAACGGGATGTACTTATCTTCATCATATTGAAAATAAATTTAATACTAAATATCGACAAAAAAAAATATTTAAATTAAAATTAAAAATTAAAAACAAAATTGTTTCAAAAAAAATTATATATAAAGTGAGAAAAAAAAATATTTATCAAAATTTTAATAAAATATTTAATTTGCCCTCGATCAAAAAAATTACTAAATCTAATAAATTTCATTTTGGAAAAAGCTACTTAGTAGATATTAAGGAGTTTGATTCTTTATGTACAATGATTTTAAAACGTAGACCAAATATATTAAATTTATGAAATTATTAAAAAAAATATTTAAAAATTCATATAGCCATCCAAATAATATTGCTGTCAGTGCTAACAAACAAATCTCATATTTCGATTTTTGGCAAATGGCAAATAATTTAGCTTTTTATCTTAAAAAAAATAAAATAGATAAAGTATGTATTTTAGAAAATAAAGAAGATGATTTTGTTTGTTACGTTGCAATGGTTGCATCTTTGATTTCTGGAGGAACTTATATTCCTATCAACAATTCCTTGCCACTAAATAGATTAAAATTTATTTTGTTATCTTCAAAAGCAAATATTTTGATTTCAAAACTTAAACCGTCAAAAAAAATAAATATTAAATCTTTGTCTATGAAAGAAATTTTAAATTTGAAAAAAGTTCCTAAAGTTAAAATTATTAATTCTATGAAGGATGCATATATCATATATACGTCTGGTAGCACTGGAAAACCCAAGGGTGTTAGAATTTCTAGAAATGCTTTAGATCACTATATCATGTGGATTTCAAAAAATTTTTTTCAAAAAAAAAATCTTAGATGTTCGCAGCACCCAAGTATTGGTTTCGATTTAAGTGTTGCGGATATTTTTGGGACACTTTCATCCGGAGGAACTCTATTTCCCATAAAGAATGATTATGACAAATTATTTTTAAACAAGTTTATTAAGAAAAATAGATTAACTCATTGGATATCTGTGCCAAGTGCTGTAGATTTAGTTTTTGATCAAGATTATTTTAAAAAAAATGATGTAAAATCACTTGAAAATATGTTTTTTTGTGGAGAAGTTTTAAAAAAAATACATCTTCAAAAAATATTTAGATCAAATAAAAATGTTAAAGTAATGAATTCTTATGGACCTACAGAGGCCACCGTATCCTGCACCTCAATTGTTTTTAATAAAAATAATTATCAAAAATACTGTAAGCCTTCAGCATCATTCGGAAAACCAATTAAAAATATGAAAATTGGATTTTTAAGCAAAAAAAAGGTTACTCAAGGAGAAATCTATATCTCAGGGCCACAGGTAGCAAGAGGCTATAAAGAGGAAAAATTTCTTAATAAAAGAAAGTTTAAAAATATAAATAACAAAAAAAGTTTCATAACAGGAGATGTATGTAAAATAATTAATGGGAATTATTATTTTTTAAATAGAGTCGATAGACAGATCAAGATACTGGGAAATAGAATTGAACTTAATGAGATTGATAAATTAGTTGGAGATTTAACAAATTTTACATCCCATTCAGTAATATTCAAAAATAAAATAATCACTTTTTGCTCAGGTAAATTTGTAGAAAAGAATCTGAAAATAAAACTTTCAAGATATTTGCCAAAATATATGATCCCAAGCAATATTTTTAAAATTAAGGTACTCCCTAAAAATAGTAATCAAAAAATTGACGAAAACAAATTGCTTAGGTTAATAAATGGAAAAAATATTAATTAAAATATTTAAGGACAGTTTTAATATTAACTCAAAAAAAGAGATTGATCTCATAAAGAGGAATATTAATATTTCTGAACTAAGTAATTATGATAGCTTAAGCTTTTTAAAATTTATATCAAAAGTAGAGAAAAAATTTGGTTTTAAAGTAGACCAAAAAAATTTTAAAAAATTAACATCTTTCAAAAGAATTATAACTTTATTAAAATCTGCAAAGCGCAGTGGTAAATAACAATATTTATTAAAAATTTTTTTCAGTGCATAAATCAAGCCAATTGAGCTATTAGTACTGGTTAGCTACGTGCGTTACCGCACTTCCACACCCAGCCTATCAACGTGGTG
>MDTD01138711.1_pt1 | contig 21869 bp, 9 predicted proteins | sample 811221 | NCBI WGS metagenome assembly MDTD01 (sample SAMN05326646, study PRJNA326480) | marine metagenome | isolation source: seawater | place: Pacific Ocean: South West | collected 2011 | reverse complement strand
AGGAGACGACCATCGTGGGGCCGCTCTCCCAGTCGGGAGGCAGCGCAAATCTCGCGGACCTGACCGTGTCGGGGTCTGCCGTCGTCCAAAAGAACGACACCACCATGACGGTAAACGAAAACGGCATGTCCGTCGCCTCGGGAAATACCGGAGACGTCGTCACCACGACTGCGAGCAGCATCGAACTGCACAAACCCGTTACGCTGTCCGGAGGAATCGTGCTGTCCGGGTCCTCAGACCCGCTTCTCGACGCGCTCAAAATCGCACCCAGCGGCATCCTGACGCGCGACAACCGCGTCTCGAAGCTCGTCGCGCTGAGCGGAGTCGCCTCCTCCTCCGCGCATCTGGGATCCTTTTCCCAACATATCATCGGGGACGACAAAAACATCAAAGGCGCACTGCAAGACTTGGAGACCAATTTGCACACGGCCAACGGAAACATCTCCGAACTCGACACGCGCGTCGGGGCGCTGAACGGTCTGGACAACGCGTTCAAAACCGCTGGAGCGTTCCCCACGTCGGTCGTGCTCGCGTTGAACAAGCAACACGGCTTGCACACGGCCCTGCAGAGCCAGCACAATGCCCTGACCACGTATGTAGGAACCGACATTGACTTTAAGCAGGACGGCAGTGCCGTGTCGACCGGAAACTCGAGCAACATTGCCACTGTGGTGGCGGGGCTGAACACCCTGAACGATTTGCGCCACGCTTTGAACACGACGCTGTCCGGCACCATTGCCGCCCTGCAGACAGAGCACGACAATCTCGACGCCTTTGTGGGCACCGGCATCAATTTCAAACAGAACGGCGATCTCGGCGTGACCGACCTTTCCACCACGGTCGCCGGGCTCAACGCTCTGAACGGCTTGCGACGAACGCTGCGCGCCGACCACGACGCGCTGCAGGGTCAGCACAACACGCTGCAGGGTCAGCACAACGCACTGCGGGGCGACCACGACGCGCTCGACGCGTTCGTGCGGCACACGGATACGCTCAACTTCAAAAAGAACGGAAGCGTGGGTACCACGGACATTGCCACGCTGGTCGAAGGTCTCAACGAGCTGAACGGTCTGCGGAACACGCTGAGCAGCACGCTCAACACCGCCATCGGCAACAACGGGACGAGCATCGCCTCCAACGCCGGGAGTATTAGCACGAACGCCGCGAACATTTCGAACAACGCCACCGCCATTGGCGTGAACGCGAACCACGTGAATTTCGGAGGTCTTGGTTTTCATCTGAGCGGAGACGTCGTGACGACGGGCGTTTCCAACATTACGTCGATCTCGCAGGGCATGAACAAACTCAACGATCGCATCAACACGATTGTGAACGACGCGCCCGCGGCGCTCGATACGCTCAAAGAGATCGCCGAGATCATTGGCGATCCTTCATCTCTTGTCTTGACCCTCGACACCGCACTCAACCCGGCCCCGGCACAGGGAGCGACCGTGGCGCAGGGCGCGGTGCAAGCGCAAGTCCACAGTTACAACGCGCTCCTCTCTCAACTTACGGTCGAGAACGCCACGGGAGATTTCAACACGACGACGAACATTAGCGTGGGCGGCGCGACGTCGGGCGTGACCGACGTCACGCTCAACGACACCGCCACGGGGTCTCTTTTGCAACGAATCAGCGGATTGGACACCAAGACGACCGACACGCGCAATTTCGTGGACGGCAGCGGGACCAAGACAATTCTAAAAACCGCCGACACGCCGTACACGGCGGCCAACTCGGCCACGGTGGTCGAGGCGCTCAACGTCGTCGGGGCCAAATCCATCGCCAATGCCACGGCTGTCGTCAACTTGGGAGACGTGACGGCGATGAACCGCAACGACACACCGTACACCAGCAACGACGCCACCATCGTGGGCGCACTGCGAACGGCGGGTTTGGCCATCGGGCCGTTTGTCTCGGGAGCCATCGCCGGCCTTCCGAGCGAGTTTGCCACTGCCGACAAGGGGAGCGTGGTCGCCGCGCTCAAGAAAGAAGTCGCGCTTCGCATCGCCGCGCTCAGCGCCAGCAACACCAATATCGGCAACAACGCCACCGCCATCAACACAAACGAAACCAACATCACGAGCAATGCCACCGGTATTCAAAACAACGGCACCGCCATTGCTGCCGAGACCACCAGCAGGCTCGCCGCGATCGGCACGCTGAGCAACCTCACCGACCTCGCGGGACACACCACAAGCGTGACGACGGCTCTGGCGCGAGAAATCGCGCTCCGCAAAGGCGCGATCTCCGCCGAAGCCGCGGCACGCACAACAGCCATCGCCGCCGAGCAAAACGCGCGCGGAGCAGCCATTGCAGCCGAACAAAACGCGCGTGGAGCCGCCATCACGGCCGAACAAAACGCGCGCGCAGCAGCCATCTCGGCCGAAACCACGGCGCGGACGAACGCGGTCAACGCGAGCAACGCCAACATTGCCACCAACGCTAACGCCATTGCCGCCGAAACCACGGCAAGGACAAACGCGGTCAACGCGAGCAACGCCGACATTACAGCCAACGCCACCGCCATCACCACCAACGCCAACGGCATTTCTGCCAACGCGACGGCCATCGCCAACGTGGGCAACGTGGGCACAGAGTTGAACAAGCGCCCGCCCCACAACACGCCCTACACAGCCGACGACGATACCATTGTCAAGGCGCTCAACAGAGCCGGTGCGGCCATCGGGCAACCCGACACGATTGTGGACCAAATGGTCACGCTCAGTTTTGCAAACGGTACCAATTTCACCGGCGTGGTCCCCGACGCCGAGGTGAAGCAGTACGACAGCGGAGGGACGCTCCTCGCCGAAGCGATCGTGGCTTCGCACGTCAGCGGCAGTAACACCATCAAAGTCGACATGATCGCAGGGACCTTTGAAAACGGAGACATAACGATCAACGGAGTGACCGGCACCCGCACGGTCACTGGAGTGACCAATGATCACACCAACGCGTTTGCTGGACTCAACCTCAGCCAAGCCATCAATCAAGAGATCATCGCGCGCAAAAAACAGATCGGACTGCTCGACGTGGGCAACATCGCCACGGCCATCGCGACGTTAAACACAATAACGCAGGATATGGACATTGACTTTGTCACCAACACGACGAACGCGGTCGCCAATCTGGAAGGTGTGGTCGGGGCAAATCTGAAAAGCGCTGGACAGTCGTGGGCTCAACTCACAAACAACGCCTTCGGCACCGACGCCAACCTTCCGGCCACTCTGACTCGGATCAGTGGAGAGTTGGCTACCGAAATCACGGATCGCACCGACGCCATCACGGCCGAACAAAACGCGCGCACGGCAGCGATCACGGCCGAGCAAAACGCGCGCACGGCAGCCATCACGGCCGAAACCACGGCGCGCACCAACGCCATCACCGCCGAGACAAACGCACGCATCGCGGCCATCACGGCCGAAACCACGGCGCGCACCAACGCCATTGCCGCGAGCAACGCCAACATTGCTGCCAACGGCAATAGTATTGGCCAAAACGCCAACGCCATCGGGGCGAACGCCGGGGACATTAGCACTCTCCAGACCACGGTGCACAATATCACGCACAACGCACCGCAGGCGTTGGACACGCTTAAAGAAATCGCCGACATCATCGGCGACCCCACCTCGCAGGCGATTACGCTGGCAGGTGCCGCACTCAACTCGAACCCGGCTCAGGGCACGGTCGTGACGCAGGGCACTGGCAACGCCGCGGTGACTGGAAACGTCGTGTCCTACTCGCACCCTCTGCTCGTCGTCGGAGACGCGTCGGGAGACTTTAACACAAACAGCAGCATTGTCGTGGGCGGCGTCGCCGTGAACGCGACCAGCGTCTCTCCCAACAACGCCACGGGGTCTCTGCTGCATCGCATCGGCGGGCTGGACACCAAGACGACCAATACGCGCAATCTCGTAGACGGAAGCGGGACCAAGACGATTCTAAAAACCGCCGACACGCCGTACACGGCGGGCAACTCGGCCACGGTCGTCGAGGCGCTCAACGTCGTCGGGGCCAAATCCATCGCCAACGCCACCGCCATTGCCAATTTGGGAGACGTTAGTTCCGACCTGAAAAAGAACGACGGTTCCGGTGGTTCTTCCCCGTCCGACACGCCCTACACGGCCGCCGACGACACAATCGTCAAGGCACTCAACACGGCGGGGCTTGCCATCGGTGATCTGGGCATCCTTTCCGCAACCCCCAACGCCCTCCCCGATGACTTTACCGCCTCGGACAAAACCAACGTCGCCCGTGCGCTGAAAAAGGAAGTCGCGCTCCGCCTCGCCGCGCTCAGCGCCAGCAATGCCAATATCGCGAGCAACGCCACATCTATCAGCACGAATGCAACGAATATCGCGAGCAACGTTACCAGCATTAACAACAACGCCAACGCCATCGGAGCGAATGCCGGAAACATCTCCACCAACGCCGGCAATCTCACCGCAGAGACCAACGCGCGCACGGCAGCGATCACGGCCGAGCAAAACGCGCGCACGGCAGCCATCACGGCCGAAACCACGGCGCGCACGGCGGCCATCACGGCCGAAACCACGGCGCGCACGGCGGCCATCACGGCCGAAACCGCGGCACGGACCAACGCCATCGCCGCGAGCAATGCCAACATTGCCGCGAACGCGGACGACATTGACCAGAACGCCGCGGCCATTGCCACCAACGCGACGGCCATTACCAACGAGACCAACGCGCGCACGTCCGCCCTCGCTTCCGCCGTTACAAGCCTCAACACCACCATTGGTGACCTCGCCGATTTCAACGGAACGTCGGGACTCGACGCGAACGAGTTTTCGGCGGCGGACAAAGCCAGCATCGTCAAAGCCATACTCAAAGAAGCGTCGCTTCGCAAGGCTGCCGACGTATTGGAGGCAAGCACGCGGTCGAACGCCATCTCCGCCGAGCAATCTGCAAGAGCATCTGCCATCGCGACAGAAGCCTCGGCTCGGACCGCGGCCGACGCGGCGGAAGCCTCGGCGCGAACCTCCGCCATCACGGCCGAGGAGAACGCGCGAGCGGCCGCGGACGCCAATATCCACACGCTGGTAGGCAGCAGCGCGTCCAACTTGGGCGCGTTCACGCAGGGTACGCTCGCCAACAACCTGAGCGTCAAAGACGCGCTCGGCACACTGTCTTCCGAACTGAACGTCGAGAAGAGCCACGTAGACAACCTGCAGTCCGCTATGGGTACCACCACGGACGTGCTCACCTTTGCGTCGGGCAACTGGCTCCACAGCACCAACCCCAGCGCCAACACCACGGACGTCCAAGACGCGTTGACCAAAGTAAGCGAAGAAATCCAAAACGTCCGTGACGCTTCCGGTTTGGCCATTGGTGCCACCGCTCACGCGGCCTACGCGGACAGCACTTTTTCGAATTTCGGGCTCAGTCAGGGCACGCTGCGGAGCCAGCTGGTGGCCATCGCGAGCCAAACCAGCGAGAGCGCCGAATTCATTCGCCGGTTGCAGGTGCTGTCGGGGAACGGTGTGGGGTCCAACGGGCAAACGGGATTCACCCTCACCAATCTTCCCGCGCGGAGCCTTGGCGATTTGACCGGCGCGTTTGCATTCGGCGCCGGCATCACCACCGGCAAAGACGCCCTGCAGCACGTGGGCGCGCAGCTCAACGCCGAGGCCCTTGCCCGCTCGAAACTGGTGCAGCTGACAGGCAAGGGCATCGGTGTCACCTCGCTCGACGCGTACGACGGCGACCACGTGGATTTGGGCGCGAGCACCGTCAACAGCGCGGTGCAGTTTCTCACCGATAGGGTCGACCACCTCGCGTCCATCGTGGGGCGCGGTGATCCCACGGGCGCGGTCAAACACATGGGCGCCTTTGCGACGGGCACGGTGCTCGAAGACAACAAGACGGTGCAGCACTGTTTGAACACGCTGGACGTGGCGTCCACCGATCTGCGCTCGGCGCTCGGGTCGTCCACGGCCAACATGGAAAGCTTTGCGACCAAGCCCCGATTTGCGCTGGAGACCGGAAAGTCGGTGAAACACTTACTCCAGAGCATCGGAGACCGGATCGACGCCGAAATGCTGCTTACCGACAATCTGCAGACCACGATCATGGGGAACAACACGACGGTCACGAATCTGGGCACGTTCAGCACCACCACGGGCACGTTCTCAATCAGCCCCAACCTCACGGTCAAGGGCGCGCTGGCGGAAATCGCCAACGCGATCGACCAAGTCGCGACCTTTTCCGTGTCGGTCGGTGCGGGAAACGTGAATACGTGGACCGCCGACGGAAATCTCAAGGTGTCGCAACAAATTTCAGTGGGAAGCGCCAGCGTGGGCAACCCGCACGTCATTGTGGGGGAAGGCGACCTGCAGGTATCCAACTCGATCACGACCCATTCGCTGGTGGCGTCGGGAGGTATCGTTGCCCGCGGAGGCCTCTCGCTTCTCGGGGCCAACAGCGTGCGGCAAAATATTACGCACGTCGACACGATCGACGCCGAGAGAGCGGTCAACGTGGGGTCGGGAAGTCTTACCCCACTGGCCCTTGGCCTCAACCAAAGCTTTCAAGCCCTCCACGTGCAGCCGGCCAAGGTGCAGGAAAACAGCTCGGGCACGCACGCGATGGTGGCCGGCGCTAAATTCTCACCCTTTGAAGTCGTGGGTGGCGGAGCGTCCACGTCGGAGGCCGCCACGGTTGTCGTCGCCGGCGCCACGACGGGCGCGGCGACCGCCAACCACTACGCGCTGTTGGTCAAAGGGAACACGGCAACAAACAAATTGGAGGGCAACCTGCAGGTGCACGGTGGCACGCTGGACTTTGGCAACAACAACACCACTGTCAAACTGCACAACAACAGCAACAGCGCGTTGACGTTTGCCGACACGGGCGGCGTGGCCAAGCTGGTGTTCGATACGATAGGCGACAAGTTGGGGCTGCGCATGGGCACGCTCGACCTGTCTGCGCAAAACTCGGAGATTCTGATCGCAAACCACGCAACCGCGCTCAAAATCGGCAAGGCGGGCGCGCCACTGCTGACGCTCGACACGGCGACGACGCCCGCGGCGACGCTGGCCGGAGATTTGCATATCACCGGAAACGTCGCCAAGGCCTCCGGCAATCTTTCCGTGACCGCATCTTCGGGTACCGTGTCCGTCGAAGACACGGTGTTCAACGGGAAAGGCGTCACGATTCCCGACACGCTCGACATGACCCGCAACGTGTCGCAAATCACGCATACTGCGACAGCATCGTCCGACGGTAAGTTGCACATTTCGTCGCAGAACAATGTTGTCGAAATCGAAAGCGTAGAGTTCGACGGCGCAAACGTAACGACGAGTGGGACTGTCGATGCAGGGCACACCGAAACCAACACACTACACGTCGATCCCGCGGACCCAGTCGCGGGAGGCGCTCTCGTCGGCGGCGCGGTGTTCAGCACCTTTCAAGTAGACGCCAACCACGCAGGGGCCGGAGAATCGGCGCCCGTGATCATCGGAGGAGCCTCTTCTGGGGGTGGAAACAATATGGCTCACTACGCGCTGCTCGTAAAAAACGTGACGGGTCAGACAAATCTGTCCAAGTTCGAAGGCAACCTCAACGTGTCGGGCGGCTCCGTGGATGTCTCCGCGAGCGACACAGTGCTCAAGCTCAAGAGCGGCAGCAGCACGGCGCTCAAAATCGGAAAGAACGCCTCCACACCCGTGTTGACCATGAACACCGCGAATACGTCAGCCACGTTTGGTGGAGACGTGAACATTTCGGGAGATATCCACGTAAGCGGCGGGGACATTCAGCACGCGGGGAACGATCTGACGCTCACGTCCACAAACGGCGATGTCGTGGTGGAAGGGGTCGTGTTCAACGACAGAGATATTCTCACGCCGAAAAACGTTGCAAAGTTTGAGCACACGGGCAACACGAGCCTCACAGTGTCCTCCACCGCGCAGCTCAACATAACCTCTACAGGCAACACGACCATGACCGCCGCGCAAATTTTGAACACGGCGCCCACCATCAAGCTCAACGATATTGTCGTGGACGCAAACGAAAACGTGTCGGGCGTCAACACGTTGACGGCGACGACGCTCACGGACGGCGACTTTTCGACGACCGCGGGCGCGACGACCACCAAGCAACTGACCGTCACCGACGGACTCGTGGATGTATCCACGAAAAACACGGAACTAAGACTGCGCGAACACGCCACGGCGCTGACCGCGGGGAAAATGAGCAACGGCAGCGTCGTGCCGTTGCTGGTGCTGAACACCACGGCCGCTCATCCCTCCGCGAATGTGACCGGTGACCTGAACCTGACCGGCGACATTACGGGCACCAACGGAAATATGGCTGTGTCCGCTGCCGGCAACATGACGGTCGCCGCCAACGGAGGCACGGTCACGGTCGAGAATGTCGTCTTCGACGGGGACGACACAACAACGCCGGGCGATCTCGTCATGACCAAACCCGCAACGAGCATCACGCACTCGGGCGCCACCAGCCTCACCATTTCGTCCACGAACGCCAACGTTTACGTGGAGGAAGTCGAGTTTGACGGGAAAAACATCACCACCGCGGGTACCACCACGACCACGACCCTCCGAGACGGAACGGGCAACCTGTCCTTCCGCACGCACGGAGGAGACGCGACGACCAAGACGATGCAGGTGGGGAAAAAGTCCGCTGCCAAATCCGCAGTCGTGGAAATCCAACCCGACGCGCAAAACGCCCAGCAGACGCACGCCCTGCTCGTGAACGGCGCAACCGCGCTCTCCGAGTTTAAGGGAAACCTCCGCGTGTCGGGCGGGCTCGTAGACGTGTCTGCCGCCACGAAGACCGAGCTGCGCCTCGCCGACCACGCCACGGCGCTCACCATCGGAAAGGCCGGCACCACACCACCACTCCTGTCGCTCAACACGGCCAGCGGCGCCACCCCCTCGGCGACGCTGGCCGGCAATCTGAATACGACCGGCAGCTTTCACCTGACCGGAAGTTTCAACACGTCGAACCACATCGCCAAGGCGTCGGGACATTTGGACATTAGCGCCGAGCGCGTGCGCGTGGTAGGTGAGTTCGATCTGGCCCATACCAAAAAGGTGCGCATTGCCGAAAACGACGCGAGCGCGCTGTCGTTCGGCAGGGCGTCCGACCTCGGCACCGGCGGAACGCCACTGCTTCGGCTGAGTACACTGCGCACCAATGCCACGCCCTCGGCAACGCTGGCCGGCAATCTGCACCTGACCGGCGGCAACATTACGAGAACCGACAGCCACCTGCTCGTCTCGTCGGCCAACGGGCACGTCCAAATCGAAAACGTCACCATCGACGGCGACAACACGACGACGCCCGGCGACCTTGCCATGACGAAAAACGCGGCCGCCATCACACACTCGGGCGCGACCAGCCTGACCATCTCGTCGACCAACGCGGCGGCCAAGGTCGTGGTCGAGACCACCGAGTTTCAAGGAAACGACGTGACCACGCTTGGGATCACCACCTCGGGCACGCTGCGGGACGGCAGCACGTCCAGCTCGTTCACCACCACCGGCGGCACGACCAGCACAACCGCGCTCACCACGCAGACGCTCGCCGTAGAAAACGGCGTCATCGACGCGTCCAATACAAAGACCGAACTGCGCCTCAAGGAGAACGCCGCCGCGCTGACCGTGGGCAAAATGAGCAACGGCGGCAGCATCGTACCGCTTCTCACGCTGAACACGACCGCGGCCTCTCCCAAACTGACGCTGGCCGGCGACCTGACGGCCACGGGCGAACAGGTCCGACTGGAGGGCAACAACACCACCATCACGCACTCGGGCAGCACGGCGCTCAACGTTGTGTCGACGCAGGGCAAGCTGAAGCTTCAATCCGGCCACGCCGATGCCGACGCCATCCAGTCCGACGGAAAACTGACGCTGAAAAACATCGGCACCGCGCAGGCCGGCGTCACCGGAGACAGCCTGCGCATCCACAAGACCACGGGACAGGTCACGCGCGACGATCGCGTGGAAAACATGGTCGCGCTCTCGGGCGTGACCAGCGGAAACACCGTCGCCACGCATTTGGGCGTGTTCCCGCGCCCTTTGCTCTCGCACTACCCGACCACCGACCCGGCCAACAACAACGCGAGCGTTACCTTCACGCAAAAAATCATCCCAGACAACAGCACGGTGAAAACCGCACTCGACAAGCTCAACACGGCCACGGACGCACATCGTCTCGCGCTCGGCGTGAACGCCAACGCGGTGCATCTCGGCACCTTTGCCGGCAGTTCCCACTTTAGTTTGACCGCCGATCAGACGGTCAAGCAGGCTCTGAAGGAAACGGCCGACAAACTGAGCGTCGTGGCCAAAAACACACAGTACGTTACAAGTTACGCGGGCGCCAACCAACCCAACCAGTTCGCCCCGACGACGCTCGTGAGCAGCAACGCCGGGTTTGGCGTCGCGGTGCAAACGGGTCAAAACGGCACGAGCCCGGGCATTGCGATGGGCAACACGACGGGCAGCGGCGACCACTCGCTGGGGTCGTACAAAAATCCGCAAATATTCTACGACACGAGCACGGTGCACACAAGCGGATCTCAGCTCGGCCAAAGTGCCCCGACGCTCAAACTGTTTTCGCAACAGATGGAGTTGCGCCTGACGAGCGACGCGGACTTGGAGACGGTCAAACCCAACTCGGGTCTGAGCCTGTACGACTACGGCATCAAAGCCCAGCACATGCTGCTCACTAGTGACCAACGGCTGAAGAAAAACATTGTCGACACCGTGGGTGCGCTGGACAAACTGCGCGCTCTCAAATCGCGCACCTTTGACTACGTGGACGAACGCGAGGAACCGGGCATGATCGGATTCATCGCGCAAGAGGTCAAGGAGGTCATTCCGCGCGCAGTCAGTTCGCACCGCACCGTGTGCCCCACCGAGTATCGCCAAATCGACAACGCGCAGTGGACGCAGCGAGACGCGACGACGTGGGTGCTGACGATTCCCGATCTGGTGGAGAGCGAACACGATCAGGTGTACCGCATCTACTACAACGACCGGGCCAAATTTTGGGATCTGAAAAACCACGACGGAAATTCGTTCGTCGTTCGCATCGCTTCGCCTCCCGAGGGCCCGCTGTTCCTCTACGGAAAGTTCGTCAACGACCTCCTGCACATTGACCGCGACGACGTGTTCAACGTACTGTACGCGGCCACGCGAGAGATCGATCGCCTCGTCGTGCAAAACACGACCAAGTTGGCGGCACTAGAAGCCAGAATCGCAGCCTTAGAAAACCAATAAGTTAAAAAAAAAAATTAAAAAAAACAACAAAAAATACTTTTATTTTTTTTTTTTTGGACGAGCATCTCACCTATACGCCCCACATTTGGCACACAGATGATAACTCCGCCCACCCCGCGCCGAATCGTCCCTAACCCAGTCGTGCACACACGCGGATTCAATTCTTTCGCGCAGTGTCCGCATTTCTTGCTCCATTTCCGTGAGCTCGCGTTGTTTGGCAAAGTATTCACGGCGCAAAAAATCTAATCGATCGGACAGACGACTTTCGGCGGACAGGGTTTGAGTGGACATGTGGGGGTTTTTTTTTGTACCCCTCACAAAAAAACCCAAAGACATGGCCCGAGGAACTCGAGGAACGATCAAGGCCAAAATCAAGGCGGCCGAGGAGGCACTCGGTCGGCCCCTTACCAACATTCGCAGGGCGTATAACCGTCGCATTCGGGCGGGAGGAAAAGACAGCAGCATGCAGGACATCGTAAAGCGCATCGAAAAATTGCTGCGCCCCACCGCCGCACCGCAACAAATCAAAGCCACCGACTGGGAACCCACCTTTTGTGAGCAAGATTACGTGTCGGGCGACGGTTTTCAGACTTCGGTCTGGGGCCCGTGCACGTGGGTCACGCTGCACTTGTTTTCCCTAAACTACACTCCGGCCCGCAAACGCGGATACCAACTGCTCATTGACGGGCTTAAAGAAACGCTGCCGTGCGTGCACTGCCGCAACAACTTTCAAAAAAATTGGCAGTCGGCACTCAAAGCCATGCGCCAGCGCGGTGTGCGCGACGTGTGGGCGAACCGCGAGACCTTTTCGCGCATGATCTGGCAGCTCCACCACTGCGTGAACGTCATGCTGGGCAAAGACCTGACGAACGAACCAAGCTACGAAAAAATGCGAGACGACTACGAAACGTTTCGCTCCAGATGTTTGACACCCGAGGAGATTGCCGAGGCCCAGCGCAAAGCCAAGGAAAGCGGCTGCGTGGACTCGCCGTATTTCAACAAATACGGTGCGCCGTCCAAAGCTCGAACGCACATTTGGTTTGGGCCGCGGGACGACTCGGCTCCGGCTCGTGTGTCGGGTATCAATATCTCTCCCGACTGCCGCGTGTGCAAAAAATAGACAGAAAAGTCGTGTTTCCGAGTTTAAAACGTGTTGGTGCCCAGCGCGGGAATTATGGGTTTGATCTCGCATGTCTCCTCGTACGGCAGTTTGGGAAAAACCTGTTTGTTGAGCATTTCCAAAACCAGCGCGTCGGCGGTGGACGTGCGGGTGCCCGTGTCCTGCGACGCAATGCCCTTGGCGTATTCGACCGGCAGACACGCAAAGCACTCGTCTTCCAAATCATCCGGCATGGTGCCGTTGTTCACCTTTTTCACCGACTCGCGAAGCGGACCATTAATGTACTGAAGAATGTTGTGCAGCGCCAACCCGAACGCGTCCATGTCCTCGGCGCGACGCCGATACGCCGTTCTGAATTCGTCCACGACCGCCTGTCCGCCTTCCCAGCAGTTGGCGTTTGTTTTTTTACCGCCCCCCGTCATGCGCGACGCCCCGGAACGGGAAGAAGACAGGGTGTTCGGCCGGCTGCCGGTGGTGCGGCCATGTGTACTGCCACTACGTGTACTTTGTGTACTTTGTGTACTTTGTGTACTACTTTGTGTACTGTGCGTGCTCGAAGTTTCGCCTTGCTGCTGCTTCGACATGTTGGCTTTTGTGTATATCCCTAGATATTTTTTTGGCTCACGCAAATCCCAGCCTCCCATTTGCGCTCCGCGTACAAAAGCACTTGGTGGCATCCTCCATCGAGCATAGATGCGTCCCGACGCTTTCCGGTCACGCTCATATTTGTAACGACCGACCGCGCGTCGCCACCGGCACCGCCGCGGCGCACGGTCATTGTGCGAGTACCGTCGCACTCCTTCAAGTATTTGCGTGCTCGCAAAGGGTATTTTTCCATCGCCAATACAACGTCCTCTGCCGTCGCACTTTCCCTGTTCGAAACCTCGCCGCACCATTCTAAAAAGTGGTTGAGGACGCCCGCCATCAGTGTAGGGCGTTCCATGGACACACCCAGCGACAACTGAAGTATGTACCGACGGCACATTTCGCGCACGGATACGTTGGCTCCCGCGAATATATACTCGGCAGCCACACGTTCGAGGTCGCCGGCGCTGACCATGGCGGACGGCAAATGTTTTCGCAACCCCTGCGACAACGCCACCGCGACCGACGTGCCGTAGTTCCCACCAATCACTACCGACGCCAATGCGGGCAAACAGGCCACAATCACAAACAAATGCTGCGAACATGGTTTGTCCATGAGCGCTCGCGTCACGTCCCAAATATCTCTGGCACCCACCCCGCCACACGTTTTCGTCCAAATGTTTCGGAGCATTTCTGGGTTAGCGTTTCGCTGCCACGCCACGATGGTGCGCGGCCAATCCTCCACCGCGTCCGAAAGCCGATTGTCTTTGATTTCTGGACGAAACAAACACATCAACGCCCAAACACCAAGCCGCACGAGTTCGGCCTGATCACTTCCGGCAATAAGACGCGGCACACCTCGAAACGCCAGTGCGTTCATGAGAGACCATAGTCGCATGTCGACAAACGACTTTTTTTTCCCTTGGCCTGAAAAAAAAAAGATGGAGCCACCACTTCGACGCCTTCGCAACGAGCAGTTTATGCCCGGGGGGGGTGCCCCACCATCTATCCGTGAGTTGGCGGAACAGAGTTATGCCATGAGAGAATCGGACTTGAGAGAAAACTCTCAGCGCAAACAAAGAGATGACACGCTCTACCGTCGAAGTATGGATCCGAACATCACGCACACGCGGAAAAACACACCGGATGCCGGCACGATGCCCAAGTACACCAAAGAGGGTATCATCAAAAGAAATCGGGTGGCGGAACAAGACATCGAAGCTCCAAAAGCACCACCACCTCAACAACAACACCCGACACCGCCGCCCCAAGTCAAAAAGCCAACCATGCTGCATCGTTTTTCCCCAACATCCTCCTCACTGTGGACATGTATTCTCATCATCGCCGCCATCGTCGGCGTCGCAGTCTTGTGCACGTGCAACTGGTCTTCTTCTTCCCCAACGCCCAACCCGCCCTCGTCGCAAGTTGTTTCAAAGGTATAAAACAAACCAATAAAAAATATTTTTTTGTTATAAATGCCACGCAGCCGTACCGTTCTTGGGAATAACCGCATCGTTTCCACACAAAACACGGTCATGGCGTCCATGACGTCTTTCCGAAGAAATGCGGTACAGTGTTTGCAAACTATAAGTAGTACCAGTCGGTGTATCGGATGCGATCGAGCGCGAAGCGACGAGACGGAAGAAAATATATTTCGTTGCGCCCTCTTGCCGGATAAATTTGCATGGTTGTGTCCTACTTGTTCCGAAGAATGAAAAAATTTTTTTTTTTTTTTTTGAAATGTCCTAATAAAAAAAACAACATGGACGCCAACTGGATCAACAACCTGCCGACCGCTCCGACGAAAACGACTTCTCCACCTGCAAGAAAAATCCAACATCTTTTTAAAGTTTTAAAAGGGGGTGGGCCCAGCGACACATCCGCGCTGGTAGCATCGGTCGTTATTTCAATCATTGCTGCATTTTTCATCCTCGTTCTACTTCGACCACCAATCTCCACCCGAACAGAACATGCCCACGAAACACCTAAATTGGACATGTCGAAAGTAGTGGTGTGGTCTTTGGTGGCGGGCACAACCACGCTGTTTCTTTCGTTGGTTCTTTGAGTGCGTTAATGTGCAGGAAAATATTTTACAGAGACAACCTCAAAACAACAAACAAAAACAAAACAAAACAAAACAAAAAAAGATGTCCACGTTCACGCAACGAACTTCGTCAAATGAAATCGCGCGCAACCTGTTCTCGGGTTTGAAATCTCACGCTTTTCGACGCCTGCGAGACTTTGCGAATACGGACAAGGACTGGGAAGTTATTTTGAACGCAGTGGCGAATTGGGACAAACAGGCCCTCTCGGACGAGCTTGCCAAGTTTACGGAGAAATACCAAGGTGTAGAATCCGACTTTCGGTTTACGGTACTACGCACGGTGAAAACACTGCAACTTTCCAGCGGTGCCAGTTCCACCATGCGCATTAAGCCACGTGACTTGGAGCGCATCGATCTAACGACTTTCTTTGCAACCTTTATGAAACAACTCGCAGAGTGTCCTGACATATGCGACAGCAAAGAAAGATTTCTGAAGCTGTCCCCTACAGATCGTAACGTCATCGCCGAAGACATTTTCAGGCCGCTCGTGTACGGAGTAGCACGCAACATCCAAAACTGTCTCGTCGACTCGGAAAGCCAACAAGCAAGCCGGCAGAGCCGGCAGAGCAGTCGAGCACCCACGGTGGACGTGCAGGAAGAAGAACTGTTGCACGCCGATGTGCGTGCGGACGACTCTGTTTCCGTGGCACCCTCGGAAGCCATTTCCGAACAACAACGAGAGACAAGCGACGCTCTCAACGCCCAGCTGTTGTCGTTGCACAACCGCAGTCTGAAAAATTCAAAACATTCGAAGCGATCCAGACGCGCGTCTTCTCCGTCAAAACTGCCCAAGCAATTCGTTCACATTGCACAACCGGGCGACCAAGCAGGCAGCAAGGCCCCTATCGACACGGCGGCAGCGGCGGCAGCAGACGTTGCCGAAGAAATCGAACTGGACGTGCCCTCGACCAAAGCCTCCAATCGGAAGTCGAAATTTTCCCGTGCACCACCTCCCTCCAAGAAATCGTTGCGGGAGGACGACAAACCGTACTTTTTTCACAGCGAAACGACGCGCACTCCCCAGTCGATGAGCACGCGGATCACACGTTTCTAACGATTTAAATTTCAAAGCATTACAAAAACTCACCGTATTCTGATTTTTTTTGGAAATAGCAAAATGTCCCACCGCAAATGCGAGGAAAGTTCTGACCAAATTGAGTTGTGGATACCGCGCCACGTGCGCGAAGCGCCTTCTTCGCAACAGAAAAGAACCACTCGCAGACAAGCCAACCGGAAAGAACTCTTTCTCAAAGACGCGTGGTACCTTGGGTACATGGGATACAGCGACACGTGGGAGGTTTTTCCCGTCATGGACTTTAACAGCGTTCAAACATACTGGCAAACTACACATTGGACACCGTACCCTTCCGAACTTCTCATGTCCACGTCGAAGCCTCGCGGCGTGCAAGCGCTTCCGATAGGTAACATTCGCTCTTTGTTTCTGTTTCGCACACTCGATTTGACTTCGCAAAAACCCATGGCCATTGAAATGGGACCCCACATGCAAATCGTCTACCGGTATGAAGTCAAGGGAATGGACGAAACCACTTTGGACCACGAGTGGGAAGAAATTTCACTGGCGAGTATCGGCGAAACCATCAACCAGACCAGCTGGGCGCTGCAGGGTATTCGCCTGCTGGACCGCACCAAACAACCCAACGTCTCGCATCGCTTTGAGTTTTGGTGCGCCAAGGAGGCGCCGGACGTGGAAAAATACGCGCGAAACAGATCGCGCATGCACAAGGGCAAATTTACCATTTCAAAGGCGAGATAACAACTCGTCGTTGCAAGCCCTGTTTTTTTTGTAGTACCGCCACGAATAAAAAAAAAGCAAAAAGAGAAGGGTTCCCATGGCGGTGGTTTTCAAATTCGGCGGGACGTCGCTTCGAGATCATCCCTACCATGTACTGAATCGGGTGCTCAACGCACACAGACGACACGACGGGAAAGTCGTGGTTGTCGTCTCGGCCCTCGCCGGTATAACCGACGCCCTCATCAAACACGATATTCTCGACGCGCGCTGTATTGTTGCCAAGTGGAAGCGCGACCACCACATTCACGACACAGTATTCGCAACTATCGAACCCATTTTCGAATTCGCGCACAACTTTAAACATACCAACGACAACCACGATCTTTTCGTGTCGCTCGGGGAAAAGATTTCCGCACTTTTGTTCAGTGAATTGCTGTGCATGTACGACGCACCCGCCATACCTCTGTGGGCCGACACGGCCTTGCTCTGGTCACGGCATGGCGCGATCACGTGCGATGATGCGCGCATTCGCACGTCTCACGCCAAACATTTCGTACCCGTTGTCACGGGATACTGCGCGTTCAATGTTATCGAGCAGCGAACTTGTCTGCTGGGCCGCAACGGTTCGGACACAACCGCCACCATTGTCGCCAGTGCTTTGCAGTGCGATTGTGTTATTTTCACGGACGTGCAGGCCATCATGACTGTCGACCCTCGTACGTGTGGTGACGCGCTGCCTATTCACCACATGACGTTTGGAGAAGTCCGAGAACTTGCCTTTCACGGGGCAAGCGTATTGCATGGCGACTGCATCGACCACGCCGAGCAAAACGCAGGCTGCACGCTGACCGTCGCACATGTCTCAGACAATGGATGGCGCAGGCACGGTACTACGATATCGCACAACATGCCGCGTCGCCCACGCGGTGTCGTGGCCATGGCCGTGCTTGAGAAACGCGTCGGCGTCTCGGTTCGCGCGCATCGCGGAGAAGTGGGATTCGCCTGCCGCGTGTTTCAGAAAGTCTGCGAGGCGGGCGTCAGCGTCGAAATGTTTTCACAGACATGCAGCGAGCGCAGCATGTGTCTGTTGGTGCCCGAGAGCGCAGAGTCCAAGGTCGTCGAGGCGCTCCAAGACTACGACGTGACGTACAGCGAAGATCTATGCATTCTCACGGTAGTGGGCGAGTCTATGCGCGACACACCCGGAGTAGCAGCCGAAGTTTGCGGGGCACTGGCCGACCACGGCATTAACATTCGATGCATCTCGCAGGGTGCTACCGAGATGTCGCTGTCCGTCGCCGTGCCCCAATCCGAGATGTGCGCGGCAGTGCGGGCCGTCCACCATAAATGCCTGCAATAAAAATTTAAAAAAAAAAACAAAATAACCAAAAAAAATTTCGCTTTTTTTTTTTGGCTTTAATCTAAAATTTGTTGCTCCAACAGGTCATGTACGCCAACTCGGCGGCCTTGGCGGCGTGTTTCGGTTCGATGGCGGCCACGCGATTATCGTTGCAGAGCCACCAGTTGCGATCCGTGCAGCGCACGCACGCCGTGTAATGTCCGCTGCTACTCGTGCGCCCGGCATGATTCACCATGCCGACCAACTCGTACTGCTTCCACGAAAGCGGGGTCGGAATGCGCGTCGCGATTTTTTGCCCACGGGCAGTAAAGCGTTTCCACATGATGATCAAATGTTTGGGCCATTTGGTGATCACCATGGATTTTACCCCACGCTTTCGCCGGTTGTCTTTGCAGGTGTCGCACGTGGACTCTACGTGTTCCGGCATGCCCACGTTATGGAGGGCCTGCGACAAATCCCCATTTTGAGGTACTTCGAGACTTAGGGTGCGAAACGGCTCGCTGTGACGATTGACATGACCACAGTCCGCGAATGCGACGGTAACCATCCACTCGCCATCAAACGCCTTGGGCACATCGCTTTTATCATTTTCCAATACCTCTAGTAGACGCAAAGTCCATTCGTGAGCGTCGTGTTGCAGATTGTTGCGAAATTCTGGGTATTTTTGCATGACCAGCATTTGCGGAACGCGCGGGTCGCCGATTCCGGAGAGATACGGAATAGAAAAATTCGACAACGCGGAACTGCACGAGTGAACAGTGCTGGAAGACATCAACATCTGAAGACTCGAGTTGAGAAAGCAAGTGTTTCCATAATTTTGCAACCCGTGTGGACGCAGCATCTTTTCCCGGACCTATGGTTTTGTGTTTACAGAAAGGAAAAAAAAATTTCGAGATCTCATCGCGATGTAACGACCGCACTGTTTGATCACCGACCACCAATGCGAATTTGAACTTTGCGCTTCTTTGTTTTTGACACGACCGGCTTCGGTGTCGCGGACAAATTCAAGGCCGGACCACCCACACGCCGTCGAAGTGGGAGCATCTTTTTTGCCGACCCACCTGCGCCTCTTTTTAGAGGAACAAACCCACGATAACTCCCAGTCGTCTTCTTTCTCGCAGGGGAACGCAGAGACGACCAGTCCGCCGCCTCCGCCGCTGCCGCCGCCGCCGACGACGTCGGTGCCGCTGCCGCACCAGCTGCCGATGCGGGACGCCTACGCTTTGCCAAGGACAAATTATTTGTTTCGCGCCGATACTTTTTCAGCATATCGCCAAACAAAATGTTCACGTTTTTTTCGTGCTTCTCTCGAAGAGACGCTCCTGTCAGATCGATCCACTGCATTTTGAACACGTTGGCTGGAAATTCGTCAAAGGACGCTCGCTTGCCGTACTTGGCTTCGTGAGCTGACCTGCTGCAGCACATGTAGCGTTTTTCACGAGACGCCTTTTGCCGAAAGTAACCGGCGTTTTTGCTCCGACAACACAATTTGACTCTCACATCCAACTTGCCCAAGGCGTCGAGGCTGGCCTTGAAGGTGAGAAACTGTTTGGAGCTTTTGTGCCATCCGATAGTGTCGTCGCGGCACTCCGAGCACACGGCCTGACCCGATAAGTCTGGGCGGTCCGAATACCGCTTGCGCAACAGCCCATGCTTGCAATACTTGGCATTGCAACACATTTTCGCACCGTGTCCCGAAATATTGGCGTACACGAAACACGTGCTCTGGACCGACGTTTTTCGCCGACTGTTCAAAGATTCTACATCTCTGCGCGCGGCGTCCTTGACGAATGTATTGTTGTGCTTGCACAGCACGTTGGTATTCTCGTTGTATCTCGTTGGCCATAAATCCAGTAGAATTTGTTTGATTGCCTTTGTGCGAGGATCATCGAAAGAGATATCCTCACAGTCCCGATACAATTTGTGGTCGAACGACGGTTGCGTGCTGGCGCACGCGACCGACTGCACACCGCCCAACGCCTCGTGCGTCAATTCGTAACGCACGCCGACGTCGGTCTCCACACGGACTACGCCGACCGGCTGCTTCCCCTTTTCAGAAATCACCTCAGTGCTCGCAGGCACCATAAAGTCGTCGGGCACCTTGAATGTGGTCAGCGGCGCATTGTCAGGCATAAATGCAATGGACGCCCGAAACAGGGCAAGAGTCTTTGCGTACCGGTCGTCCACGACTGTAATTTCCGCAGCAGTGGAATCCGTTCCGAACGACGCGAGACGAAATCGCATGCCGTTGTGCGCCTTTGCGTCTTCGTTCGGGATACGAACACACGACACCTGCCCCTCTTCTCCTACGGACTCCACGCACACCTGAATTGTAGCGGAAGAGGTGGACGCCGTGGGCGGCGAGGAAGCATCCGCGACGTGTCTCGCGGGCAACATCATGCCCGCCACGTACCCCGAACCGGGCACATTTACCACTCCATCCACTTCCTCAAAACTGTTAAATTGACGCGTCAATTGTTCGTGTACGGTACCATCCGCACACAGCACAAACACCGGCACGTACCGTCTACCCCGCACAATAATTTTCCGACGAATGCCTTTTAATTTGGAAGAACCACAGTTCGCACATTCGTCGATTTTCAAAGCGGGGTTGGCGCAAAAACAGTTCTTCACCTTGGGAGCGCCATCGACGCGAATGGCGCCATTGTACTTCGAGCGAAGCGAACCAAAGATATTGCGATCGATCCAATCCGCCTCCGGCACGTACGGGGGCACAGACCCCGGATCTCGCTCGTGCTGCTGCTGCCATAAAATGTTGAAAATGTTCACCACAATTAGATGTTGGTGTGTTGTGAGAATAGGAGCGCTTTTTTCGGGAATAAGCCTTCCCATTGCATCCCACTCCATCCACCCCACACCGTGCGCACCATTTTTAAACGTGGACGTGTACTCAAGATCTTCGGGCGCAATCACGGACACTTCGCACTGCGAATTCGTACACGACCGGTCGTGCACATTGACCTTGGCTTTACAACTCGGACAACATCCGAATTTCGTCTCCTTTACTTCGTGGGGGACGGAAACAATAAAGGCAGGGCATTTGCACAACTCGGGATCCCGGAAAAGCGGGTGCTCCGGGCAGACCAACCGATACGCCTCGAGACCCTGCTGAAACAACCCGAGTATTTGACGCCGCGTCCACTTGTCCGAAGAAGGCGCATCCACGTCGGCACGCATGGAAATTCCACTGTTTCGATTGTGATTGAGGCTGATTGCACCCAACATCCCATCCACTTTGTCTCGTGCCATACTGGGGCAGTGCCCACAGTCTTCCCATGGCCCAACACCGACAATCTGCGCCGACGACCCGTTGCACATCAACACCCCCGACCCCCCCTCGTTCAAAGGATCGCCGTTGCCGCCAGACAACAGGGTCCCAAACACAACGTCGTATTCCTTCGGGCAGTGTCTTCGGTCGAACCTTGCACACGTGGACATACTGAGTTGAGAGGGGGGGGGCGCGGTGTTTGATATTGCACAGTAAAAAAAAAAGATAAGGTTGCAATTTCAATTAATGAGCGCGCGACTTTTTCAATGTTTGAAAAATGAGCGCGCGATTTAACGAAAAATCGTGGGCACTTTTGACCAAAAAAAATTTTTTGAAAAAAATAAAATTTCTAAAAAATCGCCGTATAAACCAGAATTGGCGCGCACGAATT
>MDTD01013643.1_pt1 | contig 21869 bp, 16 predicted proteins | sample 811221 | NCBI WGS metagenome assembly MDTD01 (sample SAMN05326646, study PRJNA326480) | marine metagenome | isolation source: seawater | place: Pacific Ocean: South West | collected 2011 | reverse complement strand
TCGCGATATGCCTCGAAGAAAGTTTTGATCCGAAGCCGGGAAATCGGTCAGCCAGGGACCTCCATAGTAGCCACCCCCGTAATAGCTGTCGTATTGAATTCTTACAAACGCGAATTCACCTGCGACGTCGGCAATGAGTCCTTGAGTCTGCTGTGCGCTGGCACTGCTGAAAACTAACATCATTAACAAAAACAATAGCATTGGCTCAGGCAAACCTTGCCGCGGGCGACGTTACGCACGCTCAGTTTGTATCGACAATGACTGGAGATCAAGTTATTGTCATTGGAAAATCCAGTCTGAATGTGCAAAAGATGCAAGTCAACTGCCCTATATCAGCAAACCGTTATAAGGATCGCCGGTCAATCACCGTCTCCCTGCGGTCTTTTTGTACTGCGGGGTTTATTCTTCTTCAGCTCGCACTGCTGCGCCAACTCACTGCTCAGGAGCTAGCCGTTCAGACCGTTGAGCTTATGCAGGAACTGCAGCGCTATGAAGCGCAGCTAGAGAACTATGAGTTCGAATACGGGTTTCGAGATCGCAGATTACTGGAGCCGCTTTTGTCGATCGAAAGTCTGTATGAATCGCTGGCTGATTATGAAAGGGTAAAGGCAATTCAGAGCCGTCGCCTTCAGATCACACGAACGTCATTGGGTCTGACGCATCCCGATACAATACCTTTGATTGAGGCTCTGGTTAGGACCGATATGCGCCTCAACAACTGGGAGCAGGTCTCCCATCATCTTGAGCACCTTCGGACTCTGGCTGTGGCGAATCATGGTACTGATTCTGAAGAAGCGATGTTGTCCCAGGATCGGCAGGCCTCCTGGTTTATGACCCGTGTTTATGTCGATGAGGACCGTGAACGAGCACACAATTTCATGGAAGCCAGAGAGATTCTCAGGGATATTTTGATCGCGGCAGAATCAAAATTTGCAAAATACGATTTGCGCTTGGTTCCTTGGCTCAATAAACGAGCCTACAGTCTCTATCTGCTGTTTGCCGGGCTGAATGCTGACAGCAGCGTAGTGACGGGCTGGATCAGAGAAACAGCTCAGCGTGATGGCCCAGCTCGACTTGAAACTACGAGGGCACGTGGCTTCAACAGTCCTTTTTCAGCAGGTGGCTTCAACCAAGTGATTCCGGTCACCGAGGGTGACGAGCCAGTGGGTGTTTCCTACCTGAGACAGGCGAGCGGTTTCATCAACGATATCGCTGCGATTGCGGAAGCAAACGCTGATGCAGAAATGGCTGCTATGGCACAGCTCTACCATGGAGACTATGCGTATTTGCGAGGGCGTTCAGCTGGTCGTCAGGATTATCAAAAAGCCAAAGAAATGCTGCGAGAGGTTGGTATTGATGGCGCACGTTTGGATGCTTTCTTCAATCGCCCGGTGATTATCCCATTGCCACAGTTTTTTGCTCGCTTTAGTGAGCTTGAAGCCTATCAGAGGCAACATAACCAAGGTCAGTTGTTGGTAGAAACCAAACTGAATGAAGACTCAGACCGTTGGGATCAGCCTCTCCATCTTGGGTCTTTCAGAGCCTGGGAGCGGGACTTGGCATTTGTTCCAATGCCCACGTTTGACGACGGGCTGATCGCGTTTGAAACACCGATACACACGATCGACGCCAAGTTTAGAGTGACAAGCAGTGGTCGGGTCAGCGGTGTGGAGGTGCTGGCGATTAAGCCTGAGGACAACCGAGCCAGAAGGCGGGCAGTGCGCGCTATTCGCAAGTTGCAATTCAGGCCCGCTTTATTTGGTGACAGGACACGAGCGCGTAACCATGTCGAGTTGCGTTATCAAATCACCGATGAATCGGGGCCATAGTCTTTTTATGGCGGTGCGAAGCCACACATCATTCGAGATTAAGTTCAAAATAAAAAACTTGGCAGCAAGCGACTCCGGTTGGCTTCTGTCAGGTTGGAAGAGACATCAGGATAATCCAGGGAGAAAAAACATGAAAACTAGCATTCCCAATGCCTCGATCAGGCTCGGGGTCTTCCTAAGCGGCCTGTTCGCCATAAACCTGACCTCCTGCGCAGGATTAGCATCACTCGATCTGGCTGCGCTGCAGAGGTCAGACATTAACAACTTCCGCGCGCCGTCCGGGGCATCCTTATCGACAGGTCAACCGACTGCCGCGCAGCTGGAGATTGCGGCACGGGCGGGCGTTAAACATGTGGTTAATCTGCGGACGGCTGAAGAGGAAGTGGAATTCAACGAAGGTGAACTGGTCGAATCTCTAGGTATGAAGTATTACTCAATTCCTGTCGCAGGCGGCGGTGGAATAAACGCTGATAATGCTGCAGCTCTGTCTCGAATCCTTGCAGAAATTGATGGTGAGCCGGTGATCGTCCACTGTGCGACCGGCAACCGGGTCGGCGGGCTCATGGCGTTCTCAGCAATAGCTGAAGGATCCAGCATTGGCGAAGCCATGGCAGAGGGAGAGCGATGGGGGATGACTTCGGAGCGCTTGAAGGGAATGGTCCGTGAGCGTTTGTCAGGTATTTAACGAACTGTTGACGCCCAGCTTGAGCGGCTGCTGGCTTGCGGCTTTTTGGTGCTTCATTTTGGATTAAGGCAGCTGCTGCGAGGTGTCAGCCGTCGTTAATGGTGCGGTGGCGATGTAACTAAGCGTTTTCACTGTTGCAGGGCCAAATTTATTGATATGAGCGAATTTGCTCATGGTTGCTCTGTCGTCTTACAGCGAGCGGTAGCGGCGCTGAGCAGTGACGTTGTCGTGAATTCCCGCAGCCTTGAAAGAAGCCCCACCCCCGGAATCTTTCGCGTATGATGCTGGCCACGGAGCCTTAACCTTTGAGATTCTCCTGAGGACTTGCGCTATGTTTGAGTGTTTGCGGAGGGGTAAGAAAACTGGCAATTCGACGCCTTATACCGTCAGTTCGTCGCGTTTGAATTGCTGTTGCGGGGCAGCATGATAGTTTTATGTTTGCCAGTTTTTTTGATACGAAACTCATGGAGCTGCGCCGGTGTCAGTGCAAATACCTAGTCGTTAGACGCCGAGATTTAACGAGGCAAGCAGCTTGGCGGGCGATGTTGGGAAGATAGCAGGCCCACTCAAAGAAAATAGTTGCAATTCGGCTACACGCCAGCCGCGGCGCGGAAAGAATACTTTTTCACTAGCCTGCAGAGCGCGGAATTATTTCTGTTCAATTGGGCGGTTCTTGAGCGAGATCACTCAGCTCGGCGAGCACTTCTATCCTCCTAATTTTCTGGCGCGAGGTGCTTCTCCGGACCTGCACTTAGAGCGTTTATTACTGCGACAAATTGATTCGCTGACTGCGCAAAGGCTTAAAGAACATCTGGCCTGAGTTGATTTGAGCAGATGAACCGCATGAGGTAAATGATCGTAAGAATCGATGTAGGTTTACGCGTGCCTGATCTGTCTATGAGTCTCCTTGACTCCTTGAGCAGCTCGGCGCACAAATGATCGCACAAACCGCATAGCGTCAACGCAATAGAATGGTCGCGGTACGATCAGTGCAAGACTTGTGGATATTAACTTGCAGTCGAACGCAGAGCGGACCGGTACGGGCGACTGCTTACGAGCAGTAATCTGATGGAACACGGATTGGATACCTGTAATCCGATTGCTATGCCTGACGAACGTACCAGTCGGAGAGTCTCTTTCAAAAGGTTTCTGGCACTTTATTAGGACGGTGGCAGGCCAGGTTAACCAATGAAGGCTTATACATGAAGCGTGTTGTTTTACCCATTGCAATCTTGATTGGATGCTTCCTAATCTCGGGGTATTTGATCCGGAACCCCACTACGGTTGGTGAAACTTCTGTAGAGGTTATTCCTGTTTCGGTCAGGGTGGCAGAAGTCGATCTGGAATCGGTGGATCTTGTCGTAGGCTCTCAGGGTAAGGTCCAAGCGGCGCAGACTGTAAGCCTATCGGCGCCCGTCGCGGGTCCGGTCGAATGGATTTCCCCTGACATGGAAGCAGGTGGTTATGTGGAAGCGGGCCAAATCTTACTGCGCCTCGATGCCGCGGATTTTGAAACTGCTGTGGAGAGAAGTCGTGCCAACCTTCAACAGGCTCTGGCCGAATCAGAATTCGCGGACGTTGAGTTGGCTCGAATGCGTGAACTTGCCACGCAGCGCTTAGCGAGCGATTCCCAACTCCAAGATGCGCAACGCAGATCAAATGTAAATCAAGCTCGATTGATCGAAGCGCAGGCTAGTCATGAGCAAGCGCAGCTGGATTTGGAACGGACTGAAATCAAGGCTCCCTTCAATGCCGTAATCCAGTCGAGGGACGTAGAGCTTGGCCAATATATCAATCGCGCGCAAACTGTCGCTCTGCTCTTTGGAGCTGACGAGGTCGAGGTTCGAGTTCCTCTAGCTATTCGTCAGCTTGGATTTCTGGACGTTCCGTTGGGACAAAGGGGTGAAATACCTGACGAGTCAGCGCCTGAGGTCTTGATAACAGGAATGTATGGGGGCCAAAAATATAATTGGCCTGGAAAGCTAGTCCGCATTGAAGCTTCGATTGATCCAAATAGCAATACAGTTCAAACTATCATCAGAGTGTCTCAGCCGAGCATGGATACCGAGCACAACATGGACGGATTCCATAGAATTCCACTGCCGATTGGTTTATACGTGGAGGCCGACATTCAAGGCCGAACCGTCGACAACGTGATATCACTTCCAAGAACCGTTATTCGAAACAACAATCAAGTCCTTGTAGTTGATGCTGAGAATAAAATGCACTATCGGGAAGTGGAGATATTCAGACTGGAAGAGCAGCAGGTGCTGATCAGCAGCGGGATATTACCAGGAGAACGGATATGCATTTCTCCAATCCAAGCCGTTGTCGACGGAATGGCCGTCCAGCCGGTTATCCAGACGATATAGCCTGCAACATCCCACAATATTTTACTCAACGTTCAAGTTGAGAACGTGAGGACCGCCGTGAGAACTCCAATAACCTGGTTTGTAAAGAACCCTGTCGCCAGCAATCTGCTTATGTGGATTTTTTTGGTCGGAGGTTTCATCGCTTATTCGAACCTCAATCAAGAGGAGTTTCCTGATATCGATTTTGGGGTGATCCAGGTGAGCATACCCTATCTGGGAGCAACTCCGGAGGAAGCCGAAACAGGAGTTTGCTTGCGGTTGGAGGAATCATTGGAAGGGGTCGAAAATATCGATACCCTGACCTCGACTGCCCGAGAGGGTGGGTGCGACGCTACGGTCAAACTCGCGAATGGTGCGGACCTAAATCGCGTCCTGAATGACGTGAAGGGCAATGTCGATGCTATTACGACGTTCCCTACTGAAACGGAAAAGCCCATATACCGTGCGTTCAGTAGTACCGGCAACGTGATGACGATGGCCCTTTCGTCCGACACTGATGATCTTAATCTGAAAACAGTTGCTGAAAATATTCGAAACGATCTGCTTGATCTGCCGGAAGTTTCGCAAGTTAATATCGAATATATTCGCCCGCTTGAGATTTCAATAGAAGTCTCTGAATTTACCCTGCGGCAATACGGTCTCACACTCGATCAGATTTCCAAAGCGATTTCCCGCGCGTCACTTGATTTGCCGGGAGGAACCATCAAAACTGAATCGGGTGAGATTCTGTTGCGTACCAAAGGGCAGGTGTATCAGGGTTCAGAATATGAAGATATTGTGGTTGCTTCATACTCTGATGGATCGCAGCTTCGTCTCGGCGAGATAGCGACGGTTCGAGACGACTTTGTCGAGGGTTATCTTGATGCCCGGCTTGATGGAACTAACTCAGCCATTATTGACGTCATGCGAGTCGGTAGTGAAGATATCGTAACGTCCGCACGGCAAGTGAAAGATTTCATGGCCTCGTCAGAACTGAGCCTTCCCGCAGGGATGACCCTGGATATAGTGACTGACTCCTCAGTCAGCACACAGACGAGGATAGCCACCGTTGCGCAGAATGCTTATACGGGGTTGTTGTTGGTGCTTATAATTCTTGCTCTTTTTCTCAGATTCAAGATTGCAGTCTGGGTCGCTGCTGGAATCCCGATCGCTATTCTTGGGGCTCTGATTGTGTTTCCGGTCATCGGCCTGACGATAAGTTCGCTTACCGTCATGGGTTTTATTCTGGTGTTGGGTATCGTAGTGGACGATGCGATCGTGGTGGGCGAGCGCATCCATGCGGCTGAGCAAAGGGGTCTGAGTAAGGAAGACGCCGCGATTGAAGGCACCATCGAAGTGTCTGTTCCCGTTATCTTTGGCGTTCTTACGACGATTGCCGCATTTTTACCATTACTAATGCAATCAGGTGGCTTCGCTGCATTCTCTCAGGTGATCGGCGGCACCGTGGTTTTTTGCCTCATCGCATCATTGTTGGAATCACAACTGATTCTGCCGGGACACATAGCCCATCGTAAAACGGAGGGTTATGTTGGTGACGGCAGTCGGGCGGTTGTTTCTTGGCAAAACTTCCAAACTCGCATTGCAGACAGCATGGAATATTTTGCCGAGCACGGCTATCGGCGAGCACTTCGCAAAGTTCTTAAGTATCGGTATGCCGCCTGGGCTTCAGCCTCAGGCGTCATAATGGTTGTGTTGGCTTTGGTGATTAGTGGACGGGTTATTTTTCAGTTCCTGCCCTCTATTGAAGGTGACACTGTCTATGGCCAAGTCCGAATGCCAGCTGGTGTGCCGGCATATCTCACCGAACAAGCTGCAGAGCTTATCGAAGAGAAGGCCCTAGAATTAAGAGCTGAACTGGATGAGGAACTGATCGCTCTGAAAGCAGCGGGAGCGGCTCCGTCAGAAACGGAAAGTATTGTAGACAGTGTTCTTACTATTATAGGCGGCACTGCACCCAAAGGTGGCCCCGGTGGTGGAAGTCGAAGTGCAGGCAGTAGCGAAGTTGCCGAAGTCGTGATGTATCTAGCACCGTATTACGACCGCGGACAAATTAGCTCTGCCGAAATTCGCGATCGTTGGCGAGCAAAGGTCGGAACAATTGCCGACGCGACAGAGCTGACTTTTCAATCCGATGCTTTTTCAGCCGGTGAGGCAATCAATTTTCGTCTAGAAGGCCGTAATGAAGATAACTTAAAGATCGTATCGACTCAATTACGTGAAGAACTCATGCGCTATCCGGGCGTCTTCGATGTGTCTGACTCGTTTCGAGCCGGTAAACAAGAGGTTCAAATTCAAATTCTGGACCGCGGTAAAACCCTCGGTCTGACTCTCAATGACGTGGCGACTCAAGTGCGGCAGGCTTTCTACGGGTCGGAGTCTCAGCGCATACAGCGTGGCAGTGATGATATTCGCGTGATGGTGAGATATCCCGAACCCGAGCGTCAATCCCTGGGTAATCTAGAAGAGCTGCTGATACGCACGCCTTCAGGAGCCGAAGTTCCTTTTCTCAGTGTGGCTGACTATTCCCTGGGCAACAGTTATTCCAGCATTAACCGACAAGACGGGCGCCGCATCATTACAGTGCGTGGTGATGTTGACCGATCAATCGTCAAGCCTGAAGAAATACGACGAGAAATATTCGCAAAATACCGTGCGCAATGGTCGCGTGATATGGACGTTGACATGGTGATTGGAGGGGAAGGAGAACGGTCGGCAGAGTCTCTAGATGAGTTGCTAACCCTGTTTCCGATGGCGATGTTGATAATGTTTGCCTTGCTTGCGATTCCGCTCAAATCTTACGCTCAACCTTTGGTAATCATGAGTGTTATTCCGTTTGGCGCTATAGGGGCGATCTTTGGTCACTTTATCATGGGGACCGATCTTGTGTTCTTCTCTATTCTGGGAATCATTGCGCTCAGTGGGGTCGTGGTGAATGCGAGCCTTGTTCTGGTGGTGACTGTTAATCGCTTGCGGGATGAGGGCGTTGGGATGGTAGAGGCCGTTTCGAAAGCGGGCGCCATGCGCTTCAGACCGATTATTCTAACCTCGATCACGACTTTTATCGGCCTGGTGCCCCTTATGGCAACCGCAAACCCAGCAACTTTTTTTATCATACCCATGGCCATATCTCTGGCTTATGGCGTCCTGTTCGCAACCGCGATTACTTTGTTCCTGGTCCCTTGCCTCTATCTAATCCTGCATGATTTCAAGGGACATACTGATAGCAAAGAGGAGCGTGCTCTGGCATATCGACATCAGTTAAACTAGTCGAACTACTGCCGGCTCCTTGGGATAGCCTGGTCGGACTGGATGGTATTGAGAGGTAGGCATGATTAGGATTGTTCTCGGCGCTGTGAGCGTCATCTTTTCTCTGACAGTGGTTGCTCAATCAAATCGGGTAGATGTCGTGCGCGGAGACGCGCCGGAACTTGCGTATTTCGGCCAATATGACATCGGTGTTAGGTCGCTGAAAATGATGGCCCGTGATAGGGTTGATGTTGTGAATACTGAGCGCGGTGGTGATAACGTCATCTACGATCGATCACTGACGGTCGAGCTGTGGTACCCCGCGCATCTGAACGGACAGGCTCCTGGCGTAATCTACGAATCTATCACTCGCAACCCTGAGATTGTCGCGCAGTTGCAGGGCCGAGCGCTTCGAGGGGCAGAGCCCAACAGCAGTGATGCGCCGTATCCCTTGGTTATAATCTCTCATGGTCATCCGGGAAATCGGTTCTTGATGAGCCACACCGCTGAGAGTCTAGCCAGTAAAGGCTACATTGTTGCCTCAATCGATCATACCGACAGCACATACGAGAGCGTACAGAGTTTCTATTCAACTCTGTACAATCGACCACTTGATCAGCGCTTCGTGTTGGCGACTCTCGCCGGGCTTCACGATTCAGACGGGACACTGGCGGGAATGATCGATGCCGATAGTACTGGGATCATTGGCTACTCAATGGGTGGGTACGGTTTGGTAAACAATTTGGGTGGTGCATATAACCCTGAGATAGTTGATTCATTTTTAGCGCCACCCAATGCGCTTCTGTCAGAGCATACTGAAAGCAACCCAGATTTCCGAAGCAATTTGGAAGCGCGAATCAAAGCAGGGATCGCTGTGGGCCCCTGGGGTATGAATAACGGTCTTTGGAGAGAGAAAGATTTGGCAGGTATTACGGTACCTACTTTTTACATAGCAGGTAGCGCAGATACTGTATCGGGTTATGATAACGGGACACGCGCTATTTTTGAGGGAGCGATTAACAGTGATCGCTATCTTCTCACATACAAGAACGCTGGGCATAACGCGGGTGCCCCAATTCCTGTTCCCATTGAGATTCAGGCTAGCGAAGGTCAGGTTGGTTCCAGTCACTATACGGATCCGGTCTGGGATAATGTCAGGATGAACAACATCATGGACCATTTCGTTACTGCCTATTTTGACTATTACCTTAAAGGCGACATGAACAAGTTGAACTATTTCGACCTTTTGCCTGACGGTGCCGATGGTGTTTATTCAGTAAGAAATGGTGAGGAGACTGACGAACACAACTACTGGCGCGGCTTTTCTTCGGGCGGCGCGGTAGGATTGAGAATGGAGCATCTTGCGCCGGGTCAGTAGACTCTATCAAAATGATGGCTCCATTCTGAGATGTCTTTACCCTCAATCTTTATTGCAACTCTTGATGCAAATCGATTTAGCTCGATCATCAGAAGCGAGCTTGGCGCATCGGTTGATATCTCTACTGCGAGTCGCAAAGACCTTCTGCAAAAAAAATATCATGGCGAAGAAGTCGTGCTGGGAAGGCCAGACTTTCTTGCGGGTCTTATGGACCTCGCTCCACCTGTGCGGTGGGTGCAATCGACCTGGGCAGGTGTTAGCCCTCTAATTCAACATGATTATAGAAAGTATGTGCTCACTGGAGTAAAGGGAATATTTGGCCAGCAAATGTCAGAATATGTCCTCACCCATTTGCTTGCCCATGAAGGCCGACTGCGTCAGCGCTGGCATAGTCAGACAATTGGACTCTGGGATAATGAAATTAGTGGGACTTTGCGAAACAAAACTTTGGGTATTATGGGTACTGGCTCAATCGGTTCCGCGGTCGCCGAGTCGTGTGCGGCGCTGGGCTTGCGTTGCGTTGGTTTTAACACGAGCGGGAGGCCTCATTCCGCTTTTCAACAGGCCTTCGCTCCGAGTGATTTGATCAGCTTCCTTAGTGAAGCCGACTATGTGCTTGGACTTCTTCCCGACTTACCATCAACGGCCGGCCTCCTTAACGCTCGGGCGTTTGAGTCCATGAAAACTGATGCGCTCCTAATTAATGTTGGGCGTGGCAATCTTATTGCTGAGGACGATCTGGTAGTTGCTTTGAAATCAAAAAAAATCGCTGGGGCGGTGCTCGATGTTTTTAAGAATGAACCTCTGCCTGCCGACAGCCCCATGTGGTCCGCTCCTAATTTGACTATTACTGGCCATATTGCTGCTGTTAGTCGGCCCGATGACATTGCTCGCTTGTTCTTGCAAAACTATGATCGGTATTGCAGTGGTCAAGCACTCTTGCACACCATAGATTTTGACAAAGGGTACTAGAACTGACATGTCTAAAATACAAGTAACCCTGCCCCTGTTTCCGCTAGTGATGACCTTGGGCTTCTCCGTACAAGCGGATACCAGAGAGATTGGTGAAGATGTTGTGCGGCTCGTCATGGCAGAGGCTAGCCGTCTAGCCGCAGACCTTGAGCGGGACCCTCGGAGTCGCCCAGATAAGGTGATCCCATGGCTGAATCTAAAGACTGGGAATACGGTCATTGATATTTTTGGCTCTGGCGGATACTACAGCGATTTGCTTGCTCGCCTTGTGGGAGATCAGGGACAAGTGGTGCTTCATAACAACACCGGTTTCGGGCAGTGGGGCACTAACATTCTCCAGGACCGCTTAGAGAATGGCTTGCCAGAGAATGTCATGATGCATACACGTAGTGGTATCAATCTAGCTTTGACTAAGGAGAGTATGGATGCGGCGCTTATAGTTATGGCGCTGCACGATTTGTATATCATTCCCAAGCGCTATGATGGGAATTCCTACGTTCAAATCGGGCGAGCAGCGGACGTTGACTATTTTTATGAGCAAGTGCTCACTGCTCTGAAAACGGGCGGAAGGTTTGTGGTTGTAGATCACGCTGCCGATCCGGATATGGCCGATGAAGCAAGTAATGATCTGCATCGCATTGATGAGTTCATTGTACGAGATGACATCGTAGCGCATGGTTTTAAGTATGTCGCAAGTGATTTGTCGTTACGGAACCCGGGAGACGATCGCACTCGAATTGTTTTTGATGAAGATCTGCAGGGCAAGACTGACCGCTTTGTTTTGGTCTTCGAAAAGCCCTGAATCCTCTGAAAACCTTGCATTTGGCTATCCGGACTCGCAGAGGACCGGTTCAGGCTCTTACCGCCGTGCGAAAAGCCTGAACCGTAATGTCTTGCCAGACATTGCAAGTCACATAAGGGTCGTTCTGTAACCATTGGTCCAATTCATTGCGGCTCTCAAATTCTACTACTAACGATGAACCAATCATTTCATTATCATCATTCATTATAGCTCCGCCAATGAGAACATGACCTCCTGCCAGAAGTGATTTCGCTTCATCGATATGGGCGGGTCTGGCCGCATTTCGTCTAGCCTGGGCTTCGCTGTCGGTGCCGTCGTAAGCAGTTATCAGGAATTGCATGACTATCTCCTTTGTCTATCTCATACTTTGAATTGAACGAGAAGCTCGGTAAACGCGGGCATCAGTGATGTCATTAACAATGCTGCCATTGCGTAATTAAATCTTTTTACAGAATTTGGCCTCTGCAGAAAGCGCTTGAGGGACGCACCGAACCACAACCAGAGTAGTGAGCACGGCGCACCGAATATCAGGAAAATCAGTGCGATTGTGACCACCTGTATCTCGTATTGGCTGCCTACTACGGTGTAAGTAGCAATTGCACCTATCGCCATGACCCACGCCTTAGGATTGACCCATTGGAAGGCTGCCGCCTGAAAGAAAGTAAATGGTTTCCCCTTGCCCGCACTTAGGTCAGAGATAGGAGTAGTCGCGATACGCCAGGCGAGATAGGACAAATAAAGCGCACCGGAAACTTTGAGGAGAGAATGAAGCAAGGGGAATTGATCGAACAACCTCGCGAGTCCGAGGCCTATTGCGATGAACATGGTCGGAAAACCCAAGATTATCCCGAGATAGTGGGGCAGGCTTCGCTGGATCCCATAGTTGAGGCCTGAAGTTAGAAGCATGGTGTTGTTGGGACCGGGCGTTGCCCAAGTGGTTACGGTGAATAGAATGACAGCGAAGAATTCCATTTAAAGTACCGATTGATTCCTGTGATCGCCGAATTTAGGACGGACTAGGTTCTTTAATGGTATTTGCATGCCGCCAGTGTTTTCCAGCCATTCGTAAACTTCCGTCGCCAGATTGTTGATGAGCTCTTGATGCTCCGGTGCGTCGATTAAATTGTTGGTCTCGCTGGGGTCATTGAACAAATCGTAAAATTCATTGGTATCCCATATGCCGTGGTAGCGAATATACTTGTAGCGCTCAGTTCTGACGCCAAACATTGTTGGCGTTTGCGGAAAATCCATCTCCCAGAAGTACTCATAAAAAATCCGATCCCGCCAGCTAGTCTCGCTGCGCGATAGCAGAGGCAATATCGATGCGCCTTGCATGTGGTTTGGCGCTTTCAAACCGGCGGCTTCGAGCACCGTCGGAGCAATGTCGATATTTTGAACCAGCTTATTGATTGGTTGGCCTCCAATCAGTTTCTCTGGCCACCGCACAAGCAAAGGGACCTTAGCAGACTCTTCATAAAAGTGTCTCTTGTCGATCAGACCATGTTCGCCAAAAGAGAATCCATTGTCTCCCATGTAGATAACCAGCGTTTCTTCGGCTAAGTCGTTGGCGTCCAAATAGTTCAGCACGGCGCCCACACTGTCGTCGATGCCGAGAAGCGTCTCGGTGTAGCGGTGGAAGAATTCGTCAAAGCTAATATCGCCATGGTACATGTAATCAACCCCGTGCCATGACTCTCGCTGCGCTTTTACCCAGTCAGGGAGCCTGTTCGGGCCGTAATAGTCTCTGCCTCGCAGAGGTTCTCCGGTGATCCTGCTTGAGGGGAGCCCGGGTTCGCCGTACAAAGGGGTGCTGAAAGAATCTGGAAACACAATAGGCTGATCTCTGTGAATGTCTTGATGCCTGTGCGCAGGCTGGAATTGCGAATGAACCGCTTTGTGGGAAAGGTACAGAAAGAAGGGCTTATCAGGGTCTCTGTTCTCAAGCCACTCAACTGCATGATTTGTAAGCAGATCAGTTATATAGGTCTGCTCGTTATATTCGATGCGTTCACCGTTGATGTTCAAAGTAGGACCAAAGTAAACGCCCTGACCTTGGAAACTTTCCCAGTGATCGAAACCTGGTTGCGGATCGTCAGAATGGTTGCCCATATGCCATTTTCCAAAGAAGCTGGTCTGATAACCTGCTGCCTGAAGATACTCAGGGAAATAAGTCAGATTGCCAGGGTCAGGCGCAGCGTTGTCGACTACGGTGTGGCTGTGCGAGTACAAGCCCGTCAGGATAGAAGCGCGACTGGGAGAACAAAGCGCAGTCGTTACATATGCGTTGGGAAAGTAGGCGCCTTCAGCTGCAAGACGATCTAAATTTGGTGTTTTCAGCCAGGGTATCTTTTCTGTAAAGCCCATGAAATCGAAGCGATGGTCGTCAGAAAGAATATAAATTACGTTTTTCGGAGTGATTGCAGGAATTGCGCGTAAAGCAAGCTCATTCGATCCCTGGGGCGTACAGTAAGTTAGTGCAACCAAAATCGCACCTAGGCCCAAGGATTTGGCCATGGAATTGATATTCATAAGTCATCGTTCACATTTTTTACGGATTGCTGTTTCAAAATAGTGCAGCTGAACTTTACTGCGGGACAGAGTCTACCATGGGTGCAGTTAAAGAGCTTTTCTGGTTCTGGCTGATTTGCCATAGCCAGGATATTATCTGCAGGCATGAATTTAGAGCCCCTAATTCCGATTTTTTGCGTAATCGTGCTGGGGTTTTTTGTGAGCCGGACGCCAATCTCATCCAAATCGGTGTGGGAGTGCTTAGAGCGGTTAACTTATTATCTGTTTTTCCCTGCTCTGTTGATCATTCGTATTTCAGCGGTCAATTTTGAGGCGGCAAAGTTGCTTGATGTCGGCATGTCGCTGGGGTTTGCTCTGTTTGTCTTCACAGCACTTTTCGTTGGACTGCGACAGTTCATTGCGACGGATATTGGTTCGTTGAGTTCGGTGTATCAGGGCGGTACTAGATTTAATACGTATATCGGTCTAGCCTGCGTTGATGCTCTTTATGGCGACTACGGAATCGCACTTTCAGGGCTTTGCTTAGTAATTTATATTCCTGCGGTCAACGTCCTCAGCGTGATCGCCCTTACGGCCGGAGGTCGTGCCGGAAATCGAATTACTATAGTAACGGGAAGTGTGTTGACCAATCCGCTGGTTCTAGCCTGTCTGATTGGCACAGTTCTCGGCGTGTATCAAGTCGATGCGCCCAATTTTGTCAGAGAGCTCTTGGAGGTTCTCAGTCGACCTGCTCTTCCTCTTGGGCTTCTGGCCGTGGGAGCGGGAATTCGTGTTATTAGTTTTAGTACGCAAAGCTGGCAGCTGGTCGTCGCTTTATCCTGTAAGTTCTTGATTTTTCCAGCGCTGGTGGTTGCGGGAACGGTTCTGTTTAGAGTGTCTTCCGATCTCTCTGCAATTTTGCTGCTGTTGACCTGTCTACCCTCGCCTCCTTCTGCCTACATCCTAGCGCGACAACTTGGAGGAAATGTAAGCTTGATGGCGAATATCATTACTCTGCAGACGGTGGTCGCTTTTTTCGCGACTCCATTGTGGGTCGACACGACAAACCGCTTTCTATGGTCGAATCAGATTCTGTAATGCAGCCTAACCATAAAGACTTCTGGTTTTTACCCCTTGGCGGATGCGGCGAGATAGGCACGAACCTCAACCTATACGGGCATGCTGGCAGCTGGTTGATGGTGGACTGTGGAGTGACTTTTGAAAAGTTTCGAGATGAGAGTCGTGCGGGCAATCGTATTGAATTGCCTGACCCTTCCTTCATAAGTAATCGTGCGGAATCTCTGGTTGCTTTGATTGCCACCCACGCGCACGAAGACCATATTGGGGCTATCGCTCATCTTTGGGACCAATTCCAATGCCCGATTTACACGACAGCATTCACGCGGAACGTATTACTTCGCAAATTGCGGGACAAAGGAGTCGATGCGCCTGTAATTACTGTCTCGACTGGCGAAGAAATCCAGCTCGGCCCGTTCTTTATCAATTGGCTACCAGTAACGCACAGTACGCCTGAAACCAACGCATTGCTCATTAAGACTTCAGTCGGCAAGGTGCTTCACACTGCTGATTGGAAAATTGATTCTGCTCCTATAGCCGGAGAACCTTTTTGTCCGAGCTCGTTTCACGCATTAGGACAGTCTGGAATCGATGTGATTGTTTGCGATTCGACGAATGCCACCAAGCCCGGACATTCTGTTTCAGAATCTGAGTTGTTTCACGGTTTAAACGGAAGGGTTGCCGCTTCTCGGAAGAGGGTCGTGGTCGGTTGTTTCTCAAGTAATGTGGCACGGCTGCAGACTTTAGGAAATGTCGCGAAAGTCAGCGGCAGATATCTTGGATTGCTTGGCAGATCCCTTCGTCATATGGTTTCCAGTGCTCGTGCGGCGGGCTATCTTAAGGAAAATTTTTCTTGTGTAGATAATTACGAACTTGGCTACCTGCTGCCTGAAGAGACATTGATCGTGGCAACAGGTAGTCAAGGCGAGACAGGAGCGGCATTACATCGACTCGCTTTAGACAACCACCCAGATGTGAACTTGTCTGCCGGTGATCATGTAATTTTTAGCACAACGACTATCCCGGGAAATGAAAAGCAGGTTGCCGGCCTCGTTTCGGCACTAAGTGCACGCGGCATCCAGGTTACTTTAGCTGACGAATCAGATGTCAGTCTGCATGCTTCTGGCCATCCGTATGTTGATGAGTTGAAAAAAATGTATCAGTGGGTTAGGCCCAGATTGGCGATACCTGTTCATGGGGAGGAAAGACATCTGCGAGCTAATGCCAGGATAGCTTCGAGCGAGGGAGTGCCCCATTGCTTGGTAGGAAAGAATGGAGACCTATTCGACTTAGTCAGCAACAAAAGACGAGAGGGAGTCGCTAAGGTTGGACGCTTGTGGCTAAATGAATCGAGCTCGCGGTTGGAGCCAGTTATCGCAGGGTGAATGCCAAAGTTTCAAGGCACAAAAGCTCTTATTTGTTCAAGCCTGGCTCGCTTCGACAGGGACTGATTTATACACGTGCAAGATATTTTATTGTCTAAACGTAATCCACTAACACGTAAATTTTCCTAAAAAAAAAGGCCCATCTCTGGGCCTTTTTAACGCTAACTAAGCTCAGAAACGTCGAGTTATCGAAAGTCTCGCGTTTAGGTCCTTACCCACAGACGCTTGGTGTGTACTGTGAGAGAATGGAAAGTAGAGCTCGTCCGAAAGGTTCTCGACATTGAGTCTGATCTCCAGATCGTCAGAGACATTGTAGTATGCCGCTGCATCCCATCTTGTGTAGTCAGGTAAGATTAGCCCGGGCTTGTTGTTTTTAATGTTCTGCTGATCTTGGTATGCAAAACCAATACCCAACCCAAACTGCGCATTGACTTGGTAGTTGGCCCACAAATGCATCGTGGACTCTGGCAGCTCCCTCGGCTCACCTCCAGAAGAAGTTGTTCCGTCCATGTTTGTATAGCCTGCAGCAACTGACAGTGAATCGTTGAGCTGGCCCTTCAATTCAAGCTCAAAGCCATCAACCTGTAGCCCCACTATTTCGGCTTGCTCGCCAGTTACGCTGTCTCGTACTGCCTGGGTTTGGTCATTTTGGAAATAGGCGGCAGCAAACATCAGGCCAGGGGCAATATCCCATTTGACCCCAAATTCAGTGTTTTCAAACACATCGGGATCGAGCCTTGCAGAGCTAGCGGAAAGCTTTTTGTACTGCTCTCCGGACCTTGGGAGGAAGCTCTCACTGTAGCTCACATAAAGTGAAAGAGAGTCTTGTGGTTTGAATATCAAACCTGCCCGCGGCGAAAATTGATCATCCTGTCGAGTCTGAGAGGAACCCGCTTTCACATCGTTGACCGTTATGTCAAACTGGTCCAATCGCCCTCCCAACATTAAGATGAGATTCTCTCCTATGTTGATTTGGTCTTGAATGTAGATTGAGGTTACGTCGATTTCAGACATCGTCGAGTTGTTCAAATCTGATGTGTAGTCAACGCTAGTTGGTTGTCCTGCAGAATTTACCGTGAAGTCCATTGGGTTCGTGACGTTGAACTTCTCATTGTCGTCACTAGTGGTTGACCAGTAGGTATTGAATCTGTGATTTGCATTGTCTGTACTGACAACCTGTGCCCCAATTGAAAGCGCGTGGTCTACTGCTCCCATTCCAAACTCAGTAACATAATTCGCATCAAGAAACAGGTTTTCTCGGGTTGTTGGATCCTTATAGCCATCCATGGTTACTACGTTACCGTCGTACCCGGAGGCGTACAGGTTTTGATACAACTTCTCGAATGAGTCGTATTGGACATTCACGTTAAGGCGGCTGTTGTTAGAGAACTCTCTCGATAAGCTGCCACGCAAGATATCTGCCGTCAGGCGTTGCACGTTGAGGTCGGGAGTACCGAACACTATACCTGCTAGTGCTTCGACCGGCTCGCCATTTTGAGTGGGAATACCCCTATCAATGAACCTTTCGTGGTTCGCGTGCTCGTAAGAAAGATCCAGAGTGGTGTTTTGGTCCAGCTCTACCCTGAAAGTTGGATTAAAGCCAACTCGTTGCCCATCGTAAAAGTTTCGGTGGTTCTCCAATGAATCTCGATGCGCGTTTATGCGAAGTGCTGAATTTTCGCCGGTTTGTATGTTGAAATCTGCGGCGACGTCAAATGCGCCAAAAGTGTCGCTGCCCGCGTCGAACGAGCCTCCACTCTGACCGATCATCGCTTTCTTTGTAACTCGGTTTATCAAACCACCTGTTCCTCCCCGACCGAAGAGCAGGGCGTTTGGTCCGCGAAGAACCTCTACCTGCTCTACGTTGTACAGGGATCGAAAATACTGAACGTCGTCACGCAATCCGTCGCGATAAAAGTCTGCGGTCGACCTTACGCCACGGAAGACGACTGAGTCCCGATGACCCTCACCTTGAGACTGGTTTACACCCGCGGTGTAACGGACTATATCTCCCAGTTCTCTGAAGCCCCTAGACCTAATTTCTTCGGACGATAGAATCGCTACCGCTTGGGGGGTATCTAAAAGTGGCAGCGGCGGTGACATAGAATTCACGACATTTGACTGTAGAGTTCCGCTGACGGTGATTTCTTCCACCTGCGAAAACGCGCTATTTGACATCGCTAAAGCGCTCGCAATGGCAGTACATAGTAATTTTTTGCTGTGGGTCATCTTTTTCGTTCCTGTGTGAGTGAGGATGAATAAAGGGCCGCAAGTTTAATGATTATCAGCCCTAAATGCAAATCATTCTCATTTGTTTGCTAACTTAATGATTTATAACATTTTTTAAATTTTCAGCGCCAGCGTGCCAGCGCAACCGCTAATCGAGACCCTTCCCGAACCAACCAGCACCAAGCCCCCAAGACTGAACTGCTGTGCGTGCTCTTGGCGTCACGGGCTTCATCTCGATGTTCGAGCTCGTCATCCCTACATTTTTCTAGGAGGATTCGAAGCTCAGGGAAAACCGCTTTCGACTGTAAGCGATGAATTTGGTCAAGGTAGTGCTCGCCCACGAAGGTTTCGACTGCATCGATGGTGGCGTACACAGCATTTCTGCCAAAAATAGAGGGGATGGCTCCCGTCAGGAAGCCAGCCACTTTCCAAATCGGCAGGAAAAGGCTGCGATGATTCTGACTGAGCTGTTTCGAGATTAGGTCCAGATGTTCCTCTTCAGTCTTAAGATGCTCTCGGGCAAAGCTTCGGATTTCTTCGTTCTTGCTCACGGAAAGAATACCGCGATATATGTACACGGCCCCGGTCTCTCCCGCGTGGTTTGAGCGCATGTCTTCTTGCAACCAAATTGGTAGTTCAGCTTCTTTTGATACAATCCGGGAATTTGTCATGTTCGTTTCTACGATTCGTCGGCGGATATGGACCAAGCGGATCTGATCGTAGCACTGTAGCGTAGACCCACTATGCGGACACTCTATTGGATGACTCACGACCTGCGCCTTGATGACAATTCAGCGCTTTGTTTGGCTGCTGAGTCCACTGCACTTGCTCTTGTCTACGTTATTAATCCTGCCTGGTTTGCTGAGGATCAGTACGGATTGATACCCATGGGTGAGCACCGGTGGCGGTTCATTCAACAATCACTCGCGGATTTGAGCGCTTCGCTTGAAAGTAGAGGGCACTGTCTTAACATTCTACGCGGTGACCCCCCGACGATAGTTTCTGAACTGATACAGCAGTTTCAATTCCAGCAAGTGATTATTTCCCGACAATTCGGTTTTAACGAAAAAGCCCAACTCACCGCGCTAACAGAACTGTTTCCTGACGTGGCTTTCAGCACAGTAGATACGTATACCCTGTTTAATCTCAACGCACTGCCTATGCCGGTGTCTGCAATACCCGAAACTTATTCTCGTTTTCGGCGCAAGGCTGAAAAGGTAAGCGTAGACTCGCCCTGCTGTGCGCCCGCCAGATTGCCGGATGCCATTGAATTTGGTCGAGAATATTCGTCACTCAATGAGGCTCTTAACTCAGGTGGTCATCAGAGACTGATCGGTGGCGAGACTGCGGCTAAAACGCATGCAGAATCCTATTTCTCTGGTGAACTACCCCTATCGTACAAGCTTGTGAGAAATGAGCTGGATGGCTGGGAAAATTCCTCGAAATTTTCTGCTTGGCTGAATTCTGGCTGTTTTTCAGCGCGACGATTAGTAGATCTACTTAGTGAGTTTGAGCACCGCAGGGAGCGCAATGACTCAACTTATTGGCTCTTCGTCGAGCTTTTGTGGCGCGAATATTTTCAATGGTTAGCCCTAAAAATCGGCAAGAAATTGTTCTTGCAAAATGGCAACGCTGGGCATCGAATTTCTGGTCGATTTGACGTGAGCTCTTTTTCGGAATGGTGTCACGGAGAGACCAGATATCCGCTGGTCAACGCCTGCATGAAGCAACTGAGCGCCACTGGTTACCTCTCCAATCGAGGCAGACAAATTGCCGCAAGCTGTCTGATCAATGAAATGGCAGGCGACTGGCGGTACGGAGCGGCCTGGTTTGCGAGCCAGTTGATTGATTACGATGTGGCTGCCAATTGGGGAAATTGGCAATATCTGGCCGGTGTAGGCGCGGATCCCAAAGGGGGTCGCCACTTCAACCTTGCGAAACAGACGGAAATTTACGATGCAGACGGAAGCTTTCAGTCGCGCTGGCTAACTTAAAGACTATTGGACTTTATATGCGTCACCGAAAACCTCACCTGCCAGAAAAAACCTGCCCGGTCTGCAATCGTGCATTTAGCTGGCGTAAAAAATGGAAGCGGGACTGGGACCAAGTCCTGTACTGCTCAGAGCGCTGCCGGCAGCAGCGGAAGCTGATGCCCGTGGAAGAGTGAGCTGATTTGCACCCATCGCGCTAACCCTTTCGCCGGGGCTTGCTTTTCCTGTCGATTTGCTCAGAGAAGCTCTGTGGGTTTTCAGGATCAGAATCGGTCAGCTTGTCCTGTGTTCTTTGCATGAAATCAGATTTATGATGCCGCTCGTGGAGTTGGTTCGCTAGCGGTCCCCAGGTACGGTTGACAATTCTCCCTCGCCTGACAGCAGGCCTTTGCGCCAAAGACTCTGCCCATCGTCCGACATGAGTGTATGAAGCGGTGTCAAGGAATTCTGCTGCATCATAGACTGCTCCAGTGTAGACCGCGCCATACCAAGGCCAGACAGCGATATCGGCGATGCTATATTCATTACCGCAGAGGTACTGATTTTCGGCCAAATGTCTGTCCAACACATCCAATTGCCGCTTGACTTCCATACTATAGCGATTAATCGCATATTCAATTTTTTCCGGCGCATATACGTAAAAATGACCAAATCCGCCCCCAAGGTATGGCGCGGAGCCCATTTGCCAGAACAACCAACTCAGGCATTCAGCCCGATGGTGGGCTGCGGCAGGAATTAGTGCGTTAAATTTATCAGCCAGATAAAGCATGATCGCGCCGGATTCAAAAATCCTAATCGGTACTTCGCCACTGCGATCAACAAGTGCCGGAATCTTCGAGTTTGGATTGATATCTACAAATCCTGAGCTGAATTGATCGCCGTCTCGGATATTAATCAGATGGGCGTCGTACTCTGCGCCCTGGTGGTCCAGACTCAGAAGCTCTTCGAGCAGAATGGTGATTTTCTGGCCGTTGGGAGTGCCGAGTGAGTAAAGCTGCAGAGGGTGCCGGCCTCGCGGCAGCGTTTTCTCGTATGTAGCTCCTGCCTCAGGCCGGTTGATTTTTGCGAAGGCGCCACTTTGAGCGCTGTTCCAGACCCACTTGCGCGGAGGGTGATAGTGGCTCTTCTTTATCATTTGTTTAATGCGGACAGATTTACGGAATTAGTTTTTAGTTTTGTATTTATGAAGACATCTTACCATACCGCTTCGCTGTTCAAGGCCGCAAGTCACTCTGACCGCAGGAAATCTTGCTCAAAAAAGGTTCCCTTATCACTGTCTTCTCGGGTATGTTTTGTATATGCCAGACAATATTGAAGAGTTTTTGGACCCGGATGCCATGCAAACGCTAAGCGAAGCGGAGTTGCGCGCGCACTGGATGCCATTTACGAGTAACC
>MDTD01020078.1_pt1 | contig 21870 bp, 20 predicted proteins | sample 811221 | NCBI WGS metagenome assembly MDTD01 (sample SAMN05326646, study PRJNA326480) | marine metagenome | isolation source: seawater | place: Pacific Ocean: South West | collected 2011 | reverse complement strand
CGTTTCTATTTGGGGAGACGGTTCTCCAAAGCGTGAGTTTATGCATGTAGATGATTGTGCAAAAGCATGCTTATTTTTAATGGAGAGATATGATGAAGAAGGGGTAATTAATATCGGCACCGGTGTAGATATAACGATCAAGGAATTAGCGGCAAACATTCAAAAGGTTGTTGGTTTCGATGGAAATATATCATTCGACATCTCAAAGCCGAATGGAACACCTCGAAAACTGTTGAATGTTTCTAAAATTGAAAATTTGGGTTGGAAACACACCATATCCTTAGAAAAAGGCCTAAAAATGGTATATTCTAATATTGACTTTGAACTTTCTAGATTTCTGTGAAAATTCTTATAATAGATAATTACGATTCTTTTACTTACAACCTTTATCATTTAGTGGAACAGTTTGCTGATGAAATTTTAGTGGTAAGAAATGACAAAATAAATTTTTCAATAATTAACCAATACGATAAAATTATTCTTTCACCAGGACCTGGATTACCAGAAGATGCGAATGATTTAAAAGAGTTTATAAAAGAATTTGCTTCCAAAAAAAGTATTTTAGGTGTATGTTTAGGACATCAATCAATAGGTGAGGTTTTTGGACTTAAACTCTTAAACATTAGTAATATAAAGCATGGAGAAAAGTCAATTTTGTCTGAGATATGTAAAGAAGAGATTTTATTTAAAGATATAAACGAACCAATAGAGGTTGGACATTATCATTCTTGGGTAATAGATCCAAAAAATAACTTTGATGATTGGACCATTACTGCTAAATCGAAAGATTTGATCATGGCTATTTCGCATAATGTTCTAGATTTAAAAGGAGTTCAATTTCATCCAGAATCTGTACTTACTCCATTAGGTGAAAAGATGTTAGAAAACTGGATTAAATCTTAGTAATCATACCAATCCTTTTTCTTCTCCCATTTTAAATCTTGTAATGTAGAGGCTTTTACACGAATTGTGAAGTTATAGCTCTGATGATAACCAAAAGGAATCCATTTAAAAAGCATTTCCCAACAGTGTAAGTCTCGATATATATCTAAAGATGTGTGGGTTAAGCTCTTCTGTATAAAATCGTAGCCAGACCGGAAACCTATTTTCCACTTATCAGTAAGTTTAACATTACCACTAAAGCCCAAAGATTGAGTGATGGTTTTTTCGAAAATAGGCCTATTATATCTGAAAGTATAATCCACGTTTAAATTCCAGGGTATATCAAAATCAATATAATCCCAGTGTGAAGAATAATCAGTATTTTCATTTTTATTAGTTAGAGATCTTAAATTCAAACTTGCTGTCGCATTAGCATCTGTTAGTCTGCCAGGCTTGAAATACTCTGAAAAATAAAATTGATTAATTCTCTGACCATTTTCATTTAAGTTGTAAGGGTCATATCTTGCACCAAAATTAATGTTAAATGTGTTGAATAGTTTAGTTCTACCGTTTATTGCGATGTGTGATAAATTCATAGAATCAGCATAAATGTTATATCCTGTAGAAAACCCAAAACTTTCTAGTATTTTTACCTTCTTTAAACTGTTTAATGAATCATTTTTAGTAGGCACCTTAATCTCTAATAGATTTGCAAGGTTGAAAGATATATTTCCAGCCTTTGATTTTCCTGGACTTCCATAAATACCATTTTGAAAGATTGAGTATAACTGTGTGTTTCCTAAAGTGTCCGACTGTACTTCTTGATAAAACCCAAATCTGTCAATAGAAAAATCAGGTGTATAATTAAAAGAAATAGAAGGAGTTGCCACATGTCTGATTGCTCGTATAGGGCCTTTTTTCATTTGAATAACCCCGTACAACTTCGTATTCAAACTAGTAGAAAAATTGTAGTTATATGCTCTTTTAAATCCGTAAAGCGTATCGGTATTAAGCAGTTTGCCATCCCAACTTTTATTGATGTGATTAAAATACCAGCGTTCTGTATAGTTAAACCTTGAAGATACAGTTATGTGTTTTAAAGCTTTAAAGGAGGCGTTAACTGGTATCGAGTGTTTTAATCCGTTGCTAAAATCCTGCAAAGATTCTCTAGTAAAAAGAAGAGAGTCAATGGTTCTGATTTCATTTTTAGCATTAACAGAATAGGACACACTAATGTTATCGTACCATTTTGATTTTAAACTTTGATTCAATCCTTTAAATGGTTGAAATCTATTAATGCTATAGTTTAATTCAGGTAAGCTCAAATTAACTGTTTTGTTCAAAGTGTTTTGACTATGTCTAAGGTTTATTGAAAGATTAGATGTTTTCCATGTTTTAGAATAAGAAACATTAGAACTATAAGTGTTTTTTAAATAATCATTACTGTTGAAACTGTTGTTTTGATGGTACGAGCTGCTACCAGCATTTACATTCGCTGAAAATCGACTGCTAGGGTTGGCTTTTGGATCCTGATTATGTTTCCAGTTAATGAAAAAATCTCTTATGTCTATGAAGTTATCTAAATCTCTATTTCCAGATTTCTGACTAGCGTAGCTGACACTGAAATTACCGCTGTAGTAATATCGCTTTTTATAATTGGAGGAAGCACTTAGCTTCCAACTCCCTTTAGTATAAATATCACCTCTAAGTGATAAATCCATGTAGTTGTTTATTGCAAAATAGTAACCACCGTTTCTTAAAAAGAACCCTTTATTGGCTGACTCTCCATAGGTAGGAAAGATAATTCCTGAACTTTGTTTTTGTTGATTCGGGAAAAAACCAAAAGGTATGAATAAAGGAGTGGGTATATTTGCTATTTCTAGATTAGCGGGTCCGGTAATAATCTTTTCTCCTGGAATTGTTTTAATCTTTTTAGCGCGTATTGCAAAATGAGGTTCTTGAGCATCACATGTAGTATATCTTCCACTGTGGGTATGAATAACATCATTATCTTGTTTTTTAACTTTTTCTCCTAATATATATCCCTCACCCTCTTTTGTTACAACTTCTTTTATAATTCCCTTTTTAGATTTAAAATTATAAGTAATTGCTTTTGCTGTAAAGCTTTTTCCATTTTCTTGAAACACAGGTAAACCATACATTTGCCCAGTACTATCTTTGAGTCCAGAGGCAAACACTGTATTTTTATCATAGTCTAGCTCTATAAAGGCAGCTTTTAAAATAATTTCTCCGTAAGTTACTTTAGCATTATGGTATAAATAAACCTTTTTGTTTATTAAATCGTAATCAACAGAATCTTCAGCATACGATACTACCTCTTCTTCTAATGCGTTATTAGATAAATAGGTGTCTGTGGATAAAGCCAGGCTATCGGTAGTAATTTGTTGAGCGTTAACTGTTGATAAAAGCAAAACAAATATCGAAATCAAAGACGCTAAATAAGCTATTTTTGATACTGTTGTGGGTATGTTAAATGAAATGCTCAACAATAGTTTTTTTCATCTTCCAAAACTAATCAATTCTAAATTTTGATAAGTGTAATTATGAAACGTGTTTTTCTTTTTTTTCTTGTCTTTGTTTTAGTGATAATTCCACCTACAACTTTTTCACGTACAGATAAATCCTTTACAATAGTTTTAGATGCCGGACATGGAGGTAAAGATCCTGGTAACCTTGGAACGGGAAGGTATAAAGAGACAGAAAAGCAAATTACATTAGCAGTCACATTAAAATTAGGAGAGTACATTGAGAAAAATTTACCTGATGTAAAAGTTGTTTACACTAGAAAGGGAGATACTTATCCAACCTTATGGCAACGCGTAAATATTGCTAATGGAGCAAAAGCTGATTTATTCATTTCTATTCATTGTGATGCGTTCACAAATTCAAATGCTTATGGTTCTAGCTCTTTTATTATGGGGTTAGATTTTACAGAACATAATTTAAGAATGGCTAAGAAAGAAAATTCTTCTATTTTCCTTGAAGAAAATTACGAGGAAAATTATGAAGGGTTTGATCCAAACTCTATTGAAAGTGTTATAGCTCTTACACTCAATCAAAGCGTTTACATGGATAAAAGCATTCAAATTGCACAAAAGATACAAGAACAATTTAGAACAAGGGTTAAAAGAAAGGATAGGGGAGTGAGACAAGCTCCTTATTTTGTTACAAGTAGAACATTAATGCCAAGTGTTTTGGTAGAACTTGGTTTTCTAACTAATAATGCAGAAGAAGATTTCTTACACTCAAATGATGGACAAACTTATATGGCTTCTGCAATATATAGAGCAATTAAAGAATATAAAATACAACAACAGCAAAATGAAGTTATAAGTATACTTGACAGCATAAAATATGATGAAGAGGTCAAAAAAAGTGAAAGAAATCAAGTAGAAGTTCCGGAAGATAAAAGTAGTGATACTAAATCAACTATCTTTAAGGTTCAAATTTGCACGGCAAAACATGAACAAAATTTAACAGCTATTGAAGGAAACATTGTTTCTTTCTTTCAAGAAGGAAATTTGTATAAATTTACCATAGGTAATGAATCAACGATTGTAGATGCTAAAAAGTTGCAAACTTTGGCTAAAAATAATGGCTACCAGGATGCTTTTGTTATTGCCTTTCATAATGGCAAAAAAATAAGTTTGCAACAAGCTAAAGAATTAACCCAAAGCAAATGAGTAAAAACAATTCAGAAATAAAAATAGGACTAGTAGCATTAACAGCTATTTTAATTTTAGTTTGGGGGGTAAGCTTCCTGAAAGGCACAAACATATTCACTAACTCAACATATTTTTATTCTATTTATGAAGAAGTAGATGGAATTGAAGCATCTGCTCCCGTACGTATAAATGGATTTACAGTTGGTAAGGTTACGGAAGTTTTTTTTCATCCAGACAACTCAGGAAAAATCATTATAAAGTATATAATGCATGAAGAGTTTGCTATTCCAAAAAATACCGTAGCAAATATTTATAATGCTGATCTCATGGGAACAAAAGCTATACAGTTACATATTGGAAATGCAGCTATTTATGCTTCTTCAGGAGATACGCTTTTTTCAAGTATTGAGGGAGATTTAAAAGACGAGGTGAATAAACAAGTACTTCCATTAAAAAATAAAGCTGAAGATTTGATATCCTCCATTGATTCTGTAATGACAGTTATTACAACTGTTTTAGATAAGGATGCCCGTGTCAGTTTAACAAATAGCCTTCTAAGTTTAAATCGTACTTTCTCTACAATGGAGCTCGCTATGGTAAAACTAGATAGTATGATTTACTATAATGACAGCAGGATAAATAATATCTTAACAAATGTTGAATCTATAACAAGTAATTTACACAACAACAATGAATCTTTAGGAAACGTTATTAAAAACATTGAGTCCATTTCAGACTCTTTGGCTAAATCGCAAATACGCTCCACTATAAATAACTTAGATGCTTCTTTAAAACAGTTTGATGATGTTATCACAAAGATAAACAATGGAGAGGGTTCTATGGGTCTATTAATTAATGATAAAGATTTATACAATAATTTATCAAGCGCTTCTAGTCAATTAGATCAATTACTAGCTGACATGAAGAAAAGACCTAAAAGATATGTTAGTTTTTCTTTATTGGGGGGGCAAAAGACAAACTTTGAGTTTAAGAAAACATCAAAAGACACTGTTAAATAATGGGCATAGAAAACATTTTATTTTTAATCATTTTTACAGGATCATCTTTGCTCTTTGCTAGAAATTTAAAACGTATTCTTCGCAATATTAAATTAGGAAAAGATGTAGACAGAAGTGACAATAAGGGTTTACGATGGAAAACAATGACTAGAGTAGCCCTAGGTCAGTCTAAAATGGTTAACCGTCCTGTTGCAGGAATTTTACATATTTTGTTATATGTAGGGTTTGTTATTATTAATATTGAAGTAATAGAAATTATTATTGATGGAATATTCGGTACACATCGTGTATTTAAATTTATGGGTAGTTTCTATAACTTTTTGATAGGCTCTTTCGAGGTTTTAGCATTATTAGTATTGGTTTCTTGTGTTATTTTTCTTGTGCGTAGAAACATTATGCGTATTCAACGATTTTTGAAACCAGAAATGAAAGGATGGCCATCATCTGACGCTAATCTAATATTGATTTTTGAGGTTTTATTGATGACCGCATTTTTGTTCATGAATGCTGCAGACATTTTGTTGCAAGAGAAAGGGGTTTATGTTCATGCTGGAGCGTTTCCAATAAGCAGTTTTCTAACTCCGATGCTTTCAGATTTTTCAGATGGAACATTATTACTAATTGAACGTTTATGTTGGTGGTTTCATATTATTGGAATATTTGGGTTCTTGAACTATTTAGTAATATCTAAACATCTTCATATCTTGTTTGCTTTCCCGAATACATATTATTCCAACTTAAATCCTAAAGGTGAATTTTCAAATATGAATTCGGTTACAAACGAAGTTAAAATGATGTTAGACCCAAATACAGATTCTTTTGCAATAGATACTTCTGACACTCCTATTGAAAGATTTGGGGCTAAAGATGTGACAGATTTAAATTGGGTTCAGCTCATGAATGCTTACACATGTACTGAATGTGGGAGATGCACCTCAGAGTGCCCTGCAAATGCAACAGGTAAAAAACTTTCCCCTAGAAAAATCATGATGGACGTTCGTGATAGAATAGAAGAAGTTGGAAAAGGGATAGATAATAATGGAAAGGATTATTCAGATGGAAAATCCTTGTTGAATGATTTTATTACACCTGAAGAATTATGGGCTTGTACAACATGTAATGCATGTACTGAAGCATGTCCAGTAAATATAGATCCATTGTCAATTATTGTTGACATGAGAAGGTATTTAGTAATGGAAGAATCAGCGGCGCCAACAGAATTAAATATGATGTTTACCAATGTCGAAAACAATGGTGCACCATGGCAATTCTCTGCTGCAGATCGTTTAAATTGGAAAGATGAGTAAAAAATTTAAGTTAATTGAAAAAGTTATAGACGGAGAGAATATTAGTCCAGTACTTCCTGATCACATTAAAAACTATCTGATAGATATTGATGGCACAATTTGTGATGATATTCCTAATGAAGAACCTGAAAGAATGGCATTCGCAAAAGTTTATCCTGAAGCATTGGAAACGCTAAATAGATGGTACAATCAAGGTCATGTAATTACTTTTTTCACTTCTCGTTTAGAAAAACATCGAAAAGTAACAGAGAAATGGCTAAATGATCATGGCTTTAAATATCATGGTTTGTTAATGGATAAACCAAGAGGAGGTAACTATCATTGGATAGATAATCACATTGTACGAGCTACAAGATATGATGGTAAGTTTACAGATCTTATTGAAAAGACAGTTAAAATTCAAGTTTTTGAATAAATGAGTTTGCAAGTAAAAACAATGGCCGATTGGATAGCTGAAGGTAAAGAAGCTGAAATTTTATTTTGGGTAGGTTCTGCCGGTAGTTTTGATGATCGAGCTAAAAAGATTACCCGTGCTTTTGTCAAAATTTTAAACAAAGCAAAGGTGAATTTTGGTGTATTAGGAATAGAAGAATCTTCTAGTGGAGATGCTGCTAAGCGTGCAGGGAATGAGTTCTTGTTTCAGATGCAAGCTATGATGAACATAGAAGTGATGAATTCCTACAATGTAAAGCGAATTGTTACTACTTGTCCTCACTCATATAACACCATCAAAAATGAATACAAAAGTCTAGGTGGAAATTATGAAGTTTTACACCATACAGAGTTTATCGATGAACTCATCAATAATAAAAAATTATCTATTTCTGGAAATTTAAAAGGAAAGCGCATTACTTATCATGATCCGTGTTATCTAGGAAGAGCTAATGAAGTATTTGACATTCCTAGAAACCTTATAAAGAGGTTAGGTGTAGAACTTGTAGAAATGAAGCGTTCTAAAAGAAGGTCTTTTTGTTGTGGTGCAGGAGGTGCTCAGATGTTTAAAGAGCCAGAGAAAGGGCAACAAGACATCAACATCAATAGAACAGAAGAAGCATTAAAAACAAAAGCAAAAGTGATTGCAACAGGCTGTCCATTTTGTAATACAATGATGACTGATGGAGTGAAAAACTTAGCAGAAGGCAGTGTGGAAGTACTTGATATTGCCGAGATAATTGCCGAAGCAGAAGGTCTATAATTATGTTTGTTCCTTATTCTGAAATTGCAAACTCTTCTAGAGTATGGGTGTATCAGTCCGATAGAAATTTGTCTGATGAAGAAGTTGTCTTTATTCAACAAAAACTATTGGTTTTTTGTAAAGATTGGAAAGCTCATCAAGCACACCTAAAGTCTTCTTATAGAGTGTTGCATAATCGCTTTATTATACTTTTGGTAGATGAGCAACAACAAAATGCTAGTGGCTGTTCCATAGATAGTTCTGTGAAAGTTATTAAAGAAATAGAGATCGAATTCGGTATCGATTTATTTAATAGAACTCAAATTGCTTTTGAGCAAAAGGGAGAAATTGTTACACTTTCTATTCCTGAATTTAAGAAGGTGGTGCAAAGTGACACGGTTGTTTTCAATAATTTAGTTACAACAAAAGCTGATTTAGAAGAAAACTGGGAAACAGTCGCAAGCAAAAGTTGGCACACTAAGTTTTTAGTGTAAAAAGATATCTTCTTTAGTAAGTGGTTTTTCGGATTTTCTCCAAGAGAATCCTTTTAATAATTTCCATTTTTCGGGTAATTCTTTGTATGGGTATAAAGTAGCATCAGGCTCTTTTTGAAAAGATATTCGCTGAATGTTTTTCACTTTCACATCAATACGCATTTCTGAACAACTAACAGTGTTAACACCTGTAATCAACTCAGATTCATCTTTTAAAACATAAACAGTTTCACCATTACCCAATACATCTATTTTTCTCAATTCATTATTCTTGAAATACCCAAGCATTTCTCTTCCTTTAATTTGATTGAAAAGGTTAGGGCTTCCTTCCGAAATAATAAAGGCATTATTTTCTAGTAAAAGGGACTGAATTTGATTGTTCGCCATTTGTAAAGAAATGTTATTTCCAGAAAGTTGATAATCGCTACTCCATAATACAGGTTCTTCAAAAAGTCTAATGGTAGAATCTGAAACACTGTATGTTAAATTCATACACTTACCGCATAAATCCTTACTGAAAAACTTAACATGATTATAAGCTTTCAGTAGTCGTTTTCCTGATTTATCTAGTGTTCCCTTTATAGTGTCCCCATGCATAAAAAGAGAGTCGCTAGCCATGATGAGTGTCAGCAAAGTATTTTCTGTAATGATAGAGCTGTCTTCTTTTTCAAAATATTCTGCCCAATGCCCACTGATAATGTAATCATTCAATGTGTCTAAAATAGCTACATTTTTAATAGCTAAGCCATAACCTCTATTTCTGTCGTAATATAAGCTATCACCAGAAAGACACTGATCTCCACTCCATAAATATGCATTTTTGTTGAATTGTGAAATGTCAGATTGTGTATTATACCAACCGTTTTCACAATAAATCAAATTGTTGTCGCTATTGATTTTAGTAGGCCCAACAAAGTAGGCTACTTCATTGAGAGTATGATATTTAAGTGTATCGCTTTCAGTTGTGTATTTTGGATTTTCTAGCAATACATCCTTTTTAAAAAGAAGCATTTTGGTTTCTGAATAGTAATTTCCTTTTATACTATAAAGATTATTATCCCCGCTTAAAATATTAGCCCCAGTATAATAGGAAGCTATTTTAGAAGATAAATCGTAATGTAATTCCTCAGTTGTAAGATGAACTTGCTCATCTTTCAGCACAATATCCCCTTGTATAATAGCTTTATTTTCTTGACCAATGTAATCTAAATGATTTCCATACAAATGGAGTGAGTCCCCTTGATTAATGTGTATGTTACCAAAAGCTTCAAAACGGTTTTCTTTAAAATAATGCCAGGCAGAATCACAAAACATAGTAGCACCTTCGTGTTTGAATATAACAGAATCGACTAAACGCCTAGCGTCAGGGTTTACATCTGCATCGAAATAAGAAAAGTTGGAGTTTATGATCTCCAACTTTGTCTTTTCTTGAGCATACACCGACCCTACTAATAAAAATAGTAGAATTATGTATGAATATGTTTTCAAATTATCTGTTTAAAGTTTGAGTTCTATCAGGACCAACAGAAACAATTTTAATAGGAGTTTCTAATTGTTCCTCTAAATAATGAATATAATTCATTAACTCTTTTGGAGCATCATCAATTGTATTAAGACCCGTTAAATCCTCTTTCCATGAAGGCATTTTTACATAAATAGGTTCAAGATTGGCATCATCAGAGTCAAATGGCAAGTAATCTATTAATTCTCCATGATACTTATAGTGTGTACAAATTTTAATATAATCAAGATCACTTAAAACATCAGCTTTCATCATCATTAGCTGGGTAACACCATTAATATTGATAGCATATTTTAATGCTGGCAAGTCAATCCATCCACATCTTCTTTTCCTTCCTGTTGTAGCGCCGAATTCATTTCCAATGCGACCTATTCTTTCACCAACTTCATCAAATAATTCAGTAGGGAAGGGGCCACTCCCAACTCGAGTACAATATGCTTTAAAAATTCCAAAAACTTCTTTGATATTATTAGGAGCTACACCTAATCCAGTACAAGCACCCGCAGAAATAGTGTTAGATGATGTTACAAATGGGTATGAGCCAAAATCAATATCCAATAGTGTTCCTTGTGCGCCTTCGGCTAAAATTTTCTTTTCAGCTTTTAAAGCTTGATGTAGGTAATGCTCACTATCAATATGTTGGAAAGATTTTAATGTTTTAATACTTTCAAACCAAGCTGACTCTAAGTCTTTTAAATCATACTCAAAATCATGAGCTGCTAAAAGGTGTTTATGCTTGTTTATTAAACGGTCGTAACGGTCATTGAAATCAGGAGAAGAAATATCACCAACACGGAGACCATTTCTTCCAGTTTTATCCATATAGGTAGGGCCAATACCTTTTAGGGTAGATCCAATTTTAGCATTACCTTTTGATTTTTCTGATGCAGCATCTAATAGTTTATGTGTAGGTAAGATTAAGTGTGCTTTTTTGGAAATTAACAGCTTAGAATGCAAATCCACATTTAATTCTTCTAGGGCGTCTATTTCAGCTTTAAAAATAACAGGATCAATAACTACACCGTTTCCAACAACGTTTATAGCATTTTCGTGAAAAATACCTGATGGGATGGTATGTAACACATGTTTGATTCCATCAAATTCTAGAGTATGCCCAGCATTTGGACCTCCTTGAAAACGGGCAATAACATCATATTGAGAGGTTAATACATCAACAATTTTTCCTTTTCCTTCATCGCCCCATTGAAGGCCTAATAGCACATCTACTGACATTGCTTATTTATTATTTATTTATTTGAACAATTATTTTCATCAAGACATTTGCCGTAGAAGTTTAAAGCATGGTTGGTAACTTTAAAATTAAAAATTTCTTCAACAGTTTGTTTTATATTTTGAATTCTAGGATCACAATACTCAAACACTTTTCCACATGAATTACAAATTAAATGATCGTGCTGGCCGCTAACAAGAGCTTTTTCGTATTGCGCTTGATTTTTACCAAACTGATGCCTTCTAATTAATTTACACTCCATCAAAAGATCAATAGTGTTGTAAAGTGTGGCTCTACTAACTCTATATTTTTTATTTTTCATCATAATGTAGAGGGTTTCTACATCAAAATGTCCATTATGCTCATAAATCTCTTGAAGTATAGCGAAACGTTCAGGTGTTTTTCTTTGCCCGTTATCCTCTAAAAATTGAGTGAATATCTCGATGACTGATGTCGAGTTGCTTTTTGACATTGTTTTTTTAATGAGCGTTAAAAGTACACTTTTTTACAATCTACTCATTTGAAGTAGGGATGATTTTTTAACAACTTTTTAAAGTCGCTCAATAGTTTTAATACCATCTACTTCTTCCAGTTTTTTAATTAGACTGTATAAGTGAATTGTATTGAACACTTTTACAGTAATATATCCTTCAAAAAGCCCAGCTTTTGTAGAAATATTAATAGAGCCAATATTTACACTTAACTGGTTGGAAATAATACGTGTTACCTCGTTCATTAAACCAACTTGATCTATTCCGGTTAGGTGTAATTTTGTTGTATATTCAATGTCATCTTTACTTGCCCAAGTAGCTGATAGTATTCGATATGCATATCTCGAGCGTAGTTGTATAGAATTTGGACAGTTATTTGTATGAACTTTGATACCCTCATTAATGGTTGTAAAACCAAATACTTCATCTCCAGAAATTGGAGAACAGCATTTTGCAAGTTTATAATCAAGTTGCTGTTTTTCTGAACCAAAAAGAATAATATGATGTTCTTTTTTTTCAATCTTGTTCTTGGCATATTTTTGGCTTTCGCCACCAGTAATTTTGTTCTTGAAGAAACCATACCAACCCTGATTTCGTTGATTAGCGAAAGATCGAATGTCTTTGTTATTTAATATCCCAGCACCAAATTGATAGTATAAGTCTAAACTTGTTTTAAGGTGAAAGAAACGAATCAGTTGCGTTTCGGTTTTAGTGTCAAATGGAATTTTGATATGTCTTAATTTACGCTCTAAAATTTCTTTACCCTCTTTACCAATGCGCTTTTTCTCTTCTTTTAAAGCGTTTTTAATTTTCGATTTAGCTCTTGAAGTTTTAACAAAGCTTAACCAATCTTCTTTTGGTGTTTGTTTATTAGAGGTAATAATCTCTACCTGATCCCCACTTTTAAGGGCGAAAGAGAGAGGGACAAGTTTTCCATTTACTTTAGCTCCTAGACACTTACTTCCAACTTGAGTATGTATTTCAAATGCAAAATCCAGTGGGGTCGAACCAACAGGTAAAGTTTTTAAATCTCCTGCTGGTGTAAATACAAAAATTTCATCCGTAAAAAGATTCATCTTGAAATCATCTACAAAATCTAGTGCATTTGAATCTGGATTTTCTAACATTTCACGGATACGATTAATCCAATCATCCAAACTAGTGTCTTTTCCACCTTTTTGTTTATATCGCCAATGTGCTGCATATCCTTTTTCAGCTATTTCGTCCATTCGCGTTGTACGAATTTGCACTTCAACCCATTTTCCATTAGGACCCATTACCGTGGTGTGCAAAGCTTCATATCCATTAGATTTTGGGGTAGATATCCAATCTCTTAGCCGGTCAGGATTAGGTTTATAAAAGTCAGTTACAATTGAGTAAATACGCCAACAATCTGCTTTTTCAGTCTCAAGTTTTGAATCAACAATAATTCGAATAGCAAATTTGTCATAAACCTCCTCAAATTCTACGCCTTGCTTAAGCATTTTGTTTCGGATTGAGAAGATAGATTTAGGTCTTCCTTTAACTGAAAAGATAAAGCCTTGACCTTCCATCTCCTCCTTAATGGGAACAATGAATTTATTGATATATCTCAATCGTCCTCTTTTTGTTTCTGCTAATTTTTCTGAAATCGCTTTATAAACTTCCGATTTGGTAAATTTTAAACCTAAGTCTTCAAGCTCTGTTTTGATAGCATAAAGACCTAATCTATGAGCAAGCGGTGCGTATAAATAAAGAGTCTCTGAAGCTATTTTTAACTGCTTATGCTTTGGCATACTCTCAAGTGTTCGCATATTATGTAAACGATCAGCAAGTTTGATCAAAATAACACGAACATCATCAGAAAGAGTTAGTAACATTTTTCTGAAGTTTTCGGCTTGCATAGACACATTTTGATCGTACACATCCGAAATCTTCGTTAAGCCATCAATAATTCTTGCAACTTTATTCCCAAACATACGCTCAATATCTTCAAGCGTATAGTCAGCATCTTCAACAACATCATGTAATAGAGCGCATACAATGGAAGTGCATCCTAAACCAATATCCTTAGCCGCAATTCTAGCTACATCAATAGGGTGGTAAATGTATGGTTCACCAGATTTTCTGCGCATTTCTTTATGAGCTTCAACGGCAAGATTAAATGCTTTACGAATGATCTTCTTATCGGACGTATCAGTTTTATCTTTACAGTCTCGTAACAATCCTTTGTATCTATTTAGGATTTCCTTTCGTTCTAATTCTAGATCGATTTTTTGCATAAAGTAAATGTAAGTCTTTTTAGAAAAAGAAAAACCATGCAGAACATGGTTTTCGTATCTTATGTTTTGGTTTATTTTATTTTATTTTGCTGCCAACACCTGTGTAGATACTTCTCCAAAACCTACCCTCACATTATTTTTCTTACTGTATGCTTTCATAATTACTGTATCTCCATCATGAATAAATTTACGCTTGCTTCCATCAGGCATTACTAATGGTTTTGTTCCTTTCCAAGACAGCTCTAACATTGAACCATATGAACTTTCATCGTTTCCTGAAATTGTACCTGAAGCCATCATGTCACCAGCATGAATATCACAACCGTTTACAGTATGGTGTGCCAATTGCTGTGTCATATTCCAATACATGTATTTGTAATTAGATTTTGAAACAGTATGAGGTTCAAAATCAACACATTCAATTTGAACTTCTAAATTGATATCTATGTTTTTATTACCTTCATATTTTAAGTATGGAAGCACTTCTATTTCTTGCTTTTCACCTTCACAACGAAAAGGCTCTAAAGCATCTAAAGTAACAATCCAAGGTGAAATAGAGGAAGCAAAATTCTTTCCTAGGAATGGTCCTAATGGAACATATTCCCATTTTTGTATGTCACGTGCTGACCAGTCATTAAAAATAACCATGCCGAAAATATAGTCATCTGCTTCAGCAGTAGAAATATTTTCTCCTAATGGTTTACCTTCTCCGGTTATAAAGGCCATTTCTAATTCAAAATCTAACAACTTACAAGGTCCAAAAATAGGTTCTGTAGCATCTAAAGGTAATTGTTGACCTTTAGGTCTAAAAATTGGAGTTTCAGAAAGGATTATTGAAGAAGCCCTTCCGTGATACCCTACGGGGATGTGAAGCCAATTAGGTAGTAATGCATTATTCGGGTCTCTAAACATACAACCTACATTGTATGCGTGCTTTCTAGAAGAATAAAAATCAGTGTAATCACCTACCTTAACAGGCATACACATTTTCACATTAGTAATGCTTGATAAACACTTAACTTTTAAGTCTTCATCCATTTCTGATGTGAAAACTTCTGAAATACGATTTCGAACAGCTCTCCATGTTTGTTTATTAAGTTTTAAAAAAGAGTTTAACGTTTCTTCAGCAAAAATGTTATGATTTAAAATACCTTCAAAAATACCTGACTCAAATAATACAGATAGATTAACTACGGTATCACCAATTCTTGTAGCTGAAACTTTCGTGCCATTAATCTCTACTATTCCAAAAGGAATGTTTTGTATTGGAAAATCACTGTTTTCCGGAACGGAAAGCCAAGTTGTTAAAGCGGGGTTGTTGGCTGCTATCATTTGTGTTAATTTTATTTTTCGGTAAAGATAATTAAAGCATATAAATACTGCACTCAGTTATTATCTTTGCCATATGAAAAAAATTAGCATCTTTTTTTTATTTTTTTCTCAGTTTGCAACAGCACAATCAGATAGCTTAAAAGCCTTTAGAATTGCTATTGGTACAGAGATAGGCATTTACGCCACTAGTATGTATGGCCTGAATAAGTTATGGTATGCTGATTATCCTAGAAGTAGTTTTCACTGGTATAACGATAATAATACATGGCTTCAGATGGATAAGTTAGGTCATGCTTATTCAGCCTATCAGGCAGGATTATTAGGAATGGACATAATGAAATGGAGCGGTGTGCCAGAGAAAAAGTCTATCTGGTATGGTGGAGCTTATGGCGCTGTCTTTTTAACAACTATTGAAATATTAGATGGGTATTCTGCCGAGTGGGGGGCTTCTTGGGGAGATCTTGTAGCAAACACAAGCGGATCAGCTTTGCTTATTGCACAAGAGTTATTGTGGAAAGAACAAAGGATACAGTTTAAATATAGTTTTTACCCTAGTAAATACGCTGATATTAATCCTGAGTTATTAGGAAAAAATACCATTCAACAAATCCTTAAAGACTACAACGCACAAACCATTTGGCTTTCTTGCAATTTGTATGGATTTATGCCAAAAAGTAAAATTCCAAAATGGCTTAATATTGCTATTGGTTACGGAGCTGATGGAATGACTAGTGGAAGTTTAAATGATCAAATAGAATTTTTAGAAGTGGGTTGTATTGCCAATAAAAGAACAAGACAATTTTATCTTAGTTTAGATGTAGATCTGCGAAAAATTGACACAGGAAGTGATTTTTTTAACAAAACTTTAAAAGTATTAAGCTTCATAAAAATACCTTCTCCAACTATATTGTTTGAGAAGAAAGAGAAAATTACTATTAAACCTTTCTACTATGGTCAATAAAATAGAGCCTGGAATTACTGTTTCTTTCTTGAATGAAGTAGGAAAAGGAAAGGTTGTTAAGATTCTCAACAATCATCAAGTACTCATATTAAGAGAAGATGGATTTGAAGTTGTTTATAATATTACAGAACTTATTGTGGTGTCAGAAAAAACGCATACAGAAGCTGCCTTCAAATATATCCCTGGAGAGAATAAGGAAGAACCTTTAATCAAAAAGACATCTAAGTCGCATTTAAAAAATAATAACAAAGTTTGGGAAGTAGATTTACATATAGAAAACTTAGTGAGTAGGCACAGACATTTGAGTAACTACGAAATTGTACAAATACAAATTAGTCATTGTGAGTTTAGCATCAAAAAGGCCATAAAAAATAATGTAAGTAAGCTTATAGTTATTCACGGAAAAGGAGAGGGTGTCCTCAAAGAAGAGGTGAGAAAAATTTTAAAAAAATATCCAGTAGAAACAATGGATGCTGACTACCGGATATATGGTTTGGGCGCTACAGAAGTTCGTTTCTTTTAAAACTTGGCATTTTCCCTTTTGATTAAGTCATTAATTTGCTCAATACCAATATTTCCTTTGATCGCGTTAACTAGAATCTTTTTATTTTTATCTAAAACATAAATTTTAGGTGTACCATTTATATCGTATAACTGTTTTATGTATGGAAACGGAGTTACATAGGGATCGTTTTCTCGAAAATATTCCCCATCAACAATTGTTCTAAACTCACCCACATTTATAAACTCTCCAGTATCATAAGTTTTGATAAAACTTAACCATTCTTCTTTTTCTAATTCAACACAAACAGCAAAAACATCTATACTTATTCCTTCTTTAACCCAATCATCATACTTTTCTTTGATACTAGCCATTTCTGTTTTACAATGACCGCAATCAGGATCATAGAAAACAACTAAAGTAAAATCTGAGTCTAATTGATGTAATGTACGAACTTTTTCTAGTGTATCACGAAGATGTAAATTAGGCGCAACTTCACCAATTAGTAAAGGGGAAATCGTTTCCGCCCTGTCAACAATTTTAAACATATTCGCTTCGTCTACCCACGTTACTTCACCAGTTTTATAGTATTTCTCAACCATGTGTACAAATACTTTCTCTAGACCCATTACTTTTGAGCGCTCATAAGTAGAAGTTAGATAAGAGACTACATATTTAAAAACTTCTTTATTAGCCCTAGATTTTCCTATTAAATAGTCACAAGATTTAATTAAAGAATCAGGATGTTTCACCGTAAGATTTTCTAAATATTTATTGATTTTAGAATGAAAAACAGGTGTTCTTAATAGTCTTTCATCAGAAAAGTCTAAGTAGTCTAGAAAATGTTTTTTATAGTACCTAAACTGGAAAGTACTATCCACAGTTCCATTGGGCAGTATTGGTGACTCTGGAACTTCTATTTCTTTATTTGCTAAAAGCACTTTTGAGAAAAAGGCATCTGTATTATTTTGAATAAAATTTTCTTGATACTTAGCAACCTCTTTTCCTAATAATCGAAATTCCTCTTGTAACTTTTGTTTTTCAGAATCACTGTTGGCTGTCTCAATTTTTGACTGATATTCAATTGATTTTTCTTGCATTAGTGATAATCCCTTCATATACCCGTAAAAAACTTCATTTTCTTTTGAATTTTTAAAATTCATTGAAGTTACTAAATTAGTTATGTCGGTTGTGAAAGAAAATCGTTGTTCAGAAACAATAATTTCAGCATATTTTCCTTCTGGAAAAACAATCAAATAAATACCTCCTTTTAAGGATTCACTTCCTTTAAATACAAAGGATCCATTAGCATCAATCTCAGCAGTATCTTTTGCGTATTGCTTGTCGCCAAAGTAATATGCTAACATACAGGTGGTATCTGCCACACCTTTAACTGTTCCTTTTATTTGATAACCAGATTGCGCTTGTCCAACAATGTTAGCAAACATTAGTATCGCGATAAATAATCCTTTTTTCATTATGATATATTAATTTGATTGACAAAAATATAAACTGATAACGAATTATACTAATAGCTATTTCATCACTTTGTTTTTTGTTTTGAGGTACCCGTCTAAAAATACTGTTAAAATAATAGCACTACTTCCTATATAAAAGGAAGATGTCATTTCTTCACTTTCTCCAAACAATATTAAGGCTAATACAATACTATATATAGGCTCTAAATTTACAGCCATAATAACTGAATATGGAGATAGTGATTTCATAACTTCTACACTAACTACGAAAGCAAAAGCGGTGCATACAATTCCAAGAGCTAACAAATATATAGTATCTTCCAGAGATATGTAAAAATCACTTAAGGGGGTTTTTGTGAAAAGTCCAATATAAAGGCTCATTGCTAAGCAGCCACCAAGCATTTCTACAAGGGTAATTTTTGATGCTTCTACTTTATTTATATATAATGCATTGAAAATAGTAAAAAGCGTAGCTAAGAACGCAGCTATTACTCCATACACATAACCCCAGAAATAGGTAACATCTGCTTGTAAGGCAAATGCTAAAGATGCTATTACAACAATTCCAAATAAAAGTTCATAAGCACTTATCTTTCGTTTAAAAACGAAAGGTTCAATAAGTGCTGAAAACAAGGAAGAAGTGGCTAAACAAACAACAGCTACGGACACATTTGACACTTTGATACTTTCAAAGAAAAACAACCAATGAGTAGCAACTATAGCACCAACACCAAGTAATTTCCAAATGAATCCTTTTTGAATTTTAAATAATTCTTTTTGAATTAGTAAATAAAGCCCAAGAGCAAAAAAAGCTATCATCATTCTATACCAAACCAATATAGTAGAGCTAGCTTCTATCAGTTTTCCAAGAACTCCTGTTAAACCCAGAATGATAACAATCAAATGCATCACTAATAAGCTATTTCGCTGTGTCCAACTATTCATATTTTTTTTACTTTTAACAAAGCAAATGAAATTCATTGTTTTCTAATAAACAAATTTTAACTGATGATAAGTATTGTTTCTCCAGCAAAGTCGCTAAATTTTGATGATTCTTGTAGTGTAAAAATGTATTCCCAATGTTCTTTTTTAAAAGACAGTCAGTTATTGGTAAATGACCTCAAAAAGTATAGTCAAAAACAAATCTCTGATTTAATGAAAGTTAGTGATAAAATAGGATTGTTAAATGCTGACAGATACAAAAATTGGTCATTACCCTTCAACGAAGGGAATTCCAAACAAGCAGTTTTCGCTTTTCAAGGAGATGTGTATCAGGGATTAGAAATAGATTCTTTTTCGGAAGATGATTTAATCTATGCTCAAGATTATTTTAGGATTTTATCCGGACTATATGGGTTGCTCAAACCATTAGACCTTATTCAACCTTATCGTTTGGAGATGGGGACTTCTTTTAAGAATAAAAGAGGAAAGAATCTATACGATTTTTGGAATACTAGAATTACCGAGCTTCTTAATAAAGAATTAGAGTTAAGCAAAAGTCAATATTTATTAAATCTTGCTTCTAACGAGTATTATAAAGTAATTCAACCAAACGGTCTAAATGCTACCGTCATCACACCAATTTTTAAAGATTTCAAAAATGGACAGTATAAAATCATAAGTTTCTTTGCTAAAAGAGCTAGAGGAATGATGGCGTCATTTCATTTGAAAAATAAAATAAATAATCCTGAAGACTTAAAGAGCTTTAATATGGCAGGATACACCTTCAATGATGACATGTCTAACGATAATCAATTAGTTTTTACTAGAAGACAAGATTAATGCATGTTGTAATAGATCCGTTAAGCCAATTATGGTGGGAGGGACTGATTTCTAGTACAATTGGGATAATATTGATGATACTGTTGTTTAGAAAACCATTGCAAGCCCATCAAACTCTTTTCATGAAGACACTTTCGTTAATTCTTTTTTTTTCTTGGATATATGGTCATTACAATGCATTATTCATTACGAAGAACTGGAATTTTCAATATAATTTACCACTTCACTTATGTAGAATATCTATTATTATTGGGATGATTACATTGTGGAAACCTAAACAATGGATGTACGAATGGCTTTTATTTTTATCTATTCCATCAGGAATCCATTCTATATTAACTCCAGAATTTACGCAAGGTTTATCAACTTATCTCATCTTTGACTACTATTTTGTACATGCAGCACTTATTTTCATACCACTTTTTTTAACTTTTAATAGAGGCATGCTTCCAAGGAGAGATGCTTGGAGAAGATCCTTTTTATATGTGCAAATACCTTTTGTAATCATTTTCTTACTTAATTTCTATTTGGATTCTAACTATATGTATTTGGCCGAAAAACCAATGGTTAATAATCCTTTTTTGATAGGCGATTGGCCTTGGTATATTATCGGTTTAGAACTTGTTTTAATACTTCACATCGCCATTATTCACCTTCCATTTGCACTTAAAAATGTTTTTTTACTAGAAAAAAGTAGTAAATCTTCATAAATTATTTTTTTTTTTCAAATTGTTAAAAACAATTTACTAGAGTAGCACTTGAAATATTTATTATCATATTTATAATGTATGAATTCCATGTTTAGACTTATTTCTTTTTAAATAGTTAAATAACTGATAAACAAATTGTTATCATTGTTTTAAAAAGTACTTATCTAGCATATCAAAACTCATATTTATGCTACTAGATAGAGAAGCTTATTAAAGTGCAACATATGTTAATAACTTAGAGAGATGGATAAATTCAAACTCTTCTCTAGAAAAAAAGCGTTTTTAGTATTGATTATTTCTTTTTTTTTATAACTTCACCACTTAAATTGTAAAAACAAGTTTATTAACCATTTTAAAACCAATAACTATTATGGCATTTTCACACACTAACAGCAAAGGACAGACTTACTACCTTAACTCTAAGGATGTAACTTTAAAGTCTACTGGTCGTGTACAAACTATCTACTTTTTCTCAAAAGACAAGCGTGGTACAGCTTTAGACTCTTTACCAGCAGGTAAGAAAGTAGTAGAAAACACAAGAACTGGATTACCTTTCTTGAAGAAAGCTTAATCAGTTTAAAAGAAAAAAAAAGCCTCTTCTAATGAAGGGGCTTTTTTTATACCTAATCATTTTTTTGAAAGAAACATTAGTGCAGATAAAAAAGAGTACTTTCGCACGCTCAAATAAACAACTTGTTTAACATGAAAAGTTTCTCAGAATTAGGTCTTTCCGAATCATTGATGCGTGTTTTACCTGAAATGGGGTTCGAAAAACCATCTCCTATACAAGAAAAAGCTATTCCTCTATTAAACATAAAAAAACAAGATTTTATCGGATTAGCGCAAACAGGCACGGGAAAAACAGCAGCTTTTGGACTTCCACTGCTAGATTGGATTAACTCTGACCAGAAAGAAACACAAGCATTGGTGTTGGCGCCTACTAGAGAACTGGGACAACAAATAGCTAGTCAATTAGCATTGTTTGCAAAATACCTTCCAAATATTCAGACACAAGCTGTATACGGCGGAGCTTCCATT
>MDTD01007091.1_pt1 | contig 21872 bp, 21 predicted proteins | sample 811221 | NCBI WGS metagenome assembly MDTD01 (sample SAMN05326646, study PRJNA326480) | marine metagenome | isolation source: seawater | place: Pacific Ocean: South West | collected 2011 | reverse complement strand
TACACCACACGAGCGCTGGTGGTCGGTCTGGAGCAGCCCGTTTAACCGGTTCGCAATCTTTCCCCCTCGGAGGTCCCAAAATTCCTGAGCCATTGGACCATCGGGATCATCACAATTAGGCCTAAAATCGAGATTACGAGAAATCTGGATGGTGAGAACCATTCCAAGGCCGTCTCCCCGTAGAACCAAATGGCGTATATTGGTATTGAGAATCTGAGAAGTCTTCCAATGGCCCCTGAAATTAGGAAAGGCGTGATTGGCATGGATGCCGCGCCGGCGGTCCATGCGAGGGCCTTGTATGGGACTGGCCCCAAGGCTGCGAAGAACACTCCGAATGAGCCATGTCTCTCCATTAGAATCTCAAGTCTCCGGATTGACGTCTTGCTTACGAATCTAGTCAGTAGGATGTCTCCTGCAAAGGATCCTAGCCAATACCCTCCGAGTGAACCCAAAACAGACCCCAGAGTAGCGAATAATACGATCACAGTGGCATGGAGCAGACTATCCGCGCCAAGAGCCATTGGCCATGCTACGAGGTCAGGGGGGATCGGTTGGATGACTGCCTCAGTGACGGAGACTGCGAACAGGCCGATTAGTCCGAATGACTCAGCTGAGTCTATCGTCCAGTCAATCCATGCCCTGGGTATGATGCTCGCCACGTCAGGGGGGTCGACACTGGTGCAATCAAGATTGCCTGCCTCGTGCGTCTGAAGGGATGATACGCTGGGCCCCCCAGCACTAGCCAAGGTGTTTCATTGATCGTAGACACGGCGGGATTCATCCACTGGCCGCATGAACGCCTAAGAGGATGTACGGTCGCTTCGTCGCAGATTAAGGAAATCGAGAGACATTCGCCTTCTATGCATCTTCTAATCGAGCAGCTGGAAATCAACATATTGACTCCGGGGGGTGACGATTTGATACATGTCGAAAATTTAGCAAGGGCGACGGGGGACATAAATGGTCTTTCTCCTGTGGATCTGGATGTGTTGGCCTTAGCCGTAGGGACTGGAGACTATATCGCGACAGACGATCATAGGATACAGAATGTGGCTGAATCTGCAGGGATACCCTGGATACCTGTAATTGGCAAAGGAATCTCGGAAAAATGGGATTGGATACGGAAATGCAGAGGATGCGGCAAGACCTGGCCGAAAATGCCGGATATCATTTCAAATGAATGCAGCGACTGCGGATCTGAGATCCGCTTAGTTAGGAAATAGCTACTCTTCGGAAGCGGCTTCAGTCTTGCCGCCTCTGTCAAGATCCTTCTCGGTCTCAGTAGCTCCAACGAGACCTTCACGGAGACCTTGCTGGAACTCGCCTTTAGCGCGCCCCATGCTCCTGAATAACGCTGGAATTCGCTGCGACCCGAAGAAAAGTATCCCTATGAAGGCGAGAATCGCCAGCTCTGGTACGCCAATTGTGCCTGCCATGATGCGTCATGAATGCATTTCTCACTCAAACCCTTCGCATAGAAACCTATCAACCACCGGAAGACGGAGGCAAGAATGCCACTTCCGAACCATCGCTCAACTCAGCATCCGCGGAAGCCCCGATAATTCCGTCAACAGCCACCCTAACCCCTGCACCAAGTGAATCATCGAGTTCGAATCTCCTTGCGAGATCCGAGGAAGTCGATCCAGAGGGGAGGGTCACTTCAATTGACCCGGTTCCAAATCTTTCCCTGAGTTCACCGAACAAAAGCATGGTCACCCTGATTGCAAGATTGTTGCTCATGTCATTCGGAAGGAGGGGTATGAGAAAAGTTCGCAGGGTCGGAAAGCCGAAAAATGATCATCGAGGAGGGGGACCATGGTTCAACCTCTGGCTGTGGCGTTTGACTGTGACGGGGTCCTTGCCGATAATGGCTCATCATGGCAGGCAATACACGATGCTTTCAAAACAGAAAACAAACAGATGTTTGCAAAATTTATCGCTCGAGAAATAGATGATGACGAATTCATGGCTGATGACGTGGCGAAATGGATGGAGGCCAGGGGACGCATACACAAAGACGACATTGCTCGCTGCTATGGGGGAATTAGGCTTATGCCAGGAGCGCGGGAAGTTGTTGGTCGTCTCCAGGAAAGAGGCGTGATGGTAGCAATAGTTTCCTCCGGAGTTGATATCTTTGTAGGGATGATAGCAGCGATGCTCAAGGTTGATGATTGGGTTGCAAATGGTTTTGATTGGGATGAGGATGGATGGATGAATGGTCCAGCCCCATCTCGAGTGCTATCGTTCGAGAAGGGGATAATGGTTGAAAAGCTAAGGAGAATCAATGATCTTTCGCCGGATCAAATTGTATCAGTGGGTGACTCTGGTTCGGATCTTTCCATGATGATTCAAGGGTCCTCATTCATCGGTTTTAATCCGACCGGGACGTGGTCTGTTGACGCTTTCGAGGAAGCAGGCGTTCCAATCGTAAAATCACGTGATCTGAGAGATATATGGCCTATCCTGATGGGTGGCGAGGAATTCTGAGGGTCATACGAACGGAATTGATGCGACCGCATGCGTATGTAAATTCACGATAGTGAGTATGCAGGGCCTTGGCTGGAATCCGAGCATTCGTTGGTAGTCGGTTTGATTCTGCCAAGTCGAGCTGTGAATCACATGAGTGCCCTTGTATTGGCTAGCATGGTGACCATGTACATGGCCAGTAACAAAAATATCCGGGATCGTTTGTATCACCATAGAATCTTCTGGCTCGGGAGAAAGAGGAGTCTTGCCGCCCCAAGAGGGTGCTAGATGTCGCCTTTCCAGCATGGCCATCATGGCTCTTTCCGGATGCTCGAATGTTACTGATCTCAAACTAGACACGAAATCCGATATGCTTACACCATGGTATGCGAGAATTCTGACCCCATGGAGACTGAAATCAGATGGGTTTCCTGCGAATGTTACATCGGAGTAGTCTTGCTGGATCTCGGGGTCCAGTGCAGGTTGGGGCTCGGCTGGCCTGACCGCATCATGATTGCCCGGGAGAATTATTGTGTCCACCCAATCTGGAAGATCCTCGACCATTCTGGCTAACTCGCCGTACTGCTTGTAGAGGTCCTTTATCTGAAGATGTCTTTCTTGTCCGGGGTATATCCCAATGCCATCTACACCGTCTCCAGTCATCACGAAGTAGCGAATATTCTTCGCCAAAGGGTCTTCCTTGAACCATTGTATCATCTTCTCCCACTGGGGTGCCAAGAAGGTCCTGCTGCCCACATGTATGTCCGAAAGGAACGCTACAGAGACGGCTGCCTGTGAGCCTGCCCGTGCTTTTTCATGATGTTGCAAACTTGGGCGATGTATGTCGGTCGCCCTCAACCGGCCACTCTCGGTGAAATATCCGGTTACTCCGAGCACATCGTCATCCAGAAGTCCATCGTTAACAGGGTGATATCTGTATTCTGGTTTTTCCCACTCTGATTTTGAATAGAGTACACATTCAACCGAGCCTGACTCATCCTCAATGGCAAATTGTATATCACCATTCTTTCCAAATCTCTTGAATTCGACAAGCCCTATCAGAGTGACCTCTGAGGCTGAGGAGTTTCTTGATTTTCTCTCTGCCCATGCTTCCGATATCCGGATTGGTCTTCTTGGCAATCTCGGTATGCTCGTTTCGATAATCATCTTTCGAATTTTGGATAGCCTATCCATGAAACATGACTGCATATCGATTAGTCTGCCCTCGGTAACGGAGTTGCCTGTTATGTCGAAATGAATCTCGATCTCGGCATCAACATCTCTGGCTTGTAATGGAAAATCTTGGATTGAATAGTGATCTAGTCCGTGAGGCCTTGGAGGAGGGGCAATCTCGTTCGACTTGATTGGTGCTATGACTCGGCCTGATTTGTTTTGAAGGGGTTCGTCAACATTAGGGGAATGGGAAGTTTTTCTTTTATCGATTTCAGCGTTAGAGGATTCTCCGGATTTTGAAATCGGACTCGCTGAATCCATTTCGATGAGTCTCTTTACGGCATCGTCATCCAACAATCGGATTGAGTTTGCAATGGCTCTTTCGATAAGCAGATCCAAATCCGACACTGATTCCACTAATGGCATCGCGGAACGCTTGAGGAGGAGGCCCTTCGACATGAGTCGGCGGCTAAGATCGGCACCGGACTCGGATGGCATAAGGACAGGAAGTTAGAGGGATGCTCATCATGGTATCGGGCGTGATTACGGGGCATTGGCATCCAATATTCAGTCCCAATGTGTTTCTGATGCGAAATCGACTGACGAGGGCTCGGCCCTGCTTACTCCCTGGGGGGCCCAGCCAGATGCGCCATCCCACTGATCTACATTCGGGTCAGTCTTTTCTTCATTCGAAGTTCGACGCTCTTCGGCCCTGCGTCTCCTATCATCAAGATCATCGCTATGATCTAGAATCTCTAGGACCATCCGTAAAGCAAACTGAACGAATGAACGCTTATTCTCAATTCGGTCGTTGGTTCCAAAATCATTCCTTCGTACGATGTATCTTCCATCCGCAGTCGTGACTGCAACATACACCAAGCCTACTTCCTTCGACTCTGTGCCTCCAGTCGGGCCAGCAATCCCTGTTATTGACAGACTGATGTCAGCTCCCGAGTGATGACGCGCACCGTGTGCCATCTGCAGCGCCACTTGATGTGAGACTGCGCCGACCCCATCTTCGTCGAAAGAAGAAGGCGATACATCTACCTCTGAGATCTTTGAAGAATTGGAATAGACCACCCATCCCTGTTTGAACCATTCAGAGCATCCCGAGATGTCTGTGAATGTCGAACATATGAGGCCCCCGGTACAAGATTCGGCCACAGAAATGGTCCATTGCCTCTTCTTCAATCGTCTTCCGATTCTCGAAGCCAAGCCTGCGATCTCCTCGACCATGTGGTTTCCTGAGGTGTCTACCCTATTTGCATTGATGGTGGGTCCGGCAGGAATTGAACCTGCGATCTTCGCTTTGTAAGAGCGACGTCATAACCCCTAGACCACGGACCCTGTCCATCCGCTGTGCGTATATGGCTTGAACAACACGGTTGTTTGCGGGGGTTCAAGCGGGACCTCTGTGTCCGAGATACGTGTTGACGAAGGAGGTAGCACGGCTCAGAGACAAGGATGTTCGTCAGAGAAGAAGGGCGGTTAGAAAGCTCTTCGAAGACGGCGATCCAGCCGCAATGCCTCATTTTCTCCCTTTTCTTGAAGACGACGACGAATGGTTCGTCAAGCGGGCTCTGATTGCAATTGAACGCTGGTATGACGGCAAGGACCCCGGTATTGCGGAGTCGCTGGCTTCGAGTGGGAACAACGAGCGACGTCTCCTCGCGGCGAGAATTGCATCACGGACGTCATCCCCCGAGGGTGTGCTGAGGGGCCTATGCAAAGATGATGATGCGAAAATCAGGCTGGCTGCGTGGTCTAGTCTGATTCGTTATGACCAGAAAGCGGCTCACGAGGGCCTGAAGAATGTAGATCGTGCAGTGAGGAAGTTGTCAGCTTCAGCGCTTATTGATTCAGGAAAAGTCGATGAGGAAGACATACGAGCCATAGCATCAGACTCTTCATCCGCAGTTCGTAGGACGCTCAGCAAAAGTGTGTCAGATAGCCGAGGAGAAGGCCTCTACCCTGGGTTGCCAAAGGATCTCCTCGAGGAGGTGAGTGGTAGCGTCGCGGACGCGTCTAAAGAAATATCCATCTCTGCGTCTTCTGCACTAGAAAGGCCCTGGATACAAGATCTTCTGAGATCCCGTGCGCCCGAGGTTGTTACGATTCTGACTGCAGGATTCAGAGAAAGTTCCTGGATGGAAGACCCGGATGTTGTAGATTCAGTTCTGAAGATTGTCTCTGACCCGCTTCTAGAGAGAATTCTTCGAAGAGGAAGGGGCGCGTATGTTGAAGCCGCTTGTATGAAGGGGATCATGGATGAAAATAGATCCGAAGCAACCCGCTCCAGATTGGTTCTTGATAGGATCGGCAGGAGTCCTTCGTCAGATTTTATTGGGATGCTTGATTCCATAGACACCCCGTCTGATGGGGAGCTTGCGATGGCGATATCCGCGCTTGTTGTTGAAGCGGCTGGATCAGATGGCAGGGAGTAGAAGTCTCGAAAGGGGAACGGATATGGGCGGAAGATCATCAGATAACAGGTGTCTGCTTGTCTTCGGAGGTAATAGCTCCCCTGAGGACGCTGCTTCAAGGACATCCGCCTTAGATATCTCGGATCGATCGCTGCCAGGCCAGAGGATGATAGTGATCGAGTCGTCCGAAATGTAGTCAACGAGCACACAAGGCAGACATAACAGGCCCATTCTCTTTGCTATCTCATAGCGATGGTGCCCATCGAGTATGGTACCGCTTTCCCCATCAACGAGTAGGGGCTTTGTGTATGCGTTCCATCGAACGATCATACGTTCAAGTTGATCTACCTTTTTTACGACGATATGCTCATGCGGCCTTAATATCTCAAGCGGTACGAGTTGGACTTGCACGGTCCGGATGTATAGGTCCCTCGTTTAGCCCTGCCTCAACGGCACGATAAAACGCAAGCCGTATATGCCAAATTATGAGAGACCGCCCAACCCTGCTGAGCGATCTCGGCCAAAACGATACCGAAGTACTCGAAAAATTGGCTACTAAAGGCAGAACTTGGATCGTAGGCGGGTGGATAAGGGATGGCTTGATCAGAGGGGGTAATCGGGAACTAGATATCGCAACGGATCTTCCCCCGGAAGAAATAGTCAAAATTTTCCCAAATTCGTTAACCTATGGGGCGAAATATGGGACAGTAGTAGTGAGGATTCCGGGATCTGATTCTGAATGGGAGGTAACCACTCTAAGGACTGAATCGGAGTATAACGATGGTCGGCGTCCTGATGTCGTTAATTTCGAGACCGGCATCATAGAAGATCTATCTAGACGTGACTTTACTGTGAATGCTATGGCCTTGTCTTATCCAGATGGCGAGTTTATCGACCCATTTGGAGGGCTTTCGGATCTTGATTCTAAGATAATTAGAGCGGTGGGGTCTGCTTCTGAGCGTTTTTCAGAAGATGGTTTGAGAATACTCAGAGCGTACCGATTTGTTGCCGTATCAGAGGGCTGGGAAATTGAAGAAGAGACGGAGGCTGGTCTGGGCGATAGTCTACAGATGCTAGATTCGGTGTCCGCCGAGAGAATCGGTACAGAGTTCAGAAGGATGCTTGAACTGCCAGGATCAGGTCGGTCTATTTCGATAATGACTGAACATGGTGCTCTTCAGAAGATTCTGCCCGGATCGCGCCCTCCGGAGAATTATTCGCCTACCGGAAAACTGGCAGTGGACTTGGCAGTCATGTTCTCAAATGGAGGTGTTTCGAAAGAAGAGGCAGCGATACGATCTAGGCAGGGCCTCAAGGCGACTAATGCCGAGATTAGTACACTCGAGCTCCTGATGGAAATAGAGCCGGAAGCGTCCCTAATCAGTATCGAAGAGGTCAGAAGATTTCATGCTGCAATTAGTCCGTCTCAAAGGGAAGACGTGCTGGATTATCTGGAAGTAGTTGGGCACAGTAGACGGGAGTATGTCGATGCTGTGGAACGGCCGGATAATGGTGGCCGTGCCCTCATTGACGGAAATATGCTTGCAGCGGAGACTCACCTTCAACCGGGAGTTAGACTTGGCAGGCTCAAAGACTACCTCCACAGATTGCAAATTGAGGGGGGGCTATCAGATACAAGCGAGATACTTGGCCTTATTTCAGACATAGACTGGGAAAACGAAGACCCCTCGTCATGGCCAAAGATGACTTGGCCTTGATCAGAGCCCCTCAGCGAGGAATTCGATATATTCCTCAGGAGACAAGAAATGATCTTCATCGTAGTCATGGGGTCTGACGATCATTAGCCACCCGTCCCCATATGCTTCCGTGTTGACCATGTCTGGCGAATCTTCGACTTCACCATTCAATTCCATAATACCGCAAGGGAAAGGGCTGTCCAAAAGAACTACGTCATCACTCGTTCTCAATGTGACGAGTATATCTTCAGCGGCCAACTCGCCCTCGAAAGAAGATGTCTTCTCGGACGATTTTTCTGACGGGTCTTCGAAGCCCTCTAGCTCCTGTAGATTCGGTAGTGTAACACGAATAAATTCACCCCATACTGCAGCAACGTACTCGCTTACTCCGACTTTGACAGACGTCTGCACATTGCCGTCTTCATCCTCTTCTTTATCGATTACTTGGAGCCAAAGATGCTCTTTTGTATATCTTCTATCTTCTGCAACACTGAACTCGATGTCCTCGTCACTGGCCATGTCAATCCGACCCGCGGGCCGAACCACCCTAACTTGAATTATTCGTCTCTGCAATGTATTCTGTACAGTCGCCCAAACGATGGATTAACAACCCTGTGCTTACTCATGGAGTTGAGGCGGATATGGATTTTCAAGAGACGGACGAGCAGGCCATGATCAGACAGATGGTTAGGGATTTCGCGGAGGAGGTTCTTGCACCAACCGCTGCATTGCGGGACAAAGAACAACGTCCGCCGTTGGATGAATGGGAGTCCTTCTGCCAGCTTGGCCTGCAATCCATGACTATCCCTGAGGAGTATGGGGGGAATCCCATCGATGATATCTCAGAGGCGATAGTAGTGGAGGAGCTTGCAAGGGTGGATGCCTCCTTCTCAGTCATGTTTTGCGTGCATGTTGGTCTTTGCGCTGCTACAATATCGATTCACGGCAATGAAAATCAGAAATCGGAATACTTGCCTCGTTTAGCAGCAGGCGAGGTCGGGGCATACTCCCTCTCAGAGGCTGGTTCGGGTACCGATGCTGCTGCCATGAGTTGCACTGCGAAGTTGAGCGAGGACGGATCCCATTACATACTGAATGGAGAGAAGATGTGGGTTACTAATGGGAGTAGTGCGGGGATATATGTCCTATTCGCGAAAGATGTTGATCATCCCGAATATGGATCTCGAAGCCATGGCGGCACTACAGCTTTCATAGTGGAGAGGGGTTTCGAAGGATTCTCTGTTGGAAAGAAAGAAGACAAGCTTGGAATCAGATCCTCCGATACCTGCTCATTGGTTTTGAAAGACTGCAAGGTACCTACTGAAAACGTACTCAGAGGCGCAGGGGAAGGATTTCCCATCGCTATGAACGCACTGGATAACTCCCGAATAGGAATCGCTGCACAGGCCCTCGGAATCGCGCAGGGCGCGTATGAGACTGCGTTAGATTACGCTCAGCAGAGGACGACATTTGGAAAACCGATATCGAAGCATCAATCCATCGGGAACTATCTTGCAGACATGGCCACTAAGATTTCAGCCGCAAGACTGGTTGTCTACAAGGCATCATGGGCGAAACAGCAACACTACCATTCAGGAGGGCCGAGGCATACTACTGAGGCTTCAATGGCCAAGCTGTTGGCAGGAGATACCGCTATGTGGGTTGCTGAAAGGGCCGTCCAAGTTCTTGGAGGGTACGGGTACACCACCGATTTCCCTGCAGAGAGATTCTTCAGAGACGCCAAAATCACGCAAATCTACGAAGGCACACAAGAGGTGCAGAGGATTGTGATTAACAGATCGATATCTTCTAAAAACTCAGATTGAACTCCATCAAAACAGGGAGTTCTTTGTTTTCAAAGTTGAAGACGGCCTGATTTTCCCAAACGGATCCATTTTCAGATTCCGGGCCGTCCCAAGAAATCATATCCGCTCCCCAATAGCAAAAACCAATTCCACCTTCAACATCGAAAATTTGCTCTTTGAGATCGTGGAGGAAGTCTCTCTGCCCTTCAGGGGTTGCGGGGTATTCTGGGAAGATCAGCTGATCCTCAGAACCCAAGATATTGTCTGTCCAATCATTCCAATCGAGAGTGAAGGGGTATGCTGTCTCGGCGATTATGACTTCTTTTCCGGTACTATTTGCTAGATTTTCAATCACATCTCCAACGTTTTCAATTGATTTCCCGTGCCAAATGGGGTAGTATGAGATTCCAGCCACGTCGTAATCAATGTGTCTGACTTTATGAAAAAAAGAAGGTGCTGATTCGAGGCCTGCAAAGTGAAGGATTATTTTCGCTCTGTCTGAGGTATCTCTTACCGCATTAGATCCCTGTTCGATAATCTCGAGGAATTGAGTCATGTTATGGTGAATGTTGCCATGGGGAAACAGCATCCCATTGTTGACTTCATTCCCTATCTGAATAAAGTCTGGGTCAATTTCTGTGACTATGTATCTAGTGTACTCATAGACTTCGATTTTCAGCCTTTCGAAATCCAGTGAATCCCAAATAGCGGGCGTCTTTTGATGGCCTGGATCAGCCCAGGTATCCGAATAATGTGGACATAGCCAGATTCTCAGCCCCTTTGATTTCAGCAAATCAGAGAATTCCAAAACTTCAGCGAATGAAGAGGAATTATCGGATGGACTATTCCACATTCTCAACCTAACAGTATCAATTCCATTCTGAATCAGAGAGTCAATGAAATCAACTTGATCGCCCTCTCGGTCAAAATAGGTATGATTGAACTTGGATATCTGGGGGTAATATGAGATATCCACAGCGGAAACCTTGTTTTTAGCGGTCTCAAATTGATTCTGCGCGTTATCACTTCCAATCGCCTCCTCATTACTTACGCAGCCCGGCATAATCCCGAGGAGGACGATTAGCACGACAAGCCCGGATCGCCAGATCATGCATAATGAGCATGGCTCTAATCATAAAACATGACTCGGACTAATTGACCCAGGAGTATCGTCTCTCCCCTTCCAAGTGGCCCTCGGCACCTATTGAGATTAAAGCGAATTCGCCTGAAGGGGAGATTACTGATGTGCCCTTTGAACCTCGATGTAGTGCCTCATAGATCGATTTGTCTATCGGTTGACGATCATCAATTCTCGAGAATAATGAAAATCGTGATGCGATATGTTTCCATTCCGGTTGGATTATTCCCTCGAACACCTTGGCTTTTGCTCCGGACCCATAGCCGCAGAGCCCTATTCTGCTTCCCTTCATATCCTGGTTCTCATTGAAATCGGACTCCAGCGCAGACATCAATGCCAGGAATATTGACCCTGTATATTGATTTCCAACCATGGAGGATGCTCTCTGTGTCTTCTCAATCCTTTCCTCGACAAACTGTTTGAAATGATCGGTCTTGGATATCATCCTACGGTACACATCGTTTGCTGACTCGAACTCTGAATCGCCTGCTAGGCCTTCAGGGAAGTTTTCCCTAATGGGTTCAGGGCCTATCTCGGATTCTATCTCGTCCCACACAGGGAGGTTTCTTCGATCATGCCGAAAGACGTCTGGAAACATTCTTTTTGCCTGGAAGGCGTATGGGAGATGTACGATTATTCTCGCCCATTGATCGGTCAATATTTTGTCCTCATCGGGATCGTATCTCCCTGAAGACATTGCTTTTGATCGGAAATTGATGAATGCTTGCTTGACAGATTCCGAATAACACCTATTAGAAAACGCTCCATCGAAAACGGGAGTGTCCTTGTGTACCTTGAGAGTCTCGGATTCGAATAGAGTATGGTCCCTTTTATCCGACTTGTCAATCATTCTCATAATCTTCTCAGAGAGGTTCTTCCTGAGGCTTTGACCGGCTTCAGAAGCGAGTTCGAGGACTGTCTCGACTATCGAACGCCTGGATATCTCCCTCCTAGGTTTGAAGAAATCGTGAACGGGCATAGTAGATACGCCCCATATGTCGGGTATGACGAGTAATCTGGGATTGTGGCGGATGAGAATTGCCCCCCCGCCAGCCCCTTGCGTGTATTCCCCAGATGATCCCAAATCATACTTCGCATTATCAGCGAACACTACTATTCCTATTCGATCTTGGTCCGGACCCCCTCTTGCAACCCAATCCAGCGTGTTATGCATGGCATCAACAGCACCAATGCAAGCAAATGTCATGTCTACAACATCGCAATTCCTGAAACAGTCGGCTCCGTACTTCTTTGCGTATCTCTGCTCAAGCATATCCATGATGTACGTAGCAGTTGGTTTTGATCCATCTAGTGCGGATTCGGTCCCTAAGTATAACCTGCCAATTTTTGCAGGGTCTATCTTATTCCTGTCGATGACCCGAGCAACTGCATTTGCACCCATTGTCGCTGTATCTTCATGCACGTCGGGTATGGCCATTGCAGAGAGGCCTAGGCCCCGGTTCAGCTTACCATAATCCGCGCCTCTGAATTCTGCGAAATCCTTGATATCGAAATAAAGACGGGGTATGTGAATTGCGATATCGTCGATACCCACGGATGGAGCCATCGCGCCGACGGCCTTGATTTGATATTTAGCGGAATCCCCAGTCATGCCACTCTTGAGGCGTGGTGTGGGGCAATACGGGTTTAGCCGGTGATCTCCATTATCTGATTCATTAATTGATTATTTGAATCAAAATGCTCCCTTAGGGGTTCAAGAATTTCAGAGAGAGAATCTGCAGTGGCCATCTTAAGATCGAATGGGTGTAAATCGCCATTTGATACTGCCTTGGTCAATTCATCGATATCGTTCCATTCTGAAGGCTCGCCGAACTCTGGTTTGGGGGTAACTCTCATGCTCCCGAGCTTGGGCAGTATGATGTGATTGATAATCTCGAAAACTGGCGAATCTGAGTCTTGTACATCGAGAAACGCCTTTCTGAGTTTCTTACGTAGAGCATTTTGGGAATCATGGAGTATTATCGCATTGGAGGGATCCGACTTCGACATCTTGTGGTCGAATGAGTCCATACGTCCGCCTTGTTTTCCCTTCAGCCCCGAAAGCATTGGCGTGTGGATGCATGTCGCCTTATTCCAGCCATTCCTATCAGCCACATCACGCATGTACATGTGGGCCTTCCTTTGATCCATCCCCCCGAATGCTATGTCGACTTTCAGGCGGAAGATATCTGCTGCCTGCATGGGAGGATAGAAGAATGCGGCCAAGTCGTCATCTGATGAGTCCTCGGCCCTCCCCATTATGCTAAAAGTACGTCTAGCTCTGGACAAACTCATTCCCTTTGAACATCTCAGAACGGTCTCCCAGTAGGCGCCCTCGTCCATCAGATCACTAGCTCTCAGGAATCTGATCTGTCCTGCTGATTCCCCCTCGGGAGGGTGATCCAGAAGAACGCGGAACACCTCTGACATGTAGTCGGCTGCAGTCGATATCTTCTCCATGTCTCTACCAAACTTGTCGTTTACCCATGCATGCCAATCAGCCAATAGTATGGTGACGTTGACACCTTCCCTGAGCATGTTGCCGATACAATCCGCAATCAGCATCCATCCGAGGTGAGCCTTGCCGCTTGGTTCAAGGCCAATGTATGCTCGAATGACATCGTCGCCTCCCGCACTGGGTGAGCCGTCGATTACAGAAGCGACGTGATCGGCTCCGACGACCTCTTCGACATTTGCGAACATACGGACCATGGCGGCATTGGCGGCCTCGCTGAATCCGTCTGATTTTTCCATATCGAGTCCTCACGCGCTCAGCAGCTTGCCCAGCTTCTCTGCTTTTCCAGCTGCACGGGTGTTTTCCCCGTTCTCCAGTGCCTCTTCTATTTCCTCAATGAGTGCATTTGCCTGAGATCTAACATCTTCCGACAAGTTCTCTGACATCGACATGAAGTGTCGAGCCGATGAAACCCCTGACTTGGCCTTCGTTGCTTTCTTAGCCCATTCCTTTGCTTTATCGCCCCTCTGCTTTGAATTATATCCTGTTGCCTCATCGAGAAACTGTGTCCATCGCTTTCTGGCATCCATCGCGGCGCGCATCGCATCCGGATCGTCAAAATTCGGAGGAACGTTCGTTACATCCACAATCAGCGCACCTGAATCATCATACTTTCCTTCGATTGAGGTCATGATCCCGTGAGAAGCCAAAAATGCCTGTGAGTCGGTTTTTTCGACATTGTCGAAATATCTCTTTGCCAGGGACGATAGGCCCCCGTCTGCTGTCACTGTCTTGACTACTCCTCGCTTTACATCGAAGCGCTCCATGTGCCGTGGGATGTCCGAAGGGATTTGAAGGCTGTCCGTGGTAGGCTGGTCTACCTGCTAAACGCAGTGGCTAAGCAGTATGAGGCGTGCCGAGCATCATGGCCGCAAGGTTGCTTGTGTTTCTGATGTTGCTGGGAATGGTCCCTACAGCAATTGCAGAAGATGGCTCTGTGGTGAGGATTGATCACTCATTTACTTTGATAGAATATGATCCGGGCATAGAAGATGCTGCTATTCATCCGGCTTCGAATTGGGTCGTGGTCGTAGGTGCAGAAGGATATGCTTTGTCGATGGATAAGTCATCTCCAAGCACCATGATTCCCCTTGCAAATATTCTTGATTCGGACTTATTAGATTCGGATTATCACCCTGGTGGCAATACAGCACTGATTGTGGGAGAAAACGGTTCAGTCCTGAGGTATGCGGTTTCCGACCATTCGATAGAGAGAGCGACACCGGCCCAAACCGTGGGGTATGACGATATGCAGGCCGTGTCCTGGAATGCGAATGGGGAGTGGGCGTATCTGGGGAGTTCGGATGGCACCTTGTATCGCATGCGTCCATCGGGAAACGGTAGTTCGGAGGTTTTGCCCATACCAGGCACTGGTGGCTCGTCAATATCGAGCATAGACTGTCTGCCTGATCCATTTGTGTGTTTGGTGGCATCCGCTGAGGAAGGTATTGGAATGATCGATAGGGACCACGTCCTATCTTGGATTGGGGGGAGTGGCTCATCCTGGGCAGATATTGTTTGTAGGTCTGGTGGGGAGCCTGTTTGTGTTGCGATATCCATGGATCGTTCGATTGCGGAGATTGAATTTGAATCAGGCGTAGTTGGGCTGAGCATGCAGGCGCTGGAAGGATTCGATGGGACGCCCCGCTCTGTATCATTGGTCTCTTCCGAGCAAATTCTAATCACGGCGACGCCTGCTGAAATCATGGAACATCGGCCCCCGGGGCATGACACATTCACGTGGCTCACCAACGAAGCTGTAGTTAGCCAATCATTCGGCGTAAGTGGCTCTACCATAACAGGAGTATGGGCGGGGGATGACGGGGATCATTGGATTATAACGCGGGACGGGACTGTTGCTTTGCTAGTTCCCGAAGAGGTAGGCGTAGCTCAAGGACTGCCGAGATTAGTGACCATGCTATCATTTGGAATCATGGGCGTGATGGCAATTGGGATATGGTCTACTAGATCTGGTAGATGAAATCGAAGTGCGAACCTTGAAGGGACTCTGCCTCGGCGGATGAATTGATATTATGGGATACGAGGCACTCGACTTCTACGATGTTGATTCACTCCTTACAGACGAAGAGCGCATGATTCGCGATGTCGTGAGAGACTGGGTGGATGAATCCGTCATCCCAAAAATAGAGAATGCTTGTAGAGAAGGAGTCTTCCTAGATGAATGGCGCCAAGAGATTGGCGGCATGGGAATATTAGGGGCTCCGTTGAAGGGGTATGGGTGCCCCGGGCTTTCTTACACCGCATATGGCGTAATTTGCCGGGAATTGGAAAGAGGGGATAGCGGGATCAGATCTTTCGCGAGTGTGCAAGGTTCTCTGGCGATGTACCCAATATGGGATTTCGGAAGCGAGGAGCAAAAAGAGAAGTATCTGCCCAAGATGGCAACTGGAGAATTGATCGGTTGCTTTGGATTGACTGAGCCAGATTACGGTTCGAATCCTGGCGACATGGTGACCAAAGCCGAAGAAGATGGTGATCACTATATTCTGAATGGGGCGAAGATGTGGATAACGAATGGGACTATTGCTGACTTGGCAATCGTATGGGCCAAATTAGATGGAGTCATCAGAGGTTTCATTGTTGAGAAGGGGGACAAGGGCTTCTCCGCACCAGAGATGAAGGGGAAGCACTCCCTGAAGGCTAGCGTTACATCCGAACTCGTATTCCAAGACTGCAGGATTCCGAAAGATAGGATTCTGCCGGGTGTCAAAGGGCTCAGAGGGCCTTTTTCATGCCTTAACAATGCAAGGTATGGAATCTCATGGGGCGCGGTTGGTGCTGCTCAGTCATGCTTCGACTCAGCCAGAAGCTATGCGATGAGTCGGATTCAGTTCGATCATCCCATAGCGGCTTATCAGTTGGTGCAGAATAAACTGGCTTGGATGCTTCGCGAGATTACGAAAGCGCAACTTCTTGCATACCACTTGGGCGTCAAGAAAGACTCAGGAGAGTGGGTGCCCGAGCACATCTCTCTTGCAAAAATGAACAATGTCGACATAGCTCTAGAGATTGCGCGTGTCGCCAGAGATATCCACGGTGCTAATGGCATATTGGACGAATACCCCGTCATGCGCCACATGGCTAATCTTGAATCTGTCAAGACGTATGAGGGGACTCATGACATACACAACCTGATACTAGGACGTCACATAACCGGTATTCAGGCTTTTACAAGAGAAGCCTGATTCCGTTGTATTGATAGGACTGCTGCCGAGGCGACATATGGTGATCGCGTGAAGGTGGCCGTTCTAATCAAACAAGTACCAGACACAACAGCAAGAATCAGCATAGCCGGCGGATCGGTTGATGAAGGCTCCATATCGAAGTGGACAATCAGCCCGTATGATGAGTATGCTCTTGAAGCCGCTCTCAAGTTACAGAGCGAATCAGGGGCGAAGGTGGTTGCGATTACGCTTGGGCCACAGCGTTCTTCCAAGTCTCTTATCGATGCTGCAGCAGTTGGCGCTGATGAGCTAATGCATGTATTGTACGAGGGGGACGCGGGATCATTGTCGCTCCAAAGTGCTCTGGCAGCTGCTGTCCGTAAATCAGAGGCAGATATCGTTCTAGCAGGCAAGCAAGCGGCGGATACGAACTCTGGCTCCACAGCACCGGGCGTTGCACAAATGCTTGGTCTACCCTGTGTGGGCCTTGTATCGGAAGTAAAGGCGGTTGACGGTAACTTCGTGGCCACTCGCTCGACTTCTTCGGGGATGGAACGTGTTTCTGTGAGTGGGTCATGCGTATTTGCATTCGACAAGGGTGATGAAGAGCTTCGTAGACCGAACGTAAGAGGTATCATGATGGCTAAAAAGAAGCCCATAGAAACACTATCTCCTGCTGATCTTGGTATTTCCATGGAAAGTGGTGGTGTGAATCTTGAATCGGTAGGATACCCTCCAGAGAAGCCTGCCGGGCAGACATTCCAAGGAGCGGCTACCGCCTCTGAAGTCGTAACCAAACTGAGAGAAGAGGCGAACGTAATCTGAGGAGGTCATGGCATGAGTGTAACAATCGTTTCAGAACCGCATGAAGAAGGAATGCATCCAACTTTGCCACAATTGGTGAAGGCGGCATCGATCATTGGTCAATCTTGTACGGTAATCATGCCTGGCGGAAATGGTGCCGATGAGGCATCGAAGATACAAGGCGTTGAGAAGGTAATAAAACTCAATGGGGCCTGTTTTTCAGTATTTGACTCATCGTCCTGGTCGACAGCAATATCCGGTCTCGTCGACGGTACTGTCCTGATGGCCACTACTCCCACGGGGAGGGAGCTTTCAGCGAGCATAGCAGCAAGCCTCGGACGCCCAGTTATCCAGGATGTGACTGCTATAGCCCCTGGCGTAAAGGTCGAGAGGCCCGCTTACTCCGGTAAAGCTGTAGAAAGCATCTCCGTGAGTGGCGACGCAGTCATCACAATCCGTCCGAATGCAATTGAATCGGCAGAATCAGGAGGTTCGGCAGATATTTCGACGGTTGATTCCGGGGAGAACTTGAGGATCGCAATCTTGGAGGCTATTGCCAAAGCGGGAGAGCGTCTTGACGTATCGGAGGCCGACATCATAATTTCAGGAGGCAGGGGCCTTGGAGATCGTTCCAATTTTGAAAAATTAGAATCTGTTGCTGATTCGCTTGGTGCCGCGGTGGGGGCTAGTCGTGCGGTTGTAGATGAATGGGGGCTTCCGCACAGCATGCAAGTTGGACAAACGGGGAAGACCGTTACTCCTTCCCTCTACATCGCAGTTGGCATATCAGGTGCGATTCAGCATCTAGCTGGAATGCGATCAAGCAGGTACATTCTCGCCATAAACAAAGACCCTGAAGCACCGATCTTCGGTGTTGCAGACTATGGAATCGTTGCCCAGTGGGAAGACGCGCTTCCGATTTTACATGAGGCCATCAAGTCTCTTCCGTGATTCTTAGTGCTACCATCGCGATGTGATCTACGTCAGAGATTCTGACGTCATATCTGTTTACCGACCATCTTGATCCTTTGGCCATCCACGATTTTCCATCGTGCGTGATGTCCTTCGAAATTGACATGCCGATACCAAGAGCTTTCGAAATGGCCTCTTTCGACATCCATATTCGAAGTCTTGAGTGTTCGTCTTGAGGATCGTTTTGTTCCTCCTCGTTCAATATCAGATTCAATGCGCCCTGCGATATTTTTCGATCTTTAGGTTCCAAATCCACCCCCACATGCACATCAGGAGGCGTCATCACAGCCACAGCCCCATAATCTGAATGTGAGATGCTACATCTCGCAAAGATTCGCCCGTCACGAGATATACATCCCCCGGCGCCGTGCACTATTTGCAATTCGTCTCCTTCTTTAGCCTGAGAGATCTTCGAGAGAGCGAATCTTCCAGAAATATGGTGTAATCTTCGTTTAGAGCTCTTGGAAGCCATTATTTTCGGATCTAGGAGAGGTGGACTGTTTGTCTCTTCAGCACAGACAGAATGCTCCGCGAAATGAATCATCAGTGATTCTTGATTCGATACAGGAGCGTAATGGAGCATATTCCCTACTCCGCATCTAACAAACCTGGGCGCTCGCCGACATCCAAGAAAGCCATTGGTTTCATCATGAGTCCATCGATTTTGAGCACAGGGGCGCCATCGAGTCTTATCACTGAATCATGCAGGGTGGAAGAGTCGGATGAAGACCCTGTTCTAACGGACAAGACAGTTATCGAACCATCTGGAATCTCATCTAACAGTACTATCCTACGTGCACCCACTGGGAGCGAGTCGGCGCCGTCAGTATCCATTGAGGTTAGGCCAGCTGCCTGGAAACATGACTCGATGAGCATTGGATGCGCTATCAGTCCGGGTTGTTCTTCATCGACCCCCATGTTGAATAATTCCGGATTGGGGATGTCCCCTATCCCATGAACACGCGCCTCAATACCTCGGCCATTTTCATTCTGGATGGATGCTACCACTCCTATCAAAGGTTGGAATCTTGGTCCGTGGAACATACGATTGTAGATATCTGCCGAGGCGAGTATTCTGGATCCGTCTTCTTCCTCCGGGATAATATCCGGAATTGGCTCATTTCCCGCAGAAGGGCGCAATATTGCAATGGCCTTGTGATGAGTTATCGCTTGGTCAAGCCCGCCGGGAGCTATCGACTCTATGGTACAAGAAAATGCAATTTCGGCTCCATCGTGCTGTATGGGCTCAGCAGTACAGCGTATTTCCTTGATGCCTCTTGTGATTTTCACAGGGATTCCAAATTCGACATCCTCGAAACTAGCAACTTTGCCATTATTTGAGCACAGACTAACGGTCTCAGCCATCATTTCGAGGGCCATCACCCCGGGGAAGTATGGCACTCCGGATATTGAATGATCATTGAGATATCTGTGCGAATCGGGATCCAAACAAATCGAAGTGACCGTCTTTCCATCGACATCACATTTGAGAATCTGCTCAATCATCGGGAAAGTCAGGGGGTCACCATACTCAGAAGATACGCGCGGAGAAAGATTGACTTTTTTCCTTCTTACTGATTTTCTATGGTCCAGAGTGCCCAATTTTCCTGCGATAAGAACCGATGTTCCCACTGATCCCAATACTTCCTCAACGAACATACGAGCTCCCTCATCAACAGGTATCATATCCACTCCTGCACGATCAAATACAGTCTCTAGCGACCCCCTGGTGGCCATCCCTGCGCCGGCCCAGGGTGACCAAGCGATTGAGATTGAGACCATATCCTCCGAGAATATCCTAGCGTGTTCTGCGTCCAAAATCCTGTTCGCTGCGCAGTAGTCTAGTTGAGCCGCATTGCCCAATCTTCCAGCTACGGATGTGAATGAACAGGCGAATCTAACTGGTTGATCTCTAGAAGATAGTGAATCGTAAATCGCCAGCCAACCGCCTACCTTTACATCCATGACCTTCTTTACGATTTCATCCGACTTCAAGTCGAAAGGAGTGGAGTCCTCGATACCCGCGCCATGCACTATGCCGGTTATAGGCCCGTGATTACTGATGATTGAGTCGATCGCTGAATCTACGGACGATCTTGATGTGACATCCACGGAGACGTATTCTGCGATGGCTCCAGCGGCTCTGAGTCTCGAAAGGGTAGAATGAATTCCAATGGCTCGTTTTCTAGACTGCCATGCATCCTCCCATTGCTTTAGAGTGACTTTCCCAGAGCTGCTGATTGAATCCAGGTGATTCTTTAGCTGAGCCTTCTCATCCTCCATGGCCCCATCATCTGAATTGGCTAAATTGGCCAATTCCGGATCCAAGGGGGTCCTGCCGAGCAAAATGAATGTTGGAGAATCAGATTTGTCACTTGATGCGAGGCGTATCATGCATTCTGCGGTGACTCCGGCTGCTCCTCCGCTCACAATCCAGACGTCACTAGGGTCTAGGGACATATTGGGAGGAGGTGCATCTGAAATTCTTAGAGCGATTCTTTGTCTCTTGAGGTCGGCGGCAATTCCTACCTCAATAGGGCCTGTCTTTCTAGTTGCTTCTGCAAGTATTGCGAGGGCAGCAGATTCTGGGTTATCGAGTAATTCAGGACTCAAATCGATCGCCCTGATTGACACTTTTGGACGCTCTCTACCGTAACTCATTGCAACCCCGTGTATTCCTGCGGCTGCCGAGTTCAGACCCCTTCCATGGAAACCGTGGGCCCCATCTAATGCGGATACCGTAACAAATGTTTGAACCTGAACGTCAGGATTTGTGTCGAAGTCTTTCAAGAGTGAATGTGTCGATAGTGCCCAACCCAGCGGTTCTGGGTCGCTGGCCAATGTCCCTTCTGCGTCTAGGGGGGCGAGATGAATGAGTGTTGTATCCACATTCCTTATCGCTTCGTTTTCACCTTCACCCACGAAGATATGGCTTGTGCCAAAAGACTGGAGTGTTGCAGATAGGGCGTCGGCTACACCTCTTCGGTCCCTTGTGATTAGAATCTGTGATGGTAGATGGCCCATTGACAATGAGGCCATATTCTCGATTTCGATGCTATGTCTGTGAATCTCAGGAGGAGTTTTGCGCTCATCCTTTGCAAGGGTGCCTGGATCATGCACAGGAGTGGTTTCCTTTGCATCGAATCCTGACACGTAGGCAACGACATGCCTCAGAGTTGGATGGTCTCTAATCTGAAACTCATCATCTATCTCCAGATTGAATTCGGTTCTTATGTCCGACATGATCTCTGCCTGCTTGATCGAATCGATCCCAAGCTCGCCCTCCATGTCTGCATCGATTTCTATGAATTCTTGGGGGTATCCGGTGTGCTGCACTACGATTGGGAGGATCCTGGAGAGTGTCTCTTCATCGGATTTTGATTTCACTGTCTCAGCAATTACAGTGCTATTCACATTTGGAACGGGCGCATCAGGAGCTTGTTGAGTGGTGGAATCTGGCTGCTTGATGGTTTGGGCTCCGTTCATCGAGGAGATGTAAACTAGGATATGGGCTAATGTTGGGTGGTCTCTAAGTTGGAATTCTTCATCCAGAGGCAATGCAAATGTCGATCTTATCTCAGCCATGATCTCTGCCTGCTTGATCGAGTCGATCCCAAGCTCGCCCTCCATGTCTGCATCCATTTCAATGAATTCTTGGGGGTATCCGGTGAATTCGGCAACGATTTTCAATACT
>MDTD01103418.1_pt1 | contig 21875 bp, 42 predicted proteins | sample 811221 | NCBI WGS metagenome assembly MDTD01 (sample SAMN05326646, study PRJNA326480) | marine metagenome | isolation source: seawater | place: Pacific Ocean: South West | collected 2011 | reverse complement strand
TTACACATGGCTAGTAATATAAAACAAGCTGCGATCCACCATAGGGCTTTCTTTGTCCATATAATAAAATTATCAAAGGTTGTTTCTGCTTCCTTTTGTGCGGCTTCTCTTGGCGTCATCTGTTAAACCCCCTACTTGTCTGTTGTATTTGTGTAGCTGTTTCTTCTTCCCAACCATCTTGCGTTGACTTACAAGATTCTTTTGGGCACGATACGTGGTTAGTTGCATTAAAGTATTCTTTGCATATTGGACATTCTATTTCTCTATATCTTCTCATAGTTATATCCTAGAACATGGGGTTCATCATGCTAAATATTTTATACCATGATGCACCTTCTAATGCCAACCACATACCTACAGGCACACCTAGTATAAAAATAATACACACTAGGAACGCCCATCCTAATCCTTTTGTTGTACAGTATTGCTCACTCATACCCTGTTACCTCTCAGCGCAAAGAACAAACCACCAACCCACAATAGCACGTGTAAATTGTCGTACAATATTACATCAGTCAGACTGCTAGGCTCACCTATCCATATCACACCTGTCATTATACAACACATTACGATACCACTGAAGCGTGTAAGGGTATCAAAAATCCAGTTGACTAGTAGTCCACCAAACAATAATCCAATACCTGAGCCTAGCTCTCCATACGCAGCGAACCACCATACAATATAAGGTAGGTCAAAGGAGCTTGCGTCCTCTAATGTTACAGGTAGTTTTGATGCGCCCTGTTGTATAAACACAATAGCCAACGGCACTCTCAGTAGCCAGTGGCTTAAACAAAATTCTGGTATCCATTTCATACTAAGTACCTCGCTGTCTTGTAGTCAAATTCACAATGGACAACACCATGCCATCCACTTAGTTTATTCTTAACAACATTCAAGTGACGTTGTGTGTCCTCTTCCTCTTGTCCGTCCACTACAGGGTTCTTGGCAATCAATACCATGAGGTCAGCCTCTGCTGCCTTACCTGTACGTGAGCCTTCCATCATGGACTGGTTGAGTAACACCTTGCCCTCTGCGTCAGCAGATAGCTGAGACATATAAAAGATAGCGCAATTGTGTGCCTTGGCAATCTGTCGAGCATAGATAGCATTAGCTTTCAGTGCCTCGTCAGGTCTAGCAAAGCCACCTGTTCTGGCAAACTTGTCACCCATGTCAAGCACCACAATGTCAGGCTTGTACGATTTGCATACCGACTCAACCCATGCCATATCACGATCAGATGCATCTTTGATCTTGATGTTTTTGTTGACCGCATTGTAAGCATCACGTGCTCTGGCAGGATTGTTCTTTACCTCATGCACTGTCATACCTGTGGCTGCTGTAAGATACCTAGCACCTACACGATGATAGGCTTCCTCGTTACATAGAATGACACACTTTGCACCCTGATGGGCAAACCCATTGGGAGAGGCAATAAGAGAGGCATGGAATGAGGTCTTACCTGTATTAGGTCTAGCACCTATCTCAACTAGATGTCCTGCATTTACGCCCTCTACCTTACGTGTCAAGCTAGGGATGTTAAATGTCCACTGTGACTCCAGATCATTCTTTGCAAGTAGAGTTTCGATACTGATGTCATCCCACTCAATACGTAGATCAGGTGTGAAGTCATCTGCATAACGCTCAAGCAAATCACGTAGTGGTTCAAGGCTATTCCTATCACCGTTGACATAATCAAAGCCAAGGTTGGCAATATCCTCACCCACTACTTGTTGGAACAGTTTGGATAGCACCTCTTGTGCCACGTCACCACCCATAGGTGACTCACGTTTAATCTGGTTGAACAAAGAACCATACGCCTGTTTCTGTGCCGTTGTAAGTGTGGGATTGTTTGACATGAACAATGCCTCAATCTCATCTGGTGTAACTGTACGCTCATACCTATCCATAGCCTTGTCAATGGCTTGCTTGATCTTGCGTACATCTTTACTGAATAATCTGTCAGGGCATTTAGCACCACGATGATCATCGTAGAACTCTCTGTCCATCAGACTTCGTACTAATGATAATTCCATTTATATTTCTCCTAGTGTGTTTAAGTTTTTTATGTCGGTAGGATTACGATATTTTAGGTCATCCGTCAAGCGTAATACTTTTACCTTGTTGGCATACCCACGTAACTCTTTTGCAAATTGCAGCGTCTTTGGTAGTGCATCGGGGTCAAGTGCAATGATAATCGTATCGAACTGTGATAAGTACCTCTTATGTACCTCAGAGAGTGACGTACCCAACACTGCTACCCCGACATATACGCCACTCTCTGAGCATCCAGAACCGTCTGTCGCACCTACAATAGCTGCACTCACACAGTCCTCAACGACTACTGCCGTTTTACCACATCCATGCACATAAGGCAAGGGATTTTTTCCATATCTTTTCCACTTAGGTAACTTTTTTCCTAGTGCTCTACCTGTAGCGTCCACCATGATGTTGTTATGAACTACAGGAAATACGACACGATCTTCTTTTACATCATACAACAAGTCTTGTTCCACAGACCACAATCTCCACTTGTAGCAGAAATCTTTGATTTGAATGTAGCTCTTGACTATCCACTCAGGTTTCTGAAAGGGTAATGCTTCTGTTTCTTGTGCAATGCTACCCAGTGAGTTACGTATGTCATCCGTAGTTAGATGCACACGTGACCCACCAGACACACTACAACCTGCCTTGTAACAATTCCACATAAGTTGACCCATGTTATTAGTAGCGGTGAACGTCTTAACTCCACCACAAACAGGGCAGTTAGTACGTTTAGTATTACCATTACTAATATCTAAATCACTTATATATTGTTTTATATTCATAATACCTCACTTAATATATGTATCACGTTGTGTCAAGGCGTTGTTTGCACTTTCGTATGTATGTTTCATATATGGTTTCACAGAAGACACATGTGTATGCCCAGTCACCGCCATAATCTGTGGCAAAGGCACACCCTTGTCTACCATCTCTGTTACACCAGTCCTACGTATGTCCATAAGGCGTAGTTCCTCTGACAGTTTAGCCAGTCTCATTACCTTACGTCCAACCTTGGACAGTCTCTCCATAGCATATGGCTCAAACTTACCTGACCTTGGCTTTGGATGTGGTGCTACCCACTGTTGAAAACCAAAGTCAGCTTTCTGCTCTAACAGCATGGCGTTGAGGTTGTCACTGATAGGCAGAAACACCTGTGCTCTACGCTTGCTTTGCTCCAGAGATAGCTGTTGGTTCTTGAGGTCAAGGCAATCCCATGTAAGATTACGCATGTCTCCAAGCCTCTGACACCACTCGTATGCCATGTGTACAATCAACCCTAAGTTGCGATACTCAAAGTCACTGTACGCCACGTCAAGAAACTTGTTGACTTCACCATGTGTCCAGACAACCTTACGCTGCTGATTTCTCTTGCGTTTGATCTTGGTAAATGGGTTCTGTTCTGCGTGTTCCATCTGTATGGCATAGTTGTACACCCTACTGGCACAGGTAGCCGTATGGTTAGCAAAGCTGACACCACGTGACACCCATTCCTCATACGCTGCCTTGGCAATCTTAGGTGTGACATCCTTGTATTTCCTACACCCCATTGTCTGATGTAATATGGTGAGGAAATATCGGTAGTCGATCTTTGTGGACTCACGTAACATATTGAAATCATTAGAAGAATAGTAAAAGTTTATCAGGTCAGTAACCTTGCCGCTTGGCTTGATGTTCACTACCTTTGCCTGTTCCTCTCTCCAATCGTCTATCTGTTTGTTTAACTCCTTTGCAAGCTGTCTACTTACACGTAGATCATTACCTAATTCTTCACGTGACACAACACCTGCGTTGACAAGTTTCTGTGGTGGGTTGAAGCGATACGATGTGTCACCCGAAAGTGACACTCGTTTCTGTACAAATCTAGGCAGTGCTACCATTAAGCAGCTTCCAACTGTGTGAAGCGTTTGTCAGATATCCACTTGGATACCTCTTGCTCACGTGACCACATGCTGATAGCCTGTGTGTCATTGCCAGTGTTACGTAGGTTGAAACCATTACGTTCATCGGCATAGGAAGCGTAATTAGTAAACGCTGAGTACAATGCCCACTTGTTGTGACCACGTTGTGATGCCTCATGTAGATACAATTGGTACATCTTCTCTGCCTTGCGATCAGACTTGATCATCTCGTCAAGCAATGACTTAACGTCAACGTACTTTGTGGAAGTCTCAGCCCACACTTGCATCTTAGCTGCTTCTGTATAGAAGTCAGTACGTGCTCGTTGTAGCTCACCTATGAAGCTATGTAATGAGAACCCAGAGGTATTCTTTCTACGTACCTTGTCGTAGTCACCAGTTATCATACCATTCGTGCAGTAGAAATCAATAGCACCAAAGTATACTTGGTTACTGCATGATCCATCGACACCATGCAAAGCAATGATACGATTGCCTATACTACTATCCATCTTCTCAGTCACGATGGGTACTTGCATGTCAGGGAAAGTGATGTCAAGCATTGACCATGCACCATTACGTGCAGTTGACCACCTGTAATTGGCACTTTCAGCGTCACCATCTGTTAACTCCTCTGTAATTGTGTCATACATATTACGATAGAAATCACCGTGTGATGCACACTTGAATCCTTCACCCACGATACCAAGGTAATCGCCAGTTTCTTGATTTATAACGTATTTCTTGTCGTGCATCTTTGTTGGTTCAAAGGCTACATCAAAGTCTAAGTGTGTTGGTACTTCAAAGTTCATATAAATTCTCCTTTTCATTTGTTATATTGGCAACTGATAATTAGTTGTATCACATACCGTTTCCCTATACTAGTAACGATAAGCTATTTGTAAAATATGTGTGACCCTAAAGTCACAGTGTGGTCGTAGTGCTTGCTCCAGAAGGGGCGAACATAATTTGCGTGGTAGTAGATAGACCCATCGGTATTGTCCTTGACATACCCATGCACCACCTTGTGTGCTACAAGCTGAGAGTTTAACCATGCTCTTCTTTCTGTCGGTCTGTCTGACTTACCGTCACAGTACCAACTAAACTGGCATCTACCTATACCTTTTTCTAGACCCTGATACACCACAGAACATGCGTCATCAGGAAACCTGTCATTTGCAACACGATTGAGCACGACATGAGCTACCGCATACTGTCCTTCCAATGGCTCACTACGTGCCTCATAGTACACGTTGAGTGCTATACATGTAAGCATCTCAGCAATCATCGCTGTATCTCCTTCTGTTTGCTCAGACCTCTCTCAAGCATCTTGAGTGCCTCTGCTTTGTCTCCCCTTGATAGGGTTTCATATGCCCATGACACCCAACTGTAAGCCTCTGGATCGATGTTATCTAACAAAGCAGTCATCACAGGCTGTTGTTGTTCAACCTGTGTAGCACCTACCTTGTGGACGTTCAAGAACTCTATAAGCTGCACCTTAGACACAGGCACTTCAACTTGCTCCCAATCTCTAGGGAAATATCTCTGAGCGTCACGCTGAGTACCTACCCACTGACCTTTGCTAGACCTATACAGTATCACTGTTGCACCTCTACCTCTAGACAAGCCACTGTCTCTGACTTGTGCGTTATCATCTTAGCTGCTTTGCTCAGTTCAATCTGGCACTCTTCCAGTGTGGCGTAGCTACCTAACTGGTAGTGCTCTACTGTCTGTGTACTGAACAACTGCATCCATATTAATACATACATCATTTGTCATCTCCATATATTTTCCATATTTCATCTGTTAAATTTCTGACCATGAAGTATACTTCTTCCCAGTCATAGTTCTCAAATGGTTCCCAAGCGCACTCAACAAACCATTCTTCTAATTCACCTGAGTCAAACTCTTCCCAACTGTCTGGTAGTTCTTGTATAAGAAAATGACCAGATACTTTGGCAAACAACTTGCCCCATGTCATACGTACATTTGTCATTACGCTGCCTCCTTTTCAAAACGAAACCATGATGGTACTGGACGGTTAGTCCACTTCATACTGAACCTACGCTGCTTGGTCATGTAGAACTTACGGTAGCTATCAATAGGCCAGTTCTCACCACTCTTGAGGTCAGTATGCTCACTGAAACACTCAGGGTGTGGTGTTATGTCACCTTCAGGTATGTACTGTGCTGCATCTTGCAAGGCAAAGTAATGCCTGTTCCATGCACCAGTCTTGCCATACCTGTATCTGTACTCAGCTTGCATGTAGTCAAACAAGGAAAGGGCATAGTTATAGTTGGCACGAGTTTTAGCTGCCCATATTGTACATGGGTGCTTCTGATGCACTGGTTTGTATAGGTCATGTTTCTCTGCATACTCTGGTGCATGTTGCCATACAGCAGTACACAACATCTGTGCCTCTTCCAATGGCATCTTGACTATGTGTTTGTCACACAGTTCCCATGCAATCCATTCGGGTGTATAGCTTATTAGAAATCTATTCATGTTAGCATCTCCTTAATCTACTTGATCTATTGCGACTATATCGTAATCTGGGAACATATCTTTTACATGCTGTTCACTATAAGCCATTACATATAAGTATAAAGCTTCTTCAAGATTAAACTCTACATAGTATCTATTCATCTTCTATCTCCTCTATCCAAGGGTCTGACTCTTCGGTTACACCAAGCTCACCTTGACTTGACATGTCAAACATCTCATCAAAGGCATCGGACTCATTTGTTGCTTCAAGCATAAATGATGTCGGCTCTCCGTACTCAATGTAATTAACTTTAAATTTAGGCATTTGGTTTCTCCTTTGGTATTGGGTGGTTGCCCCAGTCATCATGTGGATCATCAGGCGGCAACGGTTTCTCCTTGTTGGTCATCATCATCTTTATACACTACTACACGTATGTCATAGGTCATATTTCCAAGTAACACAACCTCATTACGTAGCTTCACAGTGTCTCCCTCTTCCGCAAACTTACGCAAGTTCTTGATGCTAATACGTTTGTCACCTCTGCCTTTGGCTTTGTAAAATGTGACAGTCGTAGGGGTATTGTCCTCATATACTGAAGGCACTGACACCTTATCACCTGCATCCAACTCATCATATGAACCTAGTGTTGCGTAGATTAGGAACTCTCGCACAGATTTGTTGGCATCTATTATGCTCTTGTCGAGCATGGTCTTAGTTAGTTTTATTTTAGCTTCCATAACTTTCTCCTTTCATTGCACTTGAAATGGTGCTTCATGTATATAGGGTATATGTTCGTACCCTTCAAGTTCGTACTCACCACACTCAATAAAGCTGATGTTCACAGCGTCAGGATTAGCTTGACGTGCCATGTTCATTGCGAACTCAGAGGCAGTGTGCCAGTCCTTGATTGATGGGTACAAGTCATCAAGATTGATCTGACTTTTGACACCATCAATCTCGACAACTATTTCATAGCCTCGTACTATCATTGGTCTTCCTCTGGTATGTGATACCACGCCCTGTCATCGTCAGGCATAACGTATGGACGATAGTGCTCTGGATAACCATCATCACCTGTCCTTGGTCTAAAGTCAAATAGGTTCTTTAGTGTCCAAGACATCTCTTGTAGCTTACGCACCTTACCAAGATCAGTGTCAAACATCTCCCCAAAGTCTGTAACTATCTCATCTATAACGTGATACAGACCTAGTAGTTCTACTACCTCTTCACGTGTTAGCTCTGTCTTTACTTTTTTATCTGTCATTATTGTACTCCTTCTGCTTGTATTGTTGGTACATTATTATCATCCACATTTAACCATGCACGAAATGCTTTGTACACAGGTACTTCATCTGTGACATTTACAAAGCTGTCATACTTGTATGGATTATATCCAATGGTATCTGCAAGATGACTTGGACTATCTTTAAAGGTAGTGAGATTACCACGAACAAAGGCATGAACATTCTTCTTACGCTCACGTAGTACACGCTGTCTGCCACCTTCACGAACCACAAACTTTGGGTTCACAATATTCACATCTTTTGCATGATGTATAACACGTCCAGTCCTACAGGAACGAATAGAAAATACACGTTTATGTAGGTTGAAGTATACTTCTACTTTTATCATTTTTATAATCCTCAATAATTTGTCTAGCTACGTTCTTGTATCGTGTGATGACGAGCACATGCCCATCATCACTGTACACAATGTACTTACTCTTATGGCGTATTACCATCATTAACCAGCGAAATGCCAGAACTTACGTTCTGTGTTTCGGTTATAGTTATGCTCAACATACAGACTGTATTTGCCTACATGATGGGCGGTCATACACTTGTCACGATTGAATAGTGAAAAGCCACGAGACTTTTTACTACGTTTACGTAGCAATCCTTTCTGTCCTAGAAAGTTGAAACGAAAGCCTTTTGTGCCATCGTTAAGGGATTTAGTAGCGAATAATACAAACATAGTTTTCTCCTTTTCAGTTTGCTAATTTACGTGTTACTTGTTTTTGTTTACGTGCAAGCTTACGATCAAGCTTATGCTTATCACGTTTTTGTTTCTGTCCGATGTCGGACACTTTCTTCGACTTGCTAAACTTAATAAAGTTTTGCATCTCGTAACGCATTGTACTTCTCCTTCTTGCTAGGCTTGCGTTTTGTGCCTTTCTTTGGTGGCACTACCTGTGGCGCTTTGCGCTGCTCAAGCAACGCTTTCGCCACTGGATTTGTTATGTACCTCTTGGTCAATTTCATCTCGTATTCCTTCCAATACTTGTATTAAATGCGTCAGGGTTGAACCAAACTTTTCAATGGTCATGTTGCCCCAATCACCGTCATCAGGTACGATGCCTACCTCTTGCATGGCAGCTTCGCCATTGAGCCTAGAACTAGGGCAATCATAATGTTGTGCAATAGATATTTTTCTACCTTTGTGCCATACATTAACATTGTTAAATAAATCGTCCATCATAACTTTACCTCGCTATGTTATGTTGTCTGCGCCATGCTACCCAAGTGATAGCTTGCATTTGATAACCTTTAATACCCACCTTGTCAGCAGCTTTGTAGTATGCATCAGCAATGATGCGGTATTCCTTGACACCTACGTTGTTGTTCTTGAGAACCCTACGTAGTCCATCATGTATGTTCTTGGCATGACCGTCTACAGTCACAACGTCAGAGCCAAGGATATTAGCAAAGAACGCTGTAGTCTTTTGACCATTCAGTTTAGCCATGATAGTTTTCTTGCGAACCATTTTTTGTTCAAGTATTTCCCAAGCCTTTAGCTTGTTCTGTGGATAGCCAGACAAGATTACATCGTCCATAGCACCACCATTGACAAAGCACTCAATTAGAATACGTGCAGACTTGATATTGACATTCCAATTCATCAAAGGGGATAGTGCAGCAACGACACCGACAACAGTGTTTACACTGATACCAAATTCCTTGGCTACCTTAGTGCTGTCACGCTTGGCAATGGCGTACCATTTCATGCCGTAATCAATTTCATCAGCCGTAGCTGAACGATAAACTTTTAATATTTGTCTTACAGACATTATGCTTCCTCCGAAAACAATTCATCCCATTCATCAGGTGTAAGTCCAGATATGAGAAACTCACGTTGCTCTGATGTAAAGTGTGGAAAGGCATCTTGCACTAAAGTACCACTATCTTCCCAGTACTCAAGTTCACCTTGACGTGTAGGTAATACCATCGAATTGATATTGCCATTGATAACAGATGCTTTGTAAACTCTCACAAAGCCATCATCTACATGTTCGATTTTATGTATCATTATACATTCCTTATTCCAAATTCTTCTAAATATTCTTTAGTCCAACCACCTAAACATTCGTTGTATGCCAACATATCTGTTACGTCATCCGTTGACATATACTTTAGGCACATTTTTAACATGCTCTCATGGCTCTCGTATGTTCTGCTTATTAATTCAAACACAAAGTCTCTAGAATTTTTTTCAACTTGCATAATAAACTCCGTTTAAAGTGTCCGACATCGGACTGTTTCAGTTATAGTGTTAATGTCTACATATGTTATATAACACTTTCATATATATTTCAAGTGTTATATAACTATGAGACTATTAAAGTTGTTATTCGACAACATACCACCCAGTGTCCTTGACACTGTTAGAACCATACCGTTTCATCTTTTCTTGAAACAGCTTACGCTGCAATTCTTCCTTACGACTAATAGGTCTAGTCGCTTCTTCTAGTCTTTCGACTAGTCGCATAGATGACGTATTGTAACGCCTGTTATTCATTTGTATGTATTTCATGCTATCCCCAATAAGCTGAATACTCAGCTTGGTCAATCCAATGCAAAGCTTGTTCTTCGTCCACTGCCCCGACTGACATACATATGTCAATTTCTCTTTGACGTTCTTCACGTTCTTCCTTGATCTGACGATCAAGTTCAGACTGTAAATAGTCCATCAATTCAGCAGTAGGCTGAATGTTACGTGGCCTAAAGCCATAGACGTCTTTGTGTAAATCACTGAAATAAGAATAATCTTGCATTGTTAAACTCCGTTTAAAGTGGTAACAGCTTACGCTGCTACCTTTGTTTCCGCTTCTTCAGCTTCGCTGACTGTATCAATTTCCATCAATGCTTCAGCAATGTCAAGTAAATCAATACCAGAGTATTGACAAGCTTTGATGATACTTTTCACGATATCATCTTTAGATGGTTTTGACTTAGACTGTCCGACATCGGACACTTCTTCTTTAGAAGGTTCCTCAGTAGTAGCTTCAGCTTCGCTGTTTGCCTTGGCTTCTTTAGAAGCTTTAGCCATTGCTTTCTGTAAAGCAGAAAGTGAAGTGAATCCTTTCTTTGAGGATTTCATAAAGTCACGACACTCAGTTTCGTTTTCAACGAACCAAAGAGCTTCTGCTCTTCTTCTTCTGTCAATCTTGTCAACATGATATGTTGCCAAAGTTTGTCTGCTGATTTGACCACTATCTAGTGGTGACTGAGCTTTCAACTCTTGTAAGAGTTTACCAAGCCTAGTATCAAAGCCTTTAGCTTTGGTTGAGTCTTTCAGACTGTTAGTCTGTCTCCAGATTGAGTATAAGGCTTTGCCTTCTTTTACTAGAGTGTCCAAAGAAGTTCCTTCTTTAGTTGACTTGCTGATTGAAACTGATTTTGCCATGGTGGCCTCCTTTATCTATCTTCAGTTTTTATGTGAGAATATATATCTCTCACCCTAAAGTGAGATATATATTATCACTAAAAACGTATAGAAGATAGTATAAGTTTGAGTTGCTGCTTCACATGATCCTCTGCGCTTGCCGTTTCACAGGTGACTGCAAGAACACCTTCAGTGTTCTGAAGTACATGCGCCAAACTCACACGAGGTTCAAGTTCTCTGTTTGTTCCAAGTGTCCGACATCGGACAGTTACCCCAATAGGGGTAGGGTAAAAATAAGCATCGGCATTGCAACACAACCTTGTTGTGATATGTCAGCCCTTCTTACACTATTTATAGTGGCAACTGATTGCATAACAGTTGTTGTAGACAACTAAGTCACTGAATACAAATACATTCCTCTGGGAATGGTGGAATGTGTCAGATGATTCCTAGTCACCATACGTCATGGCATTGCATAATGCACGTAATTGCGCAGTGAGCAGCAGGGTAGGCAGGGGGCAGACGGGGGGTGTGCGTATATATGTATGTATATCTACACAGATCAGGAAAAATGAGTGTTAACCACATTGCATACATAGTGGTATACACACAACTTGGTTACAGAAAATATGTTTTTTTACGATTGGGGGTTGACACAGGCTGTAAAATGTGTAAAACTATATATAACTAAACTAAGACTCACTTAAAGTGATTACACTTAAATATTATATATATTAAATATAATTATACTTAACTAAGATACACTTAAATGTTACACTATAAGTGAGTAGTGCAATTAATATTTTTTGTAATAAATTGCAGAAAGTTCTTGACAATGGGTAAAAAATCAGTAAAACTATATACTGACAATGTTCTTGATGAGTTTTATAAACATGTACTTGACGGTAACATTGAAGATTTGCACATACCCCACAGTGATGTATTCTATGTACGTGAAGCTGTACAGGCTCACTACGGTAGACCTTTTACGTTAGAGCATGTAGAGTGGGCAATGCGTATGGAAGGTTGGACTGATGGCTAGTAAAAAAGGCTCTATGAAAGGACACACTATTAAAGGCGGTCATAAACGCCCCACAAAGCAGGGAGCAGGTATGACAGCCAAAGGTGTAGCTAAATATCGTAGAGACAACCCAGGATCTAAACTAAAAACTGCTGTCACAGGTAAAGTAAAAAAAGGTAGTAAGGCTGCTGCTCGTAGAAAGTCTTTTTGTGCTAGAAGTGCAGGGCAAATGAAAAAGTTTCCCAAAGCAGCTAAAAATCCTAACTCAAGACTACGTCAAGCACGTAGGCGTTGGAAATGTTAATTATTAAGGAATACTAAAATGGTAATAAGATTAGCAAGAAAAGTTGCAAAGGCAGCAAAAAAAGCTGACCCAAAACCTAAATTTAAAGCTAAACGTGCTTTAAGAAAAGATGTAGAAGAAAAATTAAGTGCACAAAGTAAAGTAAAAAGAAATGCACCTGCCTCAAAACCCTCTGGTGGTCCTGCATTTAAACAGACCACAAGAGAAAGAGCAGCAGATAAAGCAAAGAAACCTGCTGACAGTCGTGTTCAAAGTGCAGGTGGAAACCTGACAGCAGCACAGAGGAAGCGTATTAAAGATGCTCCTACACCTCAATCTTTAACAAGTTTACAAAGCACTATGGTAAAAGAAATAGATGCATTAAAAAGTTTAGACACTGCTCAGAAGACCACTAGAAAGAAAACTCTTAGAAGTGCAATAGCAGATCAAAAAGAAGTTCTACGTAAAAGAGCAGAGACACCTGCTAAAAAAGATGCACCAAAAGATCCTGCTAAAAGAAGACAGTCTGCAGAAGAACGTGCTAGAGCAGGTTTTGGTAAAGTAAGAACAATAGGCACTACACAACGTAATAAAAAAGAAGGTCTAGGTATGATGTCATCTTACACAAGTATGTCTCGTGCAGATGCTATTGTAAAAGCAGGTAAAGATCTACGAGCAAATAAAATTACGCAATCTCAGTATGACGATATTATGAAAGCTATAGATAAAAAAGATACAGCAGAAGTTATGATGGGAAAAGCAAGAGCTTCAGCAGGTCGTAAGAAAAAAGTAAAACCATTGCCTATTCCAGATTTTGCAAAGTTAAAAAAGAATAGTGGTGGTCTAATGAAAGCAGTTCATACAGATATGCGTAAAGGTGGTCTATTTAGATAAATGAAATGTAAATTAAATAAATTAGAACTTTTCATTGTATCAATATGGGTAAGCCTAGCTGCTGCAATAGTAATTGTTGATATCTAATGTGGATTGCATTTGTGCTTCTCTGCAGTACACCTGCAGCAATATCTTGTGAAGTATTTCCAAAAACAGAAGCAACTTTTCCTACAGAAGAGTCATGTTTTGATGAAGCATTAATTGTAGCTAGGTATTTTCAGAGTAGAGGTTATCTAGCAAGACCACAGTGTATAAATGTTAAAACAGGAGTTTCACTATGAAAATAATAAAATGGTTAGGGCGTTATTTAAAAAGAATAGGTTGTGCTATTCTAAATAAACATTGTGGTCCAAATTGTAATTGTAAGGCGTAAAAAAATGGCATTATCAAGAGGAAATAAAAAAAGAGTAAAAGGTGTTATAAAAGGTTTGAATAAAGCTGTAAAAACACATCAAGGTCAAGCAAAGACTTTAAAAGGTATAATTCGTAATGGCAAAGCAAAAAGACCCAAAAGTAGGAACAGGTAAAAAACCTAAAGGGTCTGGACGTAGACTATATACGGATGAGAATCCTAAAGATACGGTATCCATTAAGTTTGCTACAATGGCTGATTCCAGAGCTACTGTAGCAAAAGTAAAAAGAATAAAAAAACCTTATGCAAGAAAGATTCAGATATTGACAGTAGCTGAACAACGTGCTAAAGTTATGGGTAAGACATCTATAGCAAATGTCTTTAAACAAGCTAAAGCAGACTTGCGGAGGAAACATAAAAAGAATGGCGTATCTACAAAGTAATATACCCTACTTTAAAGCATGGGTAAGAAGAGAATACACAAAAAATATGCAGGAGTATCACGGTGAGTTCCTGCACTGTATGGTAATAGCAGTAACGTCTATGCCAAACAGAACGTTAAGTTTTCAGGTTATCTTTACTGGATGTGAATCAGATGATGAAGATGATAGCCCTAATGTGCATGGTGGTGCAATGTGGGCTAGAATGCCTCTTACGGCACTTGTGGCAGATACTCCCCTAGAAGAGTGGCCTACAGAACTACCACCTTATTTAGCACAGCCTTGGGATTGTATGTCTCATACACACTCAGTATATAAACTGGAACGTGCAAGTCCTGCCCCTTGGATAGCTAAAGTAGATGGGGAGTTTTATCCTGCAAAATACTACTTTACTGTAGACTATACTGAAAGTGAAGTAGCAGATGATCCTGCACAACACAAACAGTCACATGTATTAGAGTTACTAGATGCAGGTGAGTATACAGGTAACATGGTTGCGTTACCCAATAACAGAGTGAGAGTAACTCACCCTGCTTGGTTTGAGACTGGTGAAGGTGCTCCAGACTTTAGACCAAATCAAAATATCTTTAACTCTAAAGAAGATGTAGACTATGTATGGGATACAGATAGAGTATTTAATAATTTATATCAGGAGAAATAAAAATGGCATCAAAACCAAACGGATCAAAAAAATCAGACTTTAATAAAATGATAAAGATATTAGGGTTAACTAAATCTGAAGTAGCAGATATGTTAGGACTTACTAAAAGTGATAGTTCTGGCGTAAAAAGAAACATGGCTAAAGGTGGTACACCTAAAAAGAAAAAAGGCATGGCTAGAGGCGGTGCAATGAAAAAGAAAAAAGGCATGGCACGTGGTGGTATGAAAAAGAAAGGTATGGCACGTGGTGGTATGAAAAAGAAAGGTATGGCACGTGGTGGCATGAAGAAAAAAGGCTACTCTAAAGGTGGTTTAAAACCTGCACCAAACAAAGGTGCAGCATCATTACCTAAAGCTGTACGTAATAAAATGGGCTTTATGAAAAAAGGTGGCATGACCAAGAAAAAAGGTATGGCACGTGGCGGCATGAAGAAAAAAGGTTACTCTAAAGGTGGAGCAGCTAAAAGGAATAAAAGATGAAAATAGAAGGTGACAAGGTAGTAGATCAATACGGTGCTGTTCTTGCAGAATATATTCGTGGAGAATGGCACACTAAAGATCCTTCTGTATTAGATTTTGTAAAAGATACAGAAGAAGTAAAAGTACGTGCTCGTAATGAGAAGGGTCAACTTGTAGGAGATGATCCTTCTACTCCAGATGTAAATGAGGCATGGACAACTAAAGTTATTAAGAAAGTTAAGAAAAAAGCATAACAAAAAAGAGTTATAAGATATGGCTATAAAGAAGCGAACTACTACTAAACGTAAAGTTAAACCACTTAAATTATCAAAGGGTAGTACTGTAAATAAAGCAGGTAACTATACTAAACCTACTTTGCGTAAAAATATTTTTAATAGGATAAAAGCAGGAAGTAAAGGTGGCGGTGCAGGTCAATGGTCTGCACGTAAAGCTCAGATGCTTGCAAAGGCGTATAAAGCTGCAGGAGGCGGCTATAAAAATTAGAGGCTAAAATGGACCCAGTTACAATTATCGGTGGTGCAACTGTAGCCTTTAATGCTTTGAAGAAAGGTTTCCAGTTTGGAAAAGATCTTCAAGAAATGGGTGGTCAATTAAACCAGTGGGCTAGTAGCATGAGCGATCTAGCTTACCTAGAACAAAAAAATAAAAACCCTCCTTGGTGGAAAGCATTAAACGGACAGTCTGTTGAGGCTGAAGCTTTAGAAATATTTACAGCTAAAAAAAAAGCAGAGGCTATGCGTCAAGAGCTAAAGGACTGGATTAGTTTTACATATGGTCCGTCAGTTTGGGATGAACTAGTGGCTACTGAAGGTAGAATACGTAAACAAAAGAAAGAACAAGAGTATCGTAAAGCAGAAATGATTGAAGCAATTATAACTTGGACAGTTACAGGTTTATTAGTAGTTTCAGGTATAGGTGCTTTAATATTAATAGCATGGATAATAAATGGCTAAAGCAAAATCACAAAGAAGTCTTGACAGTTGGACAAAACAAAAGTGGAGAACTAAAAGTGGTAAACCTTCTACGCAAGGACCAAAAGCTACTGGTGAACGATACCTGCCCGAGGCTGCAATAAAAGCAATGTCTAGTTCTCAGTATGCTGCAAGCACTGCTAAAAAAAGAAAAGATAAAGCTGCAGGTAAACAGTTTTCTAAACAACCTAAAGGTGCAGCTAAAACTTCTAAACGGTACAGGAGAGTATAATTAGTGATAGACTTTGATGTAGATGGTGATGGTAAAATTACAGCAGAAGAAATAGCAATGAAAGAACGTATGCTTGAGGTTGAGCTACGTGAAGAAAAAGCTGAATCACAAAAGTTTATGGCGTGGGTAGCAATGGGAATGATGATTGTATTTACAGTTATTTTATTTACACCTTTGCTATCAGATACACGAGTAAATGCCCTTGCAGATTTACTAGGGTTATTTTACATAGCACAAACTGGTGTAGTAGCAGCTTATATGGGAGCTACAGCTTATATGGCAGGAAAACCAATGGGTAATAAAGTAGCAATGAAAAAGGATATGAGATGACATTTAGATTAAGTCAAAAATCAATGGATAAACTTGAGGGAGTACATCCTGCTATGACTGCAGTAGTAGAAAGAGCTATTCAACTTACAGATGTAGACTTTGGAGTTACACAAGGTACAAGAACTTTGGAGGAACAAAAAGCTAATGTAGCTGCAGGTCGATCACAAACAATGGCTAGTAAACATTTGTTACAGGACGATGGGTTTAGTCATGCTGTAGATGTTGTAGCTTATATAGGGTCAGATATATCATGGGAGTTAAATCTTTATGACAATATCTGTGATGCTTTTAAACAAGCAGCAGAAGAAACTGAAGCATCTGTTAAATGGGGAGCTGCATGGTCTGAAGGAGATATTAGATCATACTCTGGAACAGCAGAGAATGCTATGATGGCATATATAGATTTACGTAGATCACAGGGTCGTAGACCATTTATTGATGCACCTCATTTTGAGTTGATGTAGTGAAAGAATTTGTATTAGTAATAAGCATGTGGGGTAACACTGGACAAGAGTGGGTATACACAGGTAATCAGTATGTTATGCAAGAATTATTTACTGAGCAACAATGTCAGATAATTGCTCAGAAAGCAAACTGGGAAAAGTATGAAGAAAACGAATATTTAGGTTTGCAGTTTGATTGTTTTAATAAAGCAGATAAACAGGAGTAATATAGTGAGATGGTTAATACTCGTTCTATTTTTATCTGGTTGTGGTTTGAGTACTCTGCTACCGCTAGGAGGATCAGACGGTCCTACGGTAAATTCTAACGCACAAATAGGTGCAGAAAACAGACAGGCTGTTGTAAGCGTAGAACAAACAGAAGAACTTACTGCAGGTAGAGATGTTGTAACTACAGAAGTTTCAAAAGAAATAGAAACAGGTATGGTTGAAAAATTAAATATTCAAAACATACCACCTTGGGTAATGATCCTGTTATTACTAGGATGGTTATTACCAACACCTACAGAAATGGGTAGAGGTATATTTAACTTTATATTATTATTATTTGGAAGACAAAAACTATGACACGAGCACTAACAGAAAAACAACAAAAGCTATTAGCTGTACTGTTTGATGAGGCAGGTGGAGACATTATAACTGCAAAGAAACTTGCAGGATACTCTGACGCTACATCATCTGCTGAAATAGTAAAGTCACTTAAAGAAGAAATACTAGACGCAACGCAGACCTATATGGCACGTAATGCACCTAAAGCTGCAATGTCTATGGTAGGTGCATTGTATGATCCTACAGAGTTAGGTATTCGTGATAAGATGCAAGCTGCCAAAGAACTACTTGATCGTACAGGTCTAGTAAAAACAGAAAAGATGCAAGTAGAAGCAAAAGGTGGTGTAATGTTAATGCCACCTAAACAAATGGATGACGATGACTAAACCTCTACAAAAGTGGAAGTTACCCCAACCAACCGACATAAAAGAAGATAATGAATGGATTGCTATTCCACGTATATCAAGAACAATACCATTCGGATATGAGTTAGATAAGGATGATTCAGATATACTTCAGCCTATTGAAAATGAACTTAATATGCTTGAAGAGGCAAAACGATATATAAAACAATATTCATATCGTGAGGTTGCCAATTGGCTATCTAGAAATACAGGTAGATCTATATCTCATGCAGGACTTAAAAAACGGTTGGATAATGAAAGAAGAAGAAAAAACAAAGTTGGAAGCCTACGCAGATGGGCAGAATATGCGAAAAAGGCAATCGCCAAAGCGGAAGAAATTGAAAACAAACGTATCGGTGCAAAAGCCTACGAAGAAGAAAGCTATCACAAAGCCAGTTAGTATTGTTGAGAAGATTCCTGTTGAAGAACAGCACAACATTATTTTTAAACCTAATGAAGGTCCACAGACAAATTTTCTAGCTGCAGGTGAACGAGAAGTTTTATATGGTGGCTCTGCAGGTGGTGGCAAAAGTTATGCAATGTTAGCAGACCCTTTGAGATACATGGGTCATCCTGACTTTTCAGGTTTACTACTACGACATACAACAGAAGAACTTAGGGAACTTATATTTAAATCACAAGAAATGTATCCTAAGATTTGGAAGGGTATTAAGTGGTCTGAACGAAAGATGCAGTGGACTGCGCCCTCTGGAGCGAGGTTGTGGATGTCCTACCTAGATAGGGAAGATGATGTCCTGCGCTACCAAGGTCTAGCGTTTAGTTGGATAGGCTTTGACGAGTTGACTCAATGGCCCTCACCATTCGCATGGAACTACATGCGCTCTCGTCTACGGTCCACTGCACCCGATTTGCCAGTGTATATGAGAGCTACCACTAACCCAGGAGGTAGAGGACATCACTGGGTAAAGAAAATGTTTATTGATCCTGCCCCTCATAATAAACCTTTTGAAGCAACAGATATAGAAACAGGAGAAGTTTTAAGATATCCTGCAGGTCACGAAAAAGCAGGTAAAGCATTATTTAAACGTAGGTTCATACCTGCAAGACTATCTGATAATCCATATCTATCTAGCCAAGGTGACTACGAAGCAATGCTATTGTCACTACCAGAACAACAGCGTAGACAATTATTAGATGGTGATTGGGATATAAAAGAAGGTGCAGCATTTACAGAGTTTGATAGAAAAATACATGTAATTGAACCTTTTGATATTCCTAATAACTGGGTAAAGTTTAGAGCATGTGATTATGGATACGGAAGTAAATCTGGTGTAATTTGGTTTGCAGTAGCTCCAAATGAACAATTAATAGTATATAGAGAATTATATGTAAGTAAAGTTCTTGCTACAGATTTAGCTGACATGGTATTAGATTTAGAAGTAGGTGATGGGAATATTAAATATGGAGTACTGGATAGCTCTTTATGGCATAAACGTGGCGATACAGGTCCAAGCCTTGCGGAGCAAATGATTATAAGAGGATGTAGATGGCGACCTTCTGATAGATCAAAAGGATCAAGAGTATCAGGAAAAAATGAAATACATAGACGTTTACAAGTAGATGAATTTACAGAAGAACCTAGACTAGTATTTTTTAATAACTGTACAGAGATAATAGCACAGTTACCTGCAATACCTTTAGATAAAAAGAATCCAGAAGATGTTGACACAAACGCAGAAGACCACTTGTATGATGCTTTAAGATATGGTATAATGTCAAGACCTCGTTTTAGTATATTTGATTATGATCCTATGGGTAGACCATCAACAGGTATGAGAATAGCAGATACAACGTTTGGATATTAAGGAAAAATAAATGGCAGAAGATAATGAAGTATTTATTGAGGATGACGCAGTAGTTCTTGATGATACAGAAAATTCTACAGAAGAAGATAAAGATACAGATAATATAATTCCATTTGTTATGCAACGATTTAATCGTGCAGAAGATTATCGTAAACAAGATGAAGAACGTTGGCTAAGAGCTTATCGTAATTATCGTGGTATATATGGACCTGATGTACAATTTACAGAGGCAGAAAAATCTCGTGTATTTATTAAGGTAACTAAAACAAAAACATTAGCTGCATATGGACAAATTGTAGATGTATTATTTGCAAAAAATAATTTTCCATTAACAGTTGATCCCACAGAACTTCCAGAAGGTGTAGTTGAAAATGTCTCTTTTGATCCTGCTTTGCCTAAAGAATTACAAGAAGATGAAAAGAAAGATCCAACATCACCATATGGTTTTAAGGGTGACGGTAGAGAGATACCTAAAGGTGCTACGGCTAAAACGTTAGAAGAATTATTAAACCCAGAGTTAGTTGAAAAACTAGACTCGATTGAGGGAGTTAAAGAAGGTGTTGGTAGTACACCTACAGCTATTACGTTTAGTCCTGCTATGATAGCAGCAAAGAAAATGCAAAAGAAAATACAAGATCAACTTGATGAATCCTCTGCATCTAAACATTTACGAAGCACTGCATTTGAAATGGCATTGTTTGGTACTGGCGTAATGAAAGGACCGTTTGCTATAGACAAAGAGTATCCTAGTTGGAATGATGAAACAGGTGAATACTCTCCTACATTTAAAACTGTACCGCAAGTATCGCATGTATCTGTATGGAATTTTTATCCTGATCCTGATGCAAATAATATAGATGAAGCTCAGTATGTAATAGAACGACATAAATTATCTCGTTCTCAAATGCGTAATTTAAAAAAACGTCCATACTTTCGTTCAGCAGTAATTGATGAAGCGATTGCTCTTGGAGAAAATTATAGTAAAGAATACTGGGAAAATGATTTAGAAGATTATGCACCTGAATATGGTGTAGAAAGATTTGAAGTATTTGAATATTGGGGTATGTGTGATGTAGAAATGTTGCAAGAACAAGGCGTAGATATACCAAAAGAATTAACAAAAATGGATGAACTACAAGCAAACATATGGATTTGCAATGGTAAACTTTTACGTATGGTTCTTAATCCATTTAAACCTGCTAAAATACCTTACATGGCAGCACCCTATGAATTAAATCCATATTCATTTTTTGGTATAGGTATCGCAGAAAATATGGAAGATACTCAACTTCTAATGAATGGTTTTATGAGAATGGCTGTAGATAATGCTGTGTTATCTGGTAATTTATTAATAGAGGTAGATGAAACTAATTTAGTTCCAGGTCAAGACTTATCAGTATATCCAGGGAAGATATTTAGAAGACAAGGTGGTGCTCCAGGGCAAGCTATCTTTGGTACTAAGTTTCCAAATGTTGCAGGTGAGAACTTACAGCTATTTGACAAGGCACGAGTGTTAGCTGATGAGTCTACAGGTTTTCCTTCTTTTGCTCATGGACAAACAGGTGTTATGGGTGTAGGTAGAACTGCCAGTGGTATTAGTATGCTAATGGGCGCAGCTAGTGGTGCAATAAAAAATGTTATTAAAAATGTAGATGATTATTTATTACGTCCACTAGGAGAAGGGCTATTTCAATTTAATATGCAGTTTGACTTTGATCCTGAAATTAAAGGTGATCTAGAAGTTAAAGCACGTGGAACAGAATCTCTTATGGCTAATGAAGTACGTAGCCAAAGACTTATGCAATTTTTGCAAGTGTCTTCTAACCCTGCACTTGCACCATTTGCTAAGTTTCAATATATTATTCGTGAGATTGCAAAGTCTCTTGA
>MDTD01193038.1_pt1 | contig 21879 bp, 17 predicted proteins | sample 811221 | NCBI WGS metagenome assembly MDTD01 (sample SAMN05326646, study PRJNA326480) | marine metagenome | isolation source: seawater | place: Pacific Ocean: South West | collected 2011 | reverse complement strand
AAACTATAGATCTTGTTAATATAATTGAAAAAAGTAAAAAAAAAATTTTTTATAGTAAAATTAATCCTTGTACAAAAACTTTTCAAGCATTCAGAATTTTTGTAAACAAGGAAATCACCGAATTAATTAATGGAGTCATAGGGGCAACCAAAAAGTTAAAACCAGGTGGAAAAATTTTGATAATTAGCTTCCATTCATTAGAAGACAGAGTCGTAAAATATTTTTTTTCAAACTATTCTAAAAATAAGTCTAGACCCTCAAGATATTTGCCTGAAAATAGATTTAAAGACCCAGCACTCTTTGAAGAGTACAAAAATAAAGTATTAAGACCTTCAAAAAAAGAATTTGACCAAAATAGCAGGTCTAGATCAGCTAAATTAAGATTTGCGATTAGAAGTAAAGAAAAATTTGAATATCCAAAAGATTTAGTCAACAAGTTTAGAAAATATTTAGATTTGGAGGCAATTAATGTTTAAGACAAAATTTATTATTTCCACAACCTTAATTTTAATATTTTTAATTATCACCTCTGTTGTAAAAAATAAAACAAGAATTATAGAAAAACAAATTTCAAATTTGAGTAAAAAAACTTTATTAAAAAGAAAAGATTTAAATGAAGCTCAATTAGATTTTTATTATTTAACCTCACCAGCAGAGTTAGAAAAAAAATTAGGTATAATTGGACTCGATAATTATCAGCCGATTGAATATTCAAAAATATTTTTTGAAATTTCTGATTTCAATAAAATTCAAAGCAAGATTTCAAAACTTAAAAGTAAATGAAAAAAAAATTAGAGAAAAATAATAATATCAATCAAAAAAGTTTTTATTTTGAAGATTTCTTGGAAACCAATAAAAAGAAAAAATTGTTAAATAAATCTAATAATTTTCAGGACAGAATTTATTTATTATTTTTTCTTTTTTTTTCGTTAATTTTAATATTTTCGATCAAAATTACTCATATTTCTTTAAATAAAAAAGAAATTTTTAATCTAGAAAAACAAGTATCAAAATTTTCTTTAATAAGAAGAGATATTGTTGATAGAAATGATATTATAATTTCTCGAAATATAAACACTTTTCATGTCGCTATAGATCCAAAACTTATTAAAGATAAAAAAAATTTTTTAATAAAACTAAGACTTAATTTTCCTGAACTTCCGTTCAATGAAATTGAGAAAAAACTTTACAAAAAAAAATATTTTAGAATTAAAAAAAGAATCGATCAAATTGAAAAAAATAAGTTTTGGGCATTAGGAGAAAAGGCTATAAAGTTTGAACCTTTTCAAGCAAGAATGTATACACATGGAAATTTATTTAGTCATATTGTTGGCCAGGTAGATTTTGACAATTATGGAGTTTCCGGTATTGAAAAATATTTTGATAAAGAGTTAAAAGATAAGAATAAAATTAATCAACCATTAAAATTAACACTTGATAGCAATATTCAATACATAATCAATCAAGAATTAAACAAAGCTATTAAAATTTTTGATGCAACAGGTGGGGCGGCGCTATTAATGGATGTAAGAAACGGTGATATACTCTCTTTAGTTTCATTACCTAATTTCAATATAAATCAAAGAATTACAATCAAAGATAAAAAGTTTATTAATAAAATAACCAAAGGCGTATATGAACTTGGTTCAATTTTTAAAACATTTACAGTTGCATTAGCATTAGATCATAAGATAGTTGACTCCACCACTATTATCGAAGATATACCAAAAAAAATTAAATGTTCTATCCATGAAATTACAGACATGAAAGAACATCCAAAAAATTTAAGTGTCGAAGAAATATTAATTAGATCTTCAAATGTTGGCTCAGTACTTCTTGCTAAAAAAGTTGGTGAACAAAATTTTCAAGAATTTATTAGACAATCTAAACTCACAAAAAATCCAGAAATTGAATTAGAGGAAGTAGGCGTGCCTCATCAATTAGAATGGAACAAATGTAAATTAGAAACAGTTTCTTTTGGTCATGGCATTACAACTACTCCACTACAAGCTACAGCTTTATATGCTGCTATGAGCAACGGTGGAACATTATTTACACCAAGTTTAATTAAAAATAGAGAAACTAATCAATCTAAAAAAATTATCTCAAGTGATACAAGTAAAAAATTAGTCAACATTTTAAGAAAAGTTGTAAGCAGTGAAAATGGTACAGCGAGTTTAGCAGATAAAGATGGGTATTATGTTGGAGGTAAAACTGGGACCGCTGAAAGCTATGGAGATGAAAAAAATAGAATAAATACATTTATTTCAATCTTTCCAACTTATAAGCCAAATTACAGTTTTTTCATTATGTTAGAAAATCCTAAAATCAATAAAGACTTAATTTATGATTATAGGGGCGTAAAGACTAAAGCGCCTTACAACACTTCTGGTTGGAATTCTGTTTATGTTGCAGGCAAAATAATAAAAAAAATTGGGCCAATTTTAGCCATAAATAACGAAGAGTTTACAGATCTGTATGTTGCTGAAAAAATTAATTAAAGTCAATTCAGAAGATAAAAAAAATATCATTATTGAAGGACTTTCAACAAATAGTAAAACAGTAAAAAGAAATTTTATCTTTTTTGCTATTAAAGGAAACAAAACAAACGGAGAGAAATTTATAAAAGAAGCGATTAAAAAAGGAGCTTCTGTAATTGTTTGCTCTAAAAGCTTTAGTGGAAAACATGATAAAGTTCTTATTATTAAAAGAAATGATATCAGATATTTTTTAAGCGAAATATCCTCTAAATTTTATAAATTAAAACCTAAGAATATTATTGCTGTGACAGGCACGAATGGAAAAACTTCTGTAGCGGATTTATTTTATCAAATATTTAAAGTTAACAAAATACCCGCAGCTTCAATTGGTACTCTGGGTATTAAATATAATGGAAAGATTATAAAAACTAATCTTACATCACCTGATACAATCACTTTGCACAAAAACTTAGTATTTTTGAAAAAAAAAAAAATTGATAATGTAATTATTGAGACTTCGAGCCATGGTTTGGATCAAAAAAGGCTCCATCATATAAACTTTAAAGCGGCAATTTTTACAAATTTTAGTCAAGATCACTTAGATTATCATAAAACTATGAAGTCTTATCTAGATGCTAAATTGATTTTATTTAGAAAGATTTTAAAAAAAAGATCTACAATTATTTCTGATAAAAAAATTCGACCTTTCTCATTTTTGAAAAGAATTGCAATAAACAAAAATTTAAAACTTTTAGATATTAGCACAGAAACTGAAAAAATTAAAAAAATTTTATCAATTTCAAATAATGAATTTAAAATTAAAAACCTAGCTATGGCAATTAAAGCAGCAAAATTATGCAACCTAAATGAAAATTTAATGCATAGATCGATTAAAAAACTAAAGGATGTAAATGGTAGGCTTGAATTAATAAGATCTTTTCCAAATAATATTAGAGTTTTTGTAGATTATGCTCACACTCCGGATGCTTTATCAAAAACACTTGAGTCTCTTAAAAATGATTATGGAAATAATATTTCTCTAGTTTTTGGATGTGGAGGTGAAAGAGATCAAAAAAAAAGACCTCTTATGGCGAAAATAGCAAATGATAATTGTAAAAAAATTTATGTTACTGATGATAATCCAAGAAATGAAAATCCACAAAAAATAAGAATTAAACTTTTAAAATATATTAAAAAAAGTAAAGCTTTTGAAATTGGAAATAGGGCTCAAGCTATTAAAAAAGCGATTCAGAATTCTGATCCGCATGAAACTATTCTGGTTGCTGGCAAAGGACATGAAGAACAGCAGATTTACAAAAATAAAATCATAAAAATTTCTGATAAAAAAATCATTAAAAAATTAAAATTAAAAAAAAAATTTTTAAGTAAAAAAGAAGAAAACTTCATTCAAAATAAACTGATACTTGAAAAAATTTTAAACAAAACAAAATCAATAAATTTTCACGGTATATCTATCGACACTAGATCAATGAAAAAGAATAATTTATTTTTAGCCTTAAAAGGGAAAAATATTGATGGAAATAAATTTATATATGATGCTTTAAAAAAAGGTGCTGGATGCGTTGTAACTTCCTTAAAAATAAAAAAAAAAAATAGAAAAATAATTGAAGTAAATAACCCAATTTACTTTTTAAATAATTTTGCGAAAATAAAACGTGATAGAACATCAGCAAAAATTATCGCGATTACAGGAAGTGCTGGTAAGACTTCTTTAAAGAATTTGATAAGGGATTTATTGGCAAATTTTGGAAAAACTTATTCTTCCCCAAAATCTTTTAATAATGATTTGGGAGTTCCGATTAGTTTGTCTAATTTAAGTGCTGAGGACAAATTTGGAGTTTTCGAAGTTGGTATGAGCAGACCAGGAGAAATCAAAAATCTGACTAAACTAATTAAACCTCATTTTGGGGTAATAACAAACATAGGCGAAGCCCACTTGGAAAATTTTAAAAGTATAAAAGGAATAGCAAAAGCCAAATCAGAAATCATAGAGAAAATAAAAACGGGTGGAACAATTATTTTAAATAGAGATGATAAATTTTTTAATTATTTGGCTAAGAAGGCAAGAAAAAATAATTTAAAAATATCTACTTTTGGATTTAATAAGAAATCAGATGTTCATGTAATAAAAATTATTAAAAGAAATAATTTTTCTAAAATTTTTCTAAAAGTTTATAATCAAAAAATAGGGTTAGAAATTAAAGACATAAATATTTACAATGTGCTTTGCTCCTTAACTATACTAAAAATGTTAAATTTAGATATTTTCAAGATAAAATCAAAAATCAAAAATCTTGAGTCTCCTGAGGGAAGAGGTAAAAAATATACTATTAAAAGATATAGAAAAAATTTTAAATTAATAGATGAAAGTTATAACGCAAATCCTTTATCAGTAAAACATGCTATCAACAAATTTAATTTAATCAAAAAAGAAAAATTTAAAAAATTTTTAATTCTTGGAGACATGCTTGAACTAGGATCTAAATCCAAAAAATATCATCAAGAATTGTCCAAAGTTATTAACAGTTCTGATATAGATAAAGTATTCATTAAAGGAAAAAAAACTATTTTCACTTATAAAGAGCTTAATAAAGATAAAAGAGGAAATATTTTACAAGATATTGAAGATATAGATTTAAGTTTGGGTAAAATGATATCAAATAAAGATTATCTTATGATTAAAGGATCTAATGCAACAGGACTTAATAGTTTCAGCAAAAAAATGATAAAAGGAATATAAATGTTATTTAGTTTATTAACTTCATTGATTGATCAATATTCATTTTTAAATGTATTTAAATATCTTACTTTTAGGACTGGCTTGTCTGTAATTACATCATTAATAATTGTATTTATAATTGGTGGTCCATTAATAAAACTGTTTTCAGAAAAAATGATAACAGGACCTATTAGGCAAGATGGGCCCATAGATCATATAATTAAAAAGTCAGGCACTCCTACAATGGGAGGGGTAATTATCATTATTGGAATTATATTAAGTACACTGCTGTGGGCTGATCTTTCTAATATTTTCGTTTGGACTTTAATTTTCGTTTCATTATCTCTAGGTGGGTTAGGGTTATTGGATGATATTTTAAAAATGAAATTAAAGAATTCCAGTGGACTTAAATCAAGATATAAATTTCTTGGACAAATTGTAATTGGAATAATAACACTTTTTGTTTTAATTAAATATTCTAATCATGAATATTTATATAATCTTTATTTTCCTTTTTTTAAAAATTTAATTTGGGAAATGGGATTATTTTTTATTCCTTTTGGTTTATTTGTAATTATCGGAGCATCAAATGCAGTAAATTTAACGGATGGACTAGACGGGTTGGCGACAGTGCCGGTAATGTTAGTAGCTCTCTCATTCACTTTAATTTGTTATGTAGTCGGAAATACGATTTTTTCTGAGTATTTACAGATTCAATATATTCAAGATACTGGAGAACTGTCTATTTTTTGTGGTTCAGTTGTGGGAGCTTGCTTAGGATTTCTTTGGTACAACGCACCGCCAGCAAAAATTTTTATGGGTGATACAGGCTCGTTATCTCTTGGAGGCTCTTTAGCAGCAATTGCAATTATAGTTAAACACGAAATAGTTTTGGCTATTATTGGAGGTCTTTTTGTTCTTGAAACTGTTTCTGTAATAATTCAAGTAGTCTCATTTAAATTGACTGGCAAAAGAATCTTTAAAATGGCTCCTATACATCATCATTTTGAACAAAAAGGATGGGCAGAATCAACAATTGTAATTCGTTTTTGGATAATAGCTATAATTTTAGCATTAGTTGGATTAGCAACATTAAAATTAAGGTAGAGCATGCTCCAAATCCCAAAGCTCACAGAACTTTCGTTCCTTGTTTACGGACTTGGATTATCCGGTCGCTCAGTAATTAATTTTCTAAAAAAAAATAACCACAAAAAATTTAAAGTATGGGATGATAAACGAAAAGATATTTTCAGAAATTATAGACCAAAAAACTTGGGTCAAACTCTCCATGAAGTTGATTATATTATTTTAGCCCCAGGAATAAGTTTTTTAAAAAATAAAAGTCTTAAAAAATTTAAAAAAAAAATAATTACAGATATAGACTTATTTTACTTATCAAAAGATAAACCAAAAAGTATTGTTGTTACAGGTACAAATGGTAAATCGACCACATGTAAATTATTGGCCCATCTTTTGCAAAAAAACAATTATAAAATCTCAATTGGAGGAAATATTGGAACTCCAATACTAGATTTAAAAATTTCAAAAAATAGTTATGTGATTATAGAAGCTTCATCATTTCAATTATCACACTCAAAATTTATATGTCCCGATTATGCTTTTTTTTTAAATTTATCTAATGATCATTTAGATTGGCATGGAAGTATGAGAAATTATTTAAATTCTAAGTTAAAAATTTTTCATTTACAAAAAAAAAAACCAATACGCAATAATAAACAAAAAATTTCGAAATATTTTTTTAAAAAAAAAATATAGAGGCAAATTAATTGTACCAAAAGAAAAAAAATATAACAAAATTAAAGATAAAATTAAAAATGACTATTTAATTTCTAATACTAATAAAGAAAATATGAACTTTATCTATAGCTTTTCAAAATTATTAAGAATGAGAGATAAATCATTCATTAGTTCAATGAAATCATTTAAAGGATTGCCACATAGATTTGAAATTTTTTTAAAAAAAGAAAATTCGACATTCATTAATGACTCAAAAGCAACCTCCTTCAAATCTACACAATTTGCATTATCAAGTCTTAACAATATTTATTGGATATTGGGCGGTCTTCCAAAAAAAGGAGATAAAATCAAAATATCAAAATTTAAAAATAATATAACCAAGTGTTACATTATAGGTAAAAATATAAATTTTTTCAAAAAACAAATAAAAGGAAAATTAGATTTTTCAATAACGAAAAATCTTAAAAATTCAATTAACCAAATTTTGAAAGATATTAAATTAGGTAAACATATAAATAAAAATATTTTGTTGAGCCCCGCTGCAGCATCTTTTGATCAGTTTTCTAATTTTGAAAATAGAGGTGAAGAATTTAAGAGGCTTTGTAAGAAATATGCTTAAAAATTCTTTTAAATTTTTACTTTTAAATTATTGGAGAAGTTTAGATAAAAAAATTTTATTCTGTTTTTTTATTTTATTTTTTTTAGGTTTATTTTTTTCATTTTCTTCTACATCATCTCTGGCTGGTGAAAGACTAAATAAAGATTATTACTTTTTTTTTACTAAACATCTTTTTTTTACATTTTTAGCAATATTAATTATGTTAATAATTTCGGCTGTTAAAACTGAAATATTTGTTAAATTTGTATTTCCGTTATTTTTTATATCTTTTATTCTTTTAGCATTAGTGCCCATAATAGGAATAGAAGTCAAAGGTGCAAAAAGATGGATTGATCTTTACTTATTTAGATTACAACCAATTGAAATATTAAAACCTTTTTTTATTTTAATGACGGTTAAGATATTAACTTATGACAAATTTGAGAATTCACAATTTAAGTACATATTAAGTTTTGTATCATTAAGTGCAGTTATAATTTTATTAATAGATCAACCAGATCTAGGGCAATCGATATTGCTAGTTTTAAGTTGGGTTGCAACTGTTTTTATATCTGGAGTAAGTTTGATGTATATTTTTATCTTTTTTTCAATTTTTTTAATATCAATCACTTCTTTATTATTTTTATTTCCAGAAAAATTTGGATATATTATAAATCGATTAGTTGCTTTTTTTAATCCCAATCTAGGCGATAAATTTCAATCAACATCTGCTTTAGAAGCTATTAAGTTAGGAGGACTTACCGGGCAAGGAATGGGTGAAGGTATATTAAAAGACAGTGTTCCAGAGGCCCACACCGATTATGTCATTGCAGTAATATCAGAAGAATATGGCTCTATAGTCTCAATAATGATTTTGCTTATTTTTTTATACATTTCATTTAGGATAATTAAAAATTGTTTTAATCAAGAAAGTCAATTTTTAAAAATTTCTTTAAGTGGATTGACAACACTTTTAATATTTCAAACATTTATTCACGCAGGCGTAAATACTAATCTGTTACCAACCACAGGTATGACTTTACCTTTTTTAAGTTATGGCGGCTCATCTTTAATTGGAAGCGCTATATTAGCTGGATTAGTGTTAAATTATACTAAAAATAAAACTTATTTATATGATTAAAAAAAAAATATTAATAGCAACAGGTGGAACAGGGGGACATATTTTTCCAGCTTATAGTTTGGCTAAATATTTAATAAGTAAAAATTTTAATGTAGTATTAACTACAGATAAAAGAGGGCAAAAGTTTTTAGAAAATTATAAAAACATTAATTATTTTAGAATTTTTTCATCACCATTAATTAAGAAAAATATTTTAAGAGCCTTTTTGTCTATAATTATTAATTTCTTTTCACTTATAAAATCATTGCTGATTTTATTATTTAATAGACCGTTAATTATTTTTGGCACGGGAGGTTATGCATCTTTTCCAATTTGCATTGCAGCAATAATTTTAAGAATTAGGTTTATTATTTATGAAAATAATATGATTATTGGAAGAGCTAATAAATATCTACTGCCATTTGCAAAAAACATATTAGTTTCTTATAAAGAACTAGAGGGTATTCCAGAAAAATATAACAATAAAGTTATTGAAATAGGTAATTTGATTAGAGAGGAAATTATCAATACTAAATTTAGTGATCAAGGCGAAAAATTTGATCATATGAAAATTTTGGTTTTAGGAGGTAGTCAGGCTGCTAGAGTTTTTGCTGAGGAATTGCCAGTAATATTTGAAAAATTGAAGAATTTAAAGATACCAATTAAAGTTTTTCAGCAATGTAAAAAAAATCAAAATGAAGAACTGGTTAAGTTCTATAAAAATGCAGATATAGATTGTGAAGTTTTTAATTTCACAAATAAAATTATTGATTATTATTCTAAGGCAAATCTTGTTATTACTCGCTCTGGTGCTTCAGCTTTAGGTGAATTGATTAACGCTAAAATTCCGTTTATTTCAATTCCTTTACCAGGATCTGCAGACGATCACCAATATAAAAATGCTCAGTTTTACTCAAAAAAAGGATATGGATATTTAATAGAGGAAAAAGATATTAAAAAAAAATTATATGCACTTATAAGTTCAATATTTAGAGATACAACAGTTTTAAAAAATATTATAACAAATCAAAGACAATATTCCGACAAAAATACTTTTAAAAATTTAAATATTTTATTAGAAAAAATTTTAAATGAAAAAAATTAATTTAGGACAAAAAGATATTATTCATTTTGTAGGTATAGGCGGTATTGGAATGAGTGGACTCGCTCAGATAATGAATAACATGGGTTTTAAAATTCAAGGAAGCGATCAAAGCAAAAATAAAAATACTGTTAGTTGTTCAAGATCTAAAATTAAAATATTTATTGGCCATTCAGTTAGCAATGTTAAAAAAGCAAATATCTTGGTTAAATCTACAGCGATAAAAAAAAATAACATCGAATTACAATATGCAAAAAAAAACAACATACCTATTTATTCTAGAGCTGAAGTTTTAGCTGATGTTGTTTCCTTAAAAAAAAATATTATAATCACTGGTTCCCATGGAAAAACTACAACAACTTCTTTAGTGGCAAAAATTTTGTCGGATCAAAAATTAGATCCTACAATAATAAATGGCGGAGTAATAAATTCTCTTAAAAGCAATGCAAAACTTGGAAAGGGAGATTGGGCCATCCTTGAAGCCGACGAGTCAGACGGTAGTTTTTTAAAACTACCTATTAATTATTCTATTGTAACTAACATTGATTATGAGCATTTAGACTATTATAAAAATTATAAAAATTTAGAAAATTCATTTGTAGAGTTTATAAACAAAACTCCCCCAACTGGTAAATCTATAATTTGTTTAGACAATAAAAATATTAAAAATATTTTAGGTAAAATAAAAAATAAAAATATTCTGACGTATGGTGAAAGTAAAAAAGCCCAGTATCAAGTAAAAAATATAAAATATAATTTTGACAACACAAGTTTTGATTTAAATTTTAAAGACAAAAATAATAAAATCAAAATCATAAAAAATATAACAGTAAAATTGTTAGGAAAACACAATGTACTAAATACAGCAGCAGCTTTAATTGTATGTCTTAATCTTGGCGCCAACCTTAATATAATTAAAAAATCTTTAATAAATTTTTCAGGCGTTCAAAGGAGGATGACAAAAGTTCTTTCCAAAAATAAAAATGATTTCTATGATGATTATGCACATCACCCTACTGAGATTAATTCTATTTTAGAAGGAGTTCATAATGTTAATTCAAACAGAAAAATAATAAGTATTTTTGAGCCTCATAGATATTCGAGAGTAATTTCTTTAAGAAATGAATTTTCAAAATGTTTTAAAAAATCAAATTTAGTAATTATGTGTCCACTATACGCAGCTGGTGAGAAGAAAAATACAAAATTTGATACAGTAAAATTTGCAAATTTAATTGCTAAGAATTCTAAAACTCAAGTGATTATCGTAAGAAATCAAATAGAATTAAATAAATATTTTAAAAAAAATTTAATTAGTAATGAAATAATAATTGGTATGGGGGCTGGGTTAATATCGAAATGGATGAATGAACTTAAAACAACATTATGACATTAAAACATAATTTAAATGAAAAATTTCAAGACAATTTAAAAGAGAATGTGAGCTTAGCCAATTACAGTTGGTTTAATTTAGGTGGAAAAGCTGAATATTTTTTTAAAGCAGAGGACAAAACTCAATTAATTCATTTTTTAAAAGAGATAAAAACACATGATTTAAGCACAACAATAGTTGGTGCAGGCTCTAATATTTTGTTTAGAGATAATGGAGTTAAGGGAGTTGTAATAAAATTAGGAAAAAATTTTTCTTTTACAAAGCTTATGGGTAAAAATATTATCGAAGCAGGTGGTGCAACGCCTGACAAAAAAATAGCAGATTTTGCTAAAGATAATAATTTGAGTAATTTGGAGTTTTTATCATGCATACCAGGTTTGATTGGTGGCGGGATTATTATGAATAGCGGTTGTTACGAAAATGATATTTCCAAAGTTTTATTATCTATAAAAGCAGTAGATAAAAGTAATTTTAAAGAGATTGAAATTAAAAAAGAAGATATAAATTTTTTATATAGAGGGACAAATTTATCAAAGAATTTAATTATTACCTCAGTTCAACTTCGGGGTGAAGTTGGAATAAAAGAGGAAATTGAAAAAAAACAAAAATATTTAATCAATAAAAAAAAACTAGACCAACCAAGTCATATAAAAACATGCGGTAGCACATTCAAAAATATAAGCAAAAGCAAAAAAGCCTGGATGCTGATTAAAAAGGCTGGCTGTGAAAATTTTCAGGAAGGCGATGCTATGATTTCAAATAAACATTGTAACTTTTTTGTGAATAACGGTAATGCTAAATCCTCCGACATTGAGAATTTGATTAACAAAGTTAAAAAGCAGGTTTTTGAAAAAACTGGAGAGAAATTAGAACTAGAGATAAAAATAATAGGTGAATAGAAAAAAATTTAAAAAAATTTTAGTCGTTTTAGGTGGAACTTCAGGCGAGAGAACTGTTAGTCTGAAAAGTGGTAAAGCTTGTATCAAAGCTTTAAAAAAAAAAGGTTATCAAGTATCGTCATTCGATCCCAAAAAAAACAATTATAATTTAATTAACAAAAAAAACACCGATATTATTTTTAACGCTCTTCACGGTAAAGATGGTGAAGATGGTATAGCACAGAGTTATTTTGAGTACTTAAAAATTCCATATACTCATTCTGGTGTAATCAGTTCTTTTAATGCTATGAATAAATTAATTTCAAAAGAAATATTTATAAAAAATAAAATTATAACACCAAAATATTTTCCAATAAAAAGATCTGAATATGAAAAAATAAATATTCATAGAATTATAAAAATTAAAAAAATTAATTATCCTATTGTTTTAAAACCAACTAATGAAGGATCCAGTCTAGGTGTAGAGATTTGTAAAAATAAAGAAAAATTACTTAAATCTATTAAGTTACTATTTAAGAAATATGAAGAGTTAATATTAGAGGAGTATATTGGAGGACAAGAAGTTCAAGTAGCAGTTATCAATGGAGATCCTTTGGGAGCCATAGAACTTATACCAAAAAGAATGTTTTATGACTATAAGGCTAAATACACCAAAACAGCAAAGACAAAGCATATAATGCCTGCAAGATTATCAAAAAAAAAATACAAGGAAGTTTTACAAATTGCAAAAAAAACGCATTCAATCTTAAACTGCAGGGGAGTAACAAGATCAGATTTTAAATATTTTAAAAATACGTTTTACTTGTTAGAAATCAATACTCAACCTGGAATGACGGCTCTTTCCTTAGTCCCAGAAATTGCAAATTATAAAGGTTTGAATTTTGAAAATTTAGTTGAAAAGATTTTATTAGATGCAAGTATCAATAAATGAAAAAACGTGTAGTATTTTCTATAATCCTGTTACTTTTTTTAACCACAATTATTTCAAAACAAAAACCGCTAATCTCCAAATTTAATATTAAAGAAATACGAATAAAAAATAATTCTTTAGTGAAAGAGGAGGATATTAAAAAATTATTAAAACCTATTTATAATAAAAGTCTTTTATTTTTAAAGAATAAAGAAATAGAAAAAGTAGTAATGCAAAATAGCTTTATTTATAGTTTTAAAGTAAAAAAAAAGTATCCTAGCACTTTAATTATCAAAATTTTTGAAAAAAAACCTATCGGAATATTATTAAATAAAAAAAAAAAATATTTATTGAGTGAAAACATTGAATTAATCAAATTTACGAATTTGCCAGATTACCAAAATTTGCCATATATTTTTGGAGACAAAGATGAATTTAAATCTTTATATTCTAATTTAAAAAAAATTGATTTTCCAATTGATATAATAAAAAAATATTCTTTTTTTGAAACTGGTAGATGGGATTTAAAAACTTCAGATAATAATATCATTAAACTCCCACCCAAAAATTATTTAAAAAGTTTAAAAAATTATTTAAGTATAAGAAAAGATGAAAATTTTAAAAAATATAAAATATTTGATTATAGAGTAAATAACCAACTAATTATGAAATAATATATGGAAAATTCGCAATTATCACTTTATTTAGAAATTAATCGTACTAATTATATTTTTTACGTCAGCAAAAATGATAGTCAAAATAATTCAAACATAGTCCATGAAACAAAAGTCTCATTGGAAGGTTTTGCTAATAATAGTATTTCTAATTTTGAAAAAGTTTTTAATATTATTAAGGAAAATGTTTATCTTATTGAGCAAAAATTTAATTATACCTTCAAAGATATAGTCCTTATTCTTGATAATTTTGATTTGACATTTATTAACATGACAGGTTTTAAAAAATTAAATGGGTCTCAAATTCTTAAAGAAAATATAATATACATTCTTAATACTTTAAAATCATGTGTTAATGAAATTGAAACAAAAAAAAATATTCTCCATATTTTTAATTCTAAATATAATTTAGATAATAAAAATATTGCAAATCTTCCAATCGGACTTTTTGGAGATTTTTACGCCCATGAACTATCTTTTTCATTAATAAAAAGTAATGATTTTAAAAATCTTAATAACATATTTGCTAATTGCAACTTGAAGATTAAAAAAATTTTAATTCAAAGTTTTGTTAAAGGAGCTAATATAAGTGAAAGTAGCAAAAATACTGACACTTTTTTTTATATTCATATCTGTAAAAATAATTCCAAAATATTTTTTTTTGAAAATAATTCCCTTAAATTAGAACAAAATTATAAATTTGGTTTAGATATTATAATAAAGGATATTTCTAAAGTAACATCTTTAAATATTAATACAGTAGAAAAAATACTAAACAAAATTGAGTTAAAAAAAAATATGTCAGCTGATGATCTAATTGAAGAGGATTTATTCATTGATAGCGATTACAGAAAGATAAAAAAAAAGTTGTTTTATGATATCGCTTTTGCGCGTATTAAAGAAATTTATGAAATAATTTTATTTCAAAATATTAATTTGAAATTTTTTGACAAAATTTCTAATAAAATTTTTCTAGAAATAGACCATAAAACACTTTTAGATTGCTTCAATGAAATTTACCAAACGACATTTTTAGAAAAAAGTAATTTAAATTTTCATATAGTAGAGAAAGTATCTAACGACAGCATTATTGGTACGGCTAATAAACTTGTTCATTTTGGTTGGAAAAAAGAGGCTATTCCAGTCTCGCAATCTCAAAAGTCTTTTATAGCAAGGTTTTTTGACACAATATTTGGCTAGTTGTTGTTATTTTTAGAAACATTAGTTGTTTTAAGAATAATACTTTACTCAAGTATAACACCCTAGATGAACGAAATTTACCAAAAAACATTATCTGAAAAAATAAGTTTTAAAGGTATAGGTTTGCATTCTGGAAAGAGTGCATCAATAAATTTGCTCCCTGCGAGAGAAAATGAGGGAATAGTTTTCAAAAGAACAGACTTAAAGAGCAACAATTTTATTAAAGCAAATTTTAGCAATGTCTCCTCTACCAGGTTATGTACTACCCTTGAAAATGATCATGGTATAAAAGTTTCTACCGTAGAACACTTGCTTGCTGCATTTTATATAGTAGGTGTTGATAATGCTATAGTTGAGATAGACAACGAAGAAGTGCCTATAATGGATGGCTCGTCAAAAGACTTTATAAATATTTTACAGAAGACTCATCTAACAACTCAAAATAAAAAAAGAAAGTATCTAAAAATTTCAAAAAAAATCGAATTAATTGACGGTAAAAGAAAAATTTCTATTGAACCAAACGAAGAGTCTCTGCAAGTAAGTTTTCAACTAAATTATGAAAATCAAATAATAGGAAATCAAAAAAATGTGATAGATTTCCAAAAAGATGAATTAGACGAGGTAATCAGTTCAAGAACGTTTTGTTTATTTGAAGATATTGAAAAAATTAAAAAATTTGGATTAGCAAAAGGCGGTTCCTTGGATAATGCGATAGTTGTTGATAATGATAAAGTTTTAAATAAAGATGGTTTAAGAAACGAGAAAGAGTTTGTTAACCATAAAATTTTAGATTTAGCTGGGGACTTTCTTTTATCTGGCTTCCGAATTATTGGAAAAGTCAGTTGCTATCAAGGTGGCCATGAATTGACAAACTTATTCTTAAGGAAATTATTTAATACGCAGTCAACTTTTCAATTAGTATTCCAAAATAAATTTGTAGTCTCAAAGAAATTTCAATCTAAAAATTTAGAAAAAATAGCTGTAAACGCATAACAGTTCAAAGAAAATAAGTCCTATAAATTAAAATAAAATCTGGTAATACTTGCAGAAGTGCGAGCAAAATTAATATATCTATTCTTAACATTTTTTATTTTCATATCTTGCTCTAAAGAGGAAGTGATTTATGAACCCACAAAAAAAATAAATCCATATAGCACTTACGAGGAAGGCCTGAGGGCTTTTAAAGAAAATGATTTCTTTTTTGCCTCAAAAAAATTTTCTGAAGCAGAATTAAATTTTGATGAACCACAAGCAGCAGCTAAATCTGCAATAATGGCATCATATTCATTATACGGTATAAATTTTTATCAAGAAGCCGAAGAGAGTTTAAATAGATTTCTCACAACTTATCCTGGAAACAAAAATACAATTTACGCCCACTATCTTCTTGCTATTATTTACTACGAACAAATTGAAGATGAAAAAAAAGATTTAGAGCCTCTTTTAAAAGCAAAAAAACAAATTAATTTTTTTTTAAAAAAATATCCTAACAATGATTATGCTATTGACCTTAAGTTTAAAAGTGATCTAATACAAAATCAATTATCTGCAAAAGAACTTTATATAGCGAAATATTATATCTCAGTAAAAAAATGGGTACCTGCAATAAACAGACTTAAAATAATTGTTGATGAATACAGCAAAACTATTTTTATAGAAGAGGCACTACATAGGCTTGTAGAGATTCATTATCATTTAGGTCTTGAGGAGGAGGCAAAAAGATATGCTAGCATTCTTGGTTATAATTACAATTCTAGCAAATGGTTTGAGCAATCATATAAAATACTTAATAAAGATTATAATTTTATCAAAGCAAAAGAACCAAAGAAAAAAAAAAATATTTTTAAAAGAATTATCGATAGAATAAAATAATATGTCAGAAAGGAAAAAAATTGCAGAGCTTTATCTTCAAAAAGTTAAATTATTAAAAAAGCATAATAATTCTTATTATATTAAAGATAAGCCAATCATTTCTGACATAGATTACGATATGTTAAAACAAGAAATTCTTGCTTTAGAAAAAAAATTTATTTTCTTAAAAAAAAAATTTGGTTCTATTGAACAAATCATTGGAGCCCCTCCATCAAATAAATTTCTAAAGATAAAACATTTACAACCAATGTTATCATTATCGAATGCTTTTAATTCTGATGACATGGAAGCGTTTCAAAAAAAGATTAATAACTTTTTAAATTCTGATAAAAAAAACATTGAATTAATATCAGAACCAAAAATTGACGGTATATCTGCAACATTGATTTACGAAAAAGGTATACTTACTAAAGGTCTTTCTAGAGGTGACGGCTATATAGGTGAAGATATTTTAGAAAATTTAAAAACTATTAGAGAAATTCCTTTAAAAATAGACTCTAATAAATTTCCTAATTTATTTGAAGTCAGATGTGAAGTTTATATTGGAAAAAAAGATTTCCTTAAAATCAAAGATCAATTCGCAAATCCTAGAAATGCAGCTGGAGGCTCATTAAGACAAAAAAATCCCAAAGATACAAAAAAAATACCTTTAAAATATTTTGCATATGGATTTGGAGCCATGGAGCCAATTAACTTTACAAAACAATCTGAATTTTTAGAAAAAATAAAAGATTGGGGCTTTTCTATCAATCCTTTGGTGGAAATAGTTAAAGGAAGTGAACAAATAGAAAAACAACACAAAAAAATTGAGTCTTTGAGATCAAATTTGGATTACGATATTGATGGATTAGTATTTAAAGTAAATGATTTAAAAATTCAAAAAAGATTAGGCAATACATCCAACTCTCCAAGGTGGGCAATAGCCTATAAGTTTTCAGCAGAAAAAGCTGTGACTAAAATAAAAAATATTGTGATTCAGGTAGGTAGAACTGGAGCAATAACACCTGTTGCTAAAGTCGAACCAGTAACAGTTGGTGGAGTAGTGGTTTCTAATGCGACTTTACATAATGAGGATGAAATCGAAAGAAAAGATATACGAATAGGAGATACAATAAAAATACAGAGAGCTGGAGATGTAATTCCTCAAGTCGTGTCAGTAGATCTACTTAAAAGAGACAAAAACGCAAAAAAATATACTTTCCCTAAATATTGCCTTTGTGGTGCTGAGACAAAAAAAGAACTTAGCAAAAGCACAAAGAAGCATGACGCTGTGAGAAGATGTGTTAAAGGTTACGATTGTGTATTTACAGCTAAAGAGAAACTAAAACATATTGTTTCTAAAGAGGCTTTAAATATCGATGGACTCGGTAAAAAAGTAATTGATCAGTTTTGGGAATTGAATTTAATAAAAGAACCATCAAATATTTTCGATCTAGATTATGATAAAATTAAAAATTTAGAAGGTTGGGGCGAGCTATCAATAAGTAATCTAAAAAATGCAATTCTCAAATCTAAATCAATTTCTTTAGATAAATTTATTTATTCAGTTGGTATAAGACATATCGGTCAAGAAAATGCTAAAATATTATCAGGTTTTTTTAACAATATAAAAGAATTTTCAAAATTATTTGATTTAAATCAAAGAAAAAAAATTTTGATCAATCTTATGGATTTGGACGGGATTGGAGAAACTCAAATTGACTCAATTGATAATTTTTTTTCAAACAAGACTAATATTAGAATTGTCAGAGCTTTAATAGAAAAATTGAATATAAAAACTTATGTTTCTCAGAATATAAAGGGAAAATTTTCAAATAAGAAATTAATGTTTACCGGTGGATTTGAAAACATGAGTAGGTCAGAGGCAAAAGTGATAGCAGAGAATAATGGTGGCAAAGTTCTAGGAACTATTTCAAAAAAATTAGACTTTCTTGTAGTCGGAGAATTAAAACCTACAAGAAGAAAAATTGATCAGGCAAAAAAATTAAATATTAAAATTCTTTTGGAAAAAGATTGGAAAAGAATTTTAGATAGCTGAACATGCTTTTTGCAGCTCTACAATTTCTACTTTATTCATAAAATTTTTTAAATTCCTAAAAACATCTTTGTGATAATTATTTAACCATTTTTTTTCATTTATACTTAGATCTTCTTGAACAATTAAATCTTTATCGATTGGAGCCATTGTTAAGTTTTTGAAAAAATTTTTATTTTTAGATTTTTTTACGTAAATAAGATTTTCAATTCTTATACCAAACTTACCTTTTTCATAGTAACCTGGCTCGTTAGATACGATCATTCCTTCTTCAAAATTTATTTTATTATTTTTTGAAATTGCCTGAGGGCCTTCATGAACATTTAGATAATATCCAACACCATGTCCAGTACCGTGTGCATAATTAAGTCCAATTTGTTTTAAATACTTTCTTGCAATTACATCAATTTTAGAACCTGAAGTATTTTTTTTAAGTTTAAAATCTGCAACCGCTATGTGTCCTTTGAGAACTCTTGTAAAAATATCTTTAATTTTTTTGTTTGAATTTTTTAACGAAATTGTTCGTGTAACATCTGTCGTCCCAAATTCATATTGACCTCCTGAATCAACTAAATAAATATCTCCTGCTTTTAGAATTCTATTTGTTTTTTTTGTAGCTTTATAATGTATTATAGCTCCATTAGGTCCCGATCCCGAGATGGTAGGAAAGCTTGAAAATTTAAATTTTTTACTTTTTTTTCTAAACTTTAATAATTTTTTCGAAGCACTTATCTCTGTAATATTTTTCTTACTAAAATTTTTCTTTAACCAAAATAAATACTTGGTTAACGCAGCGCCGTCATGAATATGAGCTCTTTTAACGTTTTCAATTTCCTGCTTTCCTTTAATAGATTTAAATAGATAAACGGGATCTTGATAATTTAATATTTTATTATTTTTTTTTATAATATTTTCATAAAGATATGAACAAGTGTTTTTATCAATTATAATTTTTTTCTTCATAATTTTTGAAAGAAAATAAGCAGTAGAATTTATATTAATAAACTCAGTCGTATTGAATATTTTTTTAAAGATCGAAGGTATCTTTTTTAAATCACAAAAAAATTTAACTTTTTTATTTCTACCTACCAAAACAAAGCTGTGAGGAATTGGAGTATATTTAGTATCTCTACCTCTTATATTAAAAAGCCAAGCGTTATTTTCACTTGCAGTTATAAATAAAAAATCTGCTTCTTTCTTTTTTAAAAAATTAATAACTTTATTTAACTTAGTTTTAAATTTTTGACTTACCGATTGTTTAGGCATTTTAAAAAATTTTTTTTCTTCTTTTTTAATTTTTCTTTTCCAAATTTTATCAATTAAATTAGTTGTTATTGGTTTAAATTCACAACTTGTACGGCCAAAAAAAATTGAAAGTGTTTTTTCTGTAATTAAACTTGGGTCGAATCCTATTTTGAGATTTAATCTTCTTAATATTTTAGAAGGCATTGTATTAGGTATTGTAATTATTTTAAAATATTTTTTACTTTGATTGTTAGCTTGCAAAGTATATCTTCCATCTACAAATAAATAATTTTTATTCTTTAATATTAGTGCAACTCCAAAAGAACCTGAAAAATTGGAAATATATTTAAGTCTATCATTATAATCAGAAACATATTCTCCAAAAAATTTATCATTTTTTGGAATGATGTATCCGTCAATTTTTTCCTCCTTAAAAATTTTTTTTAATTTTTTTATTTTTTCCATTTTAGCATTTTATTTTTTTTGTATCTGTCCCAACCTGGGCTTCTGTATTCTTCATCAAAATCTATTGAATTATCTTGATTGAACTCAAAATCGTCATTCTCATTAAGGCCAATTTCATTTTTTTCTACACCTTTTTCAGGAATTTCATTAATAAATCTTGATGGCAAAGTATCCATCCAGTCCCCATGATAAGCTCTTTTCATCGCAAATGATAAAAATGCTTCTTTTTTTGCTCTGGTTATTCCAACATAAGCTAGTCTTCTTTCTTCCTCCAACGCAAAGTCACCTTTTTCTTCCAATGATTTTTGATGAGGGAATAATCCTTCTTCCCAACCTGGTAGAAAAACAACATCAAACTCTAAACCTTTTGCAGCATGCATCGTCATTAAATTAATTTTAGCCCCTTCCCATTCTTGGTCTATCGAGGTAGCTAAAGCTACATGCTCTAAAAAATCTTGTAAATTTTCATAATCTTGCATAGCTCTAAGTAATTCTTTTAAATTTTCTAGTCTATTTTCATTCTCCATATCTTTTTTATTCTTTAACATTGAGGAATATCCTGACTCATCTAATATCAGTTTTAATAAATCAAAATGTTTCATATTCAAAGAGTCTCTACGCCATTTTTGAATCATATTAATTAATTGATTTAGCGTGGTTTTTATCTTTGGCTTTAAATCTCCTGCTTCTATTAATTTTACAATAGAGTCTTCAAGACATAATTTGTTTGCTTTACCAAAAGTATAAATTTGGTTTAAAGTACTTTCACCAACACCTCTTTTAGGACTACCAATAACTCTTTCTAATGCTAAGTCATCAAATTTTTGATTTATAATTCTTAAGTAAGATACTGCATCTTTTATTTCTGCTCTTTCATAAAATTTTATGCCTCCTAAAACTCTATAACCAATGCCAACTTGAAGAAATCTTTCCTCAAATTCTCTAGTCTGATAAATTGCCCTCACCAATATTGATACATTATTTAAAGAATATTTTTTTTTAATTTTTTGTTCTATTATATCGCTGATACCTTGCGCTTCTTCTTTTCCAGTTCTGTAACAATTAAGTTTTACTAATTCTCCTTGATTAGCAGAGGACCACAGCTTTTTACCTACTCTATTAGAATTATTAGAAATTAAAGTCGAAGCAATTTCTAGGATATTTTTTGTTGAACGATAGTTTTGTTCTAATTTAAAGACCTTGCAATTTTTATAAATTTGATCAAAAGTTAAAAAATTTTTAATTTCAGCACCTCTCCAACTATAAATTGACTGGTCGTCATCTCCTACACAACAAATATTCTCTTTTTCATTTACCAGTAAATTTAACCATTTATTTTGAATAAAATTTGTATCTTGAAACTCATCAACTAAAATATATTTAAAATTTTT
>MDTD01186004.1_pt1 | contig 21888 bp, 21 predicted proteins | sample 811221 | NCBI WGS metagenome assembly MDTD01 (sample SAMN05326646, study PRJNA326480) | marine metagenome | isolation source: seawater | place: Pacific Ocean: South West | collected 2011 | reverse complement strand
TCTCTAAAAATAATATCACTAGAATAGATCATATCTCTAATCGTATAAGAATAAAAAATAGAAAAACTATTGATATTCAATTTAATGATTTAAATAATGATTCATACATATCTGAAATCAAATACATTTACAAATGTTTATCAATGAATATTAAATCTATGTTTTCTGTTAAATCATTCATTCCTACACAGCTTGTTTTAAATGCAATGCATTCATCTTTACGACAAAAAAGAAAAATATATATATAATGAAAAATGTTGCTTTTATCTTCGCAAGAGGTGGTTCTAAAGGAATTAGAAACAAGAATATTATTCAATTCTATGACAAACCACTAATTGCGCACACAATAAGTCTTGCACAAAAATCAAACTTATTTGAAGATATTGTTGTATCCACTGATGATGAAAATATCCGTGATATTTCTCTTTCTTACGGGGCTAGTGTACCTTTTATAAGGCCTGATGAGTTAGCAACAGATACATCAAATGAATTTTATAGCTGGAAACATGCTATAGAGAATTATAATAAAAATTTTGATACATTTATTTCACTGCCATGTACCAGTCCACTCAGAGATTATAAAACTGTAGACAAAATGATCGATAAATATCATACAGCGAAATGTGATTTATTATTAGGAGTAACACGTAGCAATCATATACCAAATTTTAATATTGTAAATTTAGAGAGTTCTGGAAAAATTACCATTAATGGATCTCCTAAAAAACAAATTACTCGAAGACAAGATGCGCCTAATTGTTATAATATAACAACTTATGCATATATTACTAATTCAAAATATATTCTTAAAGCCAGCCAGTTAATGGATGGAAATATTTATGGATATGAGCTTAATAAAAAAGAATCAATCGATATTGATGATGTGTATGATTTTAAATTTGCAGAATATTTATTCGTAAATGATATTAAATTAAATGATTAAAAAAACTATGAAAAATAATCTTGTTTTAATTACTGGAGGGGCAGGGCATATCGGAGAAGCTATTGCAAAAGAATTTGCTAATCAGAAATCTGATTTGATATTAATAGATATTAATAAAAAACATCTTGAAAAAACTAAATTGATGATTGAAAAAACATACAATGTAAGCGTTCATACATATGACTGTGACATGAGTAATTATAAACAATTAAATAGTTTGACAACTAAAATATTAAAGAAATTTACGATTATTGATACGATAATTAATTCTATAGGAATGGTTGGAACAAGTAAAATGTCAGGATGGAATGAAATATATGATAAACAAAATAAAGATTCTTGGAAAAAATGTTTAGATACAAATTTATCTTCTATTTTCTTTCTCATACAAAAAATATATAAAAGGATGCACAAATCAAAAAATCCATCCATTATAAATATTTCATCAATATATGGTATTGTTGGCCCAGATTGGAGTCTTTATAGCGGAACAGAAATTAATAATCCAGCAGCATATTCTATTTCTAAAGCTGGAATAGTTCACATGACTAAATGGCTAGCGTCAACATTAGCACCAAAAATTCGAGTAAATTGTATCTCGCCAGGTGGTTTGTATAGAAACCAATCGAATAAGTTTAAGAAAAAATATATATCACGTACTCTTTTAAAGAGAATGGCCTCAGAAAAAGACATTGTTGGCCCAGTTATTTTCTTAGCAAGCCCATCTGCTTCATACATCACAGGTGAAAATATCATGGTAGATGGTGGTTGGACGGTAATTTAGATGATTATCAAATATCCAAAAAAAATAGATTTTACTGAATTTAAAAAAGAAAGCTCAGATATTACAAAATATGGCTTACCTAAAGATATTAGATATTGCAAGAAATGCGTGATCTCTAATCAAAGACCTAATACCACAGTTGAATTCAAACATACGGCTAAATCAAAAAAAACCACTATCCATTTTAATGATGAAGGTGTATGTGATGCTTGTATAGTTACAGATAAGAAAAATAAAGAAATAGATTGGGAGAAAAGAGAAAGAGAGTTAATAGATCTATGTGATAAATATAGAAGTAGAAATGGAAATTATGACTGTCTTGTTCCTGGATCTGGGGGTAAAGACAGTTTTTATGCATCCCATATTCTCAAATATAAATATAATATGAATCCACTTACTGTTACTTGGGCTCCTAATATCTATACTGATTGGGGATGGTCAAATTTTCAAGCATGGATTCACTCAGGAATGGATAATTATTTGATGACGCCAAGCGGACAGACTCATCGATTACTAACAAGATTAGCTGTTGATAATTTATTACATCCATTTCAACCATTTATACTAGGGCAAAAATGTTTTGCTCCAAAAATGGCGATTAGATTTAATATTCCCCTAATTTTTTATGGCGAGCAGGAAGCAGAATATGGAACACCCGTCAATGAAGCTATGTCATCGAAAAGAGATTGGACTTATTCTTCAATTAGCGAGAGAGATGAAATGTTTTTTGGAGGCGTATCATATCAGTCATTAAAGAAAGATTTTGGCTTAACAGATACAGACTTATCGATTTACATACCTGAGAATATAAATAATATCAAAACAACATCTCTTGACTTTAGATACTTAGGTTACTATCTAAAATGGCATCCGCAATCAAATTATTATTACGCAGCAGAGCATAGTAATTTTACAGCAGCACCTGAGAGGACGCTTGGAACTTATAGTAAATACAATAGTATAGATGATAAAATTGATGATTTTTTTTACTATACCATGGGAATTAAATTTGGAATAGGAAGAGCTACAACAGATGCGTCTCAAGAGATAAGGTCTGGTGATATAACAAGAAATGAAGGTGTATTATTAGTTAAAAAATTTGATCATGAATATCCTGATCGGTTTGCAGATGAAATTTTCAAGTATCTTTCATTAGATAGTAAAAACTTTCCTAAAGCGATTAAACAATTTGAACAACCTATTTTTGACTTAAAGTATTTTAATGATTTATGTGATACTTTTAGGTCTCCTCACATATGGAAGTACATCAATAATAAATGGGAACTACGAACTCCTGTTGAGTGAAAATGACAAGCAATATAAGACTTATAGCTAGATTAGACATCAAGGGACCTAATTTGATCAAAGGAATTCATCTTGAAGGATTGAGGGTAATAGGAGATCCTAATAAATATGCAAAAAAATACTATGACCAAGGTGTAGATGAAATTATTTATATGGATACTGTGGCTAGTCTTTATGGCCGGAATAATCTCAGCGACATTGTTAAGAAGACTGTTCAAGACGTATATGTTCCTATAACAGTTGGCGGTGGAATTAGATCAATTGATGATGTTAAATTTTTACTTAGGTGCGGAGCAGAAAAAATAGCAATTAATACTGCTGCTACAAAAAGGCCGGAATTAATCCGTGAAGTTTCTAGAAAATTTGGGTCACAGTGTATGGTACTATCAATTGAAGCAAAAAAAACTAAAGATGGTAATTGGGAAGTTTATACAGAAAACGGAAGACAAAAAACAGGTAAAGATGTTTTAGAATGGGCCAAAGAAGGTGAGTCATACGAGGCTGGAGAGATACTTTTAACTTCAGTTGATAACGAAGGTACTAAAAAAGGTTTTGATTTTGAGCTAGTCAAAAAAGTTTCAGAATCAGTGTCAATACCAGTTATTGCAAGTGGAGGTATGGGTGCATTGGACGATGCAGTAAGAGTTGTGAGTGAGTCATCCGCCGATGCCATTGCTATGGCTGATATACTTCATTATGAAAGATCTGATCTATATAAAATTAGGGATTATTGCGAAAAGAACAAAATCAATGTAAGAAATTATGAAAACTAGAGTTTCAATAATCGATTATGGATTAGCTAATTTATACAATGTTTCGAATGCATTTAAGCATATTGGAGCTAATGTAGAAATTATAGACAAGCCAAAAGAAGTTCAAAAATCAGAATTTTTAATCCTACCTGGAGTAGGAGCCTTTAGAAATGGCATGAGAGGACTTGATATCAGAAATCTTACTTTTGCTATTAAAGAGCATGCTGAAAAAGGAAAACCATTCCTAGGAATTTGTTTAGGCATGCAAATGATGCTTACTAGAAGTTACGAGTTTGGCATTGTTAATGGCCTAGATATTATAAAGGGTAATGTAGTGAAGATACCTGGTAAAAACTTGTCAAATATAGCAAACAAAATACCACACATTGGATGGAATGAGCTTACATTTAATAAATCAGCAAAAAAAAATCATATATTTAGTAATTGCATAAATAACACATCAATGTACTTTGTTCATTCTTATAAAGCTGAATGCAATAATGATGAAAATATTATTGCAGTAACTGATTACAATAATATTAAAATTAATGCTATTATAAAACACGAAAACGCATATGGATGTCAGTTCCATCCTGAAAAGAGCGGTGAGTTAGGTCTTATGTTCTTGAGAAATTTCATAAGTATATAGGAGTAGCCATGGGAAAAGTTATCAAAGTAACCGACGAAATATTTGATAAACAATTAGATATTCTTCCAAAGGAAATTAAATTTTGTAAAAAATGTGTCATTTCTAATCAAAGACCAAGAATTAGATGGGATCTCGAGGAAGAAGGCGTGTGCTCTGCGTGTGACTACGCATATGAGAAGGATAATGAAATTGACTGGGACGCAAGGGAAAAAGAATTACAAAAAGTATGTGATAAGTATAGATCTAAAGACGGATCTTGGGATGTAATAGTGCCTGGTTCAGGTGGCAAAGATAGCGGAATGGTAACTCATAAATTAAAGCATAAATATGGAATGCATCCTCTTACTATTACATGGGCCCCATTTATCTATACAGAAATAGGTTGGAAAAATTTCATTGCCATTAAAGACAAAGGTTTTGATAATATTTTAGTGCATCCTGATGGAAAGCTGCACAGAAAACTATCACTTTTAGCATTTGATCTACATGGGGATGCCTGGGACCCATTTGGATATGGACAACAATACTTGGCATATCATATGTCTGTAAAATATAACATACCATTGATATTCTTTGGTGAAAATGGCGAGATTGAATATGGTGGAGAAGATAAGCATAAAAATATGGTGGAAGCTCCTATGGAAGACTGGGAGGAGATATTTTATAAAGGAAGTAGTGCTCAAAAATTAGTGGATGCGGGACTTAAAAGAAATATTTTTACTAAAGAAGAGATTAAGAGTTCATCATTTGATTTTTATAAACCACCAAGAAAAGAGGACTTGCAGAGAGTTGGATCTGTTGGGCACTGGATGTCATATTACGAGAGATGGACTCCTCAATGGAATTATTATTATGCTGTAGAACATACTGGATTTACAGCCAATGATGATAGATCTGAGGGAACTTATCAGAAATATGGCAGCATAGATGATAGATTAGATGGGTTTCATTGGTGGATGGCATACATGAAATTTGGTATTTGTCGTGCAACTTATGATGCTGCACACGAAATTAGGGATGGTCATATTAACAGAGAAGAGGCAGTTGCTTTAGTTCACAAATATGACGGTGAGTTTCCCATAAAATATTGGAAAGATTTTCTAGATTATCTTGATATTACAGAGAAAGAGTTTTGGTATGTTGCAGATAAATATAGAAGTAGACACATCTGGACACCATCGGGTGCAAAATTTGCTGGCTATACACCAGAAGCTCAATATAAGTTATGGAAATTGAGTAAAATAGTTGAATAATATTGAATGCAATTTATAAGAAATAAACAGCTTCTTAACAGATTAATAATAGGTGATGGAATAGGTCGTTCAGGCAAGTCTCTATTATGTCATGTATTGACTGGTTTTGAGAATGTTGAAAAAATTAGTTATTATAATTGCTTAGAATTCATATCTCTAGCACATTACCATAAAAAAATATCGGACGATATGGCTGTTGCAATTCTTAGAACTGAACTCGATACTCATGTTTTTGATCAAATGAATGGCAGGAATGTTAACTCACGCCCAGATGATTATAGTAGTATTCAAAATTATCACACTCCACAAAAATATATAGATAGACAGAATCTAGAGAGTACGACGAAAGTAGAATATCATGGTAATCCAAACGCAGGAATTATTGAAAAGAAGATTTTTCATGAAAAACCAATTTTTCTTACATTCGCTCATGATTTAATTTTTAAATCAAAAGCTGTCTTTAAAGCATTTGAAAATAAATTTCAATTAATTTACTTAAATAGAAGCCCGATCGATTTACTTCATGAGTGGGACGTAAAAAACTTTGGAGAAAGAATTGGTAATGACCCAACCGAAACAGATTATCTTATTTCTGTAAATAATGAATCAATACCTGAGTATGCACATAATTGGCCAGATGAATATTTAAAAATAAGCCCACTAGAACGTATAGTGCGAATAATTCATACCTGTTTTGTGAGAAATTATAAAGGCTTAGAAGAGAGAAAATATGATGATAGGGTAAAAGTTATCGAGTTTGAAAACTTAGTTACTGATCCAAATACCGTTATAGACGATATTTCTAATTTTTTAAATTTAAAAATTCTAACTCATATGGATAAAATACTTGAAATCAATAACTGCCCAAGATCCTTAAGTAAAGCTGAATATTCTAATCGTGAAAAATATATAAAACAAAATATCTCTGGTGAACATTTAAAGTTGGTAGATGAAATGAATGAAATTCATCAGGCGATTAGTGATATAAATAAATAATAAAATATGATCAATAAGAAATCTATAGTATTTATAGATGAAAATATAAATGAAGTTATAAACGATGAAGCAATATACGTAACATTCACAAAATGTTCTCATAAGAACTTAGAGAGTGAGTGTAATTGTAAATACTTTTTTGACATACCGTATAAAATTAATCTAGGTAAGTTTATCAGTAATCTTGAGAAGATTTTAAATGAGGAATCAAAGAGCAGTATCTATAAAAAATGGATTTTTTTAACATATAAATTCATATATAAATACTTTATTGCGTATGATCAGTTTTATCGAAGGATAGACTCGCTATTGAAGGAAAACACAAATATTGAATTAGTTAAAATAAGTATGAACTCACCAATTATTATGCATGAAGCAATTTCAGTATTGTCTAAAAAATATGCTATAGACCTTGAGTATACATCCGATGATTTTTCTGGATTTAGCGATTACTCATCACATATGCCAATCGATCTACCAAGTAAATCAGAAATTGATAATACGAATGTTTTTATTGATATTATAGGAACTCTATTAAAATTGAAATCACATAAGACATTTATACTACCATGTCTACTAGATAACAAGATTCCTAAAGGTGTTAGTCTATTTAAAGTTAGATATTTTTCAATAGTATCAAAGGTATTATCACTAATTCCCTCTTTTTCTAAATCGAAGTACATTAATAAAATATCATATATTAATTTTAACAGCTTTGAAGAGAATAAAATTAAACTAGATATTAAATTATGGATTGGATTTGATGATCATGAAATTACTTTTATTGAAAAGATAATAAACTGTTTTTATAAAGAATTTGATAATAACTATTTAGATTTAATCACGGCTAAAATAACAAGGATGTTAAAGATATCAGATACAAAGAAAATTATAATTGATGAAACTAATGATGTGTTAAAGAGAATTCTTATGGTATCAGCAGATCAGAATAATATAGAAATAGAATTTCTGCCACATGGCTTGATATACGAAGACGAACATATTTATGCGATTAAAACTATTGCTCCAAAAGTTAAAGTACTATCATGGAATAACAACTCTTCAAATTATTTTAAAAATAATAATATCATATGCCGCACAATTACATATCCATTAAAAATTGATTCAAATATAAAGAATGATACGAAAGATATACTAATACTAATTAGTGGAAATAGAGAAAGCCTTAATAATCTCGAGAGAATCATTAGTACTCTGTATGTAGAACTTCTTGAAAAAAATTATACGATTGATTGTAAATATCATAATATTATTAACAAAGAAGAAATTAATATTATTAATAATCAATGTAAAAAAATTGAGGAATATTATAATATTAAAATTAATATTATTGATAATAATAAATCATTCACAAATGTTGCAAGTAATTATAAAAAACTTATTTTTACAACTTGGTCAACAGGTATTTATGAGGCGTCTATCATCAAAATACCTTTTATAATTTATACAAAAGAAAACTCTGAAATCCATGCATTTGATAATTTTAAACTACCTGTAGCTAATAATATTGATGATTGCATATCTTTTATGACAAATGATGAAAACGCTTATCTTAGAGATATTAGAGAAAGCATATCAAATAATATAAATCTCTTTCAACACTTAGCAAAGTAATATGATGTTATTGTCAATTATATTTCTAATTGTACTTGAAATAACTTTATACTATTTGATTAAATATCTTAAATGTGATTTTCAATGGCTTATTACAAATCATGATGAGAAAATTTCTTTTGACAAAGATGATATTAATAAATTTTATATAAACAGTTATCATAAAGAATTAGGATGGGATAGAAGATCAAATACAAGTAAACAAGAGTTGATTAAGGGACATGGTGAGTACAAAATAAATCCTTCCAAAAGTCAATATTCTATGAATAATGATAATTCTCGATCTAATACGTTGCATGAAAAATATCAGAAAAAAATTATTACGTTTGGAGATTCTTATACATTTTGTAGACATGTGAATGATGATCAAACTTGGCAGTGGCATTTATCAAAGCTATTGAAGGCAAATGTAGTGAATCATGGAGTTGGTAACTATGGTATAGATCAATCTGTTCAGAAGTTTCATCTTGAAATAGATAAATATCAATCTGAGGCTGAGATCATAATACTGGGCGGAGTACCTGAGTCTATAATGAGAATCAATAGTATGTGGAAACATTATTCAGAATATGGAAACATTTTTGGATTTAAAGGCAGATATATATTAAAAGATGACAAACTTGTTTGGATAGACAATATTATTTCTGACATTTCTATACTAAGTAGTATTGATAAATACTATGATGAGATAAAAAAATATGATTTATGTTATGAGCATAAATTCAAGAAGGATAAAATTGAATTTCCTTATACATATCATTTATTAAGAACATCCAAAAGGAATATCCCTTTACTCTTTCATCTAGTAGTGAGAAAACTTGCTTTGAAATATGCCATAAAAAACGAAAAACTTATCAATAGAGCTTATGACCATATAATGCGATTTAATCATTTATTCACAATATCTTTATATAAGGATCCGAAGCACCTACATCTGTTTAAAAGAATAATTACAAACTTCACAGAGAATGTCGAAAAACTTAATATGAAACCCATTTATTTATTTATTCCGTATTTACATGACTTAATATACTTTAGAAAAAATAATATCTACTATAATACATTTATTAGTGACTTGAAAAAACATATGACTGTGATTGATTTGACAAATGAATTTATGAATTATCAAATTGAGGATTTATATGTATCAAAAAGTTATGGTTCGCATGTAAGTTCTTTGGGGAATCAAATTATTGCTAAATATATCAAGAAATCAATATAAGAAAATGAAAGATAGAATTTATGGTATATATGGAATTGGAGGTTTTGCAAGAGAAGTAATGCCTGTATTGAAAGACACTCTCAATAAAGTAACAAACACTAAGACATTCTTTATTTCTGAAGATAAGGATGAATTATTAAATGATGATATAAATGGATCTCAACTTATTAGCTTTGAACATTATGTGAATCTAGATCAACAAGATAAACTAATAACTATTTCTATCTCTAATAACAAGACAAGAAAAAATATTAGTCAGTCAATAGAAAAAACTAATCTTAAATTTCACACAATACATTCATCAACTTCAACAATTATGGATGATGTAGCTATAGGAGAAGGCTCTATTATATGTCCATATGTAACAATTACTTCAAACGTTGTAATAGGAAAGCATTTTCAAGCAAATTTGTATAGCTATGTTGCACATGATTGTAAAATAGGAAATTTCGTAACATTTGCACCATGTGTCAAATGCAATGGCAATGTAATAATAGAGGATAATGTTTATATTGGCACAGGAGCAATTATCAAACAAGGTAAAGCGAATAATCCTCTCGTAATAGGGGAAAATTCTGTAGTCGGTGCAGGTTCTTTTGTTACTAAAAATGTTGATCCTAATACAACGGTTGTTGGTAACCCGGCAAGAGTACTTACGAAAGCTAATATTAAATAAGAAATATGCTATTAACTGAAAAATATAAAATAGGTATGAGAGAATCAGTATCGAAGAAGATCACAGAGTCTGATATTGATATCTTTTCGAAGATTTCTGGTGATAAAAACCCAATTCATTTATCAGATGATTTTGCTAATAAAACAAGATTTAAGAAGAGAATTGCACATGGCTATTTGTCTGCATCGTTGTTTTCAGGTATTTTTGGGGAAAAGTTGCCAGGACCAGGTTGTCTATATATATCTCAATCATTAAAATTTAAATATCCTGTCTATATCAATGATATTGTTACCGCAACTGTTGAAATCATTGATATTATGGCAGAGAAAAACATTTTGAAATTTTCTACAATCTGCAAAGTTAACAAAACTACAGTAATAGATGGTATTGCTGAAATATATCTACCTAAGCAATGAATAATTTAAAAATATTTTGTACAATAGGACCTGCATCTCTTAATAAAAGTTTTCTAATTAACTTAGATCCCAAATATGTAAAATTACTGAGAATTAACTTATCTCATACACATCATAATGAATTAGAGGAGATTGTAAAATTTATCAGACGTTACACATCAATTAAAATATGTTTCGATACAGAAGGTGCCCAAATAAGGACGTCAATAATCAAAAAAGGCACTAAGACTCTAAAGATGAATAATCATTATTATTTATCAGATATTGAAGAATTGAGTAACTTTATTCCAATAAAACCAGTACTCATATATAAGAAAATAAAAAAGAATGATATTTTGTCCATTGATTTTAATAGTGCGAAAATCAAAGTAACTAAAGTCGAAGATAGAAGACTAAAATGCAAAGTAATACAAGAAGGTATGATCGGAACGAACAAAAGTATTGCTATCGACAGGTCAATCATAATACCGGCTTTTACTGAAAATGATATGTGTTCTTTTGAAATTGCAAAAAAATTAAATATCAAAGACATTGCTCTGTCGTTTACTTCAAAATCAGAGGATATCATCAAACTAAGGCAATTCTTTAATTATAAAATTAATGTAACATCAAAAATAGAATCAAAGAAAGGAATTAGAAATCTTGAAAGTATATTAGAGGAAACTGATAATATTTTGATTGATAGAGGTGATTTATCAAAAGAAGTACCCTTAGAATTTATTCCTAAAATGCAAAAAAAAATAATACATACATCATCTCGGTTTAAAGTACCGGTGTATGTAGCGACAAACTTATTAGAGTCAATGGTTAAATCACCTGAGCCAACGAGAGCAGAAATTAATGATATATACAACACACTCTTGGATGGGGCTAGCGGCTTAGTTCTTGCAGCTGAGACTGCAATTGGTAAATATCCTAATGATTGTATTGATATGGTCATCAAAGTAGCAAAAACATTATAGAAATCAGCTTATGCTTTATAAAGATACTAAAATTGTATGGCTAACAGGGATCTCAGGTGTGGGTAAAACATATTACAGTAATATAATATCAGAATACTGTCAAAATAATAATTATGAAATTAAATGTTTCGACGGTGATACAATAAGGAAAAAATATAAATCATCTAATTCATTTACATATGATGAAATAAAAAAAAAATAATTTATTTATTTCAGATTTATGTAAAAAAGAAATAGGTAAATTCGATATAGTAGCTGTTTCTGTAATCAGTCCGTTTGAAAAAGTTAGACAGATGATTAAAGATAATTTTGGTGATGACATCTACTTCGTGTATGTGTATGCATCCATAGATAGTTTAAAAGAGCGTGATAGTAAGTCATTATACAAAAATGCTGATAAAGGCATTATAGAAAATGTAATTGGTTATTCTGATACACTAAAGTATGAAGTTCCGTTAAACCCAGATTTAAAATTAAATACTTCCACAAAAATTAATCCTAAGATTAATAAATCAAAAATTATCGCATTTATAAAGAATGAAGTTCTTCAATAAATATAAGAAATATAGATTACAGCCTTTATTTAGTTATAAAATTTTCTTTAAATCACTGTTTAATAAGGGAAAAAGTCGTAAGAAATTATTTAAGTCAGGAAGACACTCGTTATTTGTCATTCTAAAAAATCTCAGAGACAGCAAACATATTAATACTTTAATACTTCCGTCATTAATATGTAATGAGGTAATTGATATTGCTGAAAATCTTGGACTTAATATTCACTATTATACAATTAAGAATAATTTAGGTTTTGATATATCAAATGTTCATGATGTAATGTTAAATAACAAGACGGTTTTTCTATTTATTAATTATTTTGGTTTAATACATTATAAAGAAAATATTGATTTGATAAAAAGAAAATATAAAGTAGATCTTATAGAAGATAATTGCCATACACTTATACTCAAAAGGGAACACCAGACTGAGAATGTGATAGCATCATTTAATAGCTATAGAAAAATTCTCCCAGTATTAAGTGGCTCCGAATGTGATTTTGAATATCAAGATCTTGAACAGAGACCTAGATTTCCCAATTTTGAAGAGTTATTTTATTCTATTCGTTGGCTAAATTTTGTATCAACAAGAAGGCATAGAGATCGTTCAGATCAAAACTCTATTGATAATTTTGCTTTACAACCAATTGATCTAATTTCAAATGCAGTTATTGAGAGTTCAACAATAAATCATCGTGAGATATTTGCTCGTAGAGAAAAAAACTATATTTTTTGGGAGGACTATTTGAAAAAATATAATTTGGAGTATTTTACTGAGGTAAAAATTATTAATCACATGCTACCTTACGCTTTTCCATGTAAAGCTAAAACTATTGAGTCAGTTGAACATTGGCTTCATTGGGGTAAAGAACATGGCATTAATGTAATTAATTGGCCTGATTTACCTAAAAAATGTAAACATATGGTAAAAAATGAAAATTTAGATAAAATATTATTATTTCCTGTCAATGATCAATTTGATTTAAAATATTTATTAAAATAGAATAGACAAATGAAAGATTTTCTTCTTAATTTACCAAGAAACATCAAACGACTTATATTAATATTTGTTGACATAGCATCATTAAGTTTCGCAGCTTATTTAGCATTTGTCATAAGAGCTGGTTCATTCTTTGATCCTTATAACGGTTATGCTATAACAAATATTACACCAGATGAATTATTACTTGTAATATCTCTTGCTCCCATTATCGCCGTTCCAGTATTAATATACTTTAGACTTTATCGTTCTATTACGAGATATATATCGAGTGAAACATTCAGTAAAATAGCCTACGCATTAATAATATCTGGAGTAGCATGGTCCTCTATACTCATTTATTTGGGTTTTCCAATACCTAGATTGATCTATCCAACGTATATCTTATTTTCTATCTCTTTTGTGTGTTATACGAGATTTACTGCAAGAAATTATCTCATGAGCAGAGCGTTGGGAGCAACGAACAATGTTTTAATCTATAGTATTGATAATGAAGCAAAAGCTCTATTCCAACATTTAAGTAATCATATCAAATATAATGTTGTTGGTTTTATAACTTCTGATTCTAAATTAGAAAGAAGTGTTTTTTCTAATACTCCAATAATAAATATTAACGATATTGACAGTATTGTTGAAAAGAAAAATATTAAAGAAATATTAATTCCTGATATATATCAAAAAACTGGAGAGTTAAGAAACATTATAAAGAATCTACATTCTCATAAAAAAATTATTAGAAAAATTCCAAGTCTTGAAAATATTGTTACAGGGAAAGCAAATATATCTGATTTTAAAAAAATTGATATCAAAGATCTTCTTGGCCGTGAAACAGTGAAATCTGATTCATATCTTCTGAAATCATGTATTGAAAATAAAACAGTTTTAGTGACAGGAGCAGGTGGATCAATAGGTTCAGAATTAGCAAGACAAATTATATCGCTTAAACCAAAGCTATTGATATTATTTGAACAATCGGAATATTTTTTGTATAAGATAGAAAATGAAATAAAATCTAATAAGCAAATTGATGGTTCAAAACTTAAAATATATCTAGGATCTGTATCAGACAAAAAATATACAGAATATGTATTTTCTTCTAATAAAGTTGATACGGTTTATCACGCGGCTGCATGTAAACATGTACCATTAATAGAAAGTAATCCATTATCAGCTATCACGACAAACATCCTGGGAAGTTATTATGTCGCAAAATCAGCAATAAAAAATAATGTCAAAAATTTCATTTTTGTTTCTAGCGACAAAGCTGTGAGACCGACGAACATAATGGGATCAACAAAAAGATTTGCAGAGATTACTCTACAATCAATGCAAGATAACATTTTGAAGTATAATGAAAATAGCAAAATTAAGTTTTGCATTGTTAGATTTGGCAATGTTTTAGATACATCTGGATCAGTAATCCCACTTTTTAGGGAGCAAATTTCCAAAGGTGGGCCATTAACAGTGACACATCCAGATATTATTAGATATTTTATGACAATTGAGGAGGCAGTAGAGCTAGTAATTCAAGCAGGCTCACTAAGTGATGGGGGAGAAATATATATTTTAGATATGGGTGAGCCAATAAAAGTTTTAGAGTTAGCTAAAGAAATGATTAAATTAAGTGGCAATAATGTCAGAAAAAAGAATAGTGTTGATGGTATAGAAATAATATTCACAGGACTAAGACCTGGGGAGAAAATGTATGAAGAACTATTTATAAATGATGAAAAAAGAAATACTCTGCACAAAGATATTGTATGTGCCATCGAGAGTAAATTATCATATGACAAAGTGATAGAATATATAGATACATTTGAAAATATTAAATTAAATATCCCACATAAAGAACTACAATCTCTACTAAGTGAATCTATAAACTGTGATGATAATAAAAAAAACATCATAGACATTAATAAAAAGTAAAAAATACATAAGTACATAAATCTATGCTGAAAAAAATAATCAGTTTTCCGCTTTATTATCTTCTTAGTGCTCTAAAAATCTTCTTCAAAAGAGATACGATTATATTGGGAACATCTTCATATTATAGATATGCTGGTAACACTAGATATTTGTACTATTATTTATGCAAAAATACAGAATACCAGATATTCTGGTTAACTGAATCGAAAGAAATAATGGACCATTTAGATAACATTGGTCTTACATATTTATCAAACAAGAATATACTTAAAAAATTATATTATACGTTAAAATGTAAAATCGTAATTGATTCAGGTACAGGTTATTATGATTTATTCGATTTATTATCACGTGATAATAAAGTAGTTAAGATATCAACAATGCATGGATCAGGGCCAAAACTCTCAGTTGAGAGGTCAGATGATATTGATAACTCAATTAAGCTTATTAAAAAAATTAATACATTTAATTGCGTTAGTTTTTGTACTGAATATTCGCAACGTGTTATTGGTGTAAATCAATTATTTCTGCCTTATTCTAAAACCAAATTATTTGGCCTTCCAAAAATTGATATATTATTAGATACAAAACATATCAATAACGTTAAAGCAAAAAAGAAATGGACTAAACAAATATTTAATCAAGATAAAATCGATAAATATAAGGTCATATATTATGCACCTACATTTCGCTCGAAATCATCAAAACTTCCAATATTCACTCTGAAAAATTTTGATATAAATGAATTTAATAATTTCCTTGCATTGAATAACATATATTTCATTTATACCTATCATTCTATGAGTAGTTTTACATCAAGTATAATTAACCTATCGCATATTAAACATTATGGAATTTCCATAGATCCACTTTTTGATAATATGGATCTGATGATAGAAGCTGACATGATGGTTGGCGATTATAGTACATTAGCTACAGAATTCTCTATACTCAATAAACCTCAATTATTTATTATGAATGATTATGATGATGTAAATAAAACTAAAGGTTTTGCTGAAGATTTGCGTGAAACTTTACCTGGCAAAGAGATTGATTCCTATAATGACTTAATAAATACAATTTCATTTGCATTATCAAACCCAAGTAACTATCTTAATCAATATCAGAGTAAAATCAATCTTCTTCATAAACGCTATGTGGGAGATTTAAGTGGTTCTTCAAGAGAAAAATTCAAATCTTATATTGATACATTAATGATTCAATAATGATAAGATTTACAAAAGTTTCTCTTAAAATAAGAATGCATAAGACAGTGGATATAATTATATTTGCAAAGACGGGTTCATACGAAATCATTACCAATTTACTCGAGAAGAACTGTACATACTCCATATATGATTGCAATAAAATAACTTTATACATAAACTTATATTTTATCTACAAGTTACTTATAAACATCTATAAATATAAGAATGAAAAGGATAAATTCTTCAAACATCTTTATTTGTGCTATGTTTTTACAGAAATTGAGTGCATCAATCCAGAAATAGTAATTACATTTGAAGATGATAATCACATTTATCATCGGCTAAATTCTATGTCAAAGACGTTAAAATTCATGGCTATTCAAAATGGTTTAAGAGAAAAATATCATTTAAGCCGAATAATTAATAAAGATGTCTCTCATGAAATATATTTTTGTTTTGGTGAAAATGATATTGATAAAATAAAATCATATCATTGGGATGTGAAAAAACCTATGCCAATTGGATCTCTAAGAGCTGGTATAGCTTTAGAAAAATTCAAAAATGTAAAGAAAATATATGATTTATGTTATATATCAGAATGGAAAGAAAATTATCCTGAATTCAGTGAATACGAGAATCCTTATAGAATAGACCATAAATGGAGTTACTTCTCCAGATTTGTTGATAACATAATATTTTATTTTTACAAAAGAAATAATATTAAACTAGTTATAGCACTAAGGTCTGATAACCCTAAAGAAAAGGAATATTTCATCAGCCATCTAGATAGTAACGTGATTTTTACGAAAACGCATAAATCAAATTATAGAAATTATAAAACCATTATGGAGAGTTATATTACTGCTGGATTTGCGTCTACGCTATTACTAGAGGCAATAGCACTTGGAACAAAAGTACTTTCTATTGATCCATCATTATCTAGTAAATACTTTAATTATGATAAAACTATTAAATATCATTATGATAAATACATTCACTTTGAAAAATATTTACTTGAATTAATAGATTCTAAAAATAACAAAAAACTAGAATATACAAATAATAGTTCTGCTATGAATGTATCGATAAATGATCTGCCGCAAAATATAATAAAAAAAACTATAAACGAATATCTTAAATGAATGAAATTAGATGCTATATTAAATCAATTCGAAACTACAAGGGCGTAATTAGTATCATCAGACACTTTGGTAATTTTATTAGTAGGAAATTTATCAAATATGTATATAACAACTACCCAAAAGAGTTAAGATATCTTTTAAAATCAAACATAATTAACTTAACGCCCAAGCCTATCGTCGATAAGTGTGAGTATGACTACAACATAACTATTAAGTTAGCAACGCAAGATCTTATTATTAATGATATTAGCAAATTTGATCTTACTAAACTCGATGATTCGGAAGATTTTGAAGCAATACATAGATTTAGCTGGATTAGGTATTTCTTATCCGAAAAAGATTACGACTATAAGTCGATTGAACATATTAAATTATCAATTGAACATTGGTGCAAATATTATGTGATTGATCGTAAGATTAAAAAATCTCTCATATGGAGTTCATATACCAACTCTGAACGAATTGTAAACATAATAATGTTCTATAAATGTATAAATGAAAAACCTAAGCAGCATGTTAAGTACTCCTTAGACATTATGTCAAGTCATCTAATCAAGAATCTTGAGTGTTTTAATAATTTATATGGTAATCATATAATTAATAATTTTAGGGCATTAACGATTTATGCAAGTTATTATTCAAATAATAATTTATTAAAATTATCATATAGTTACTTATGTGATTTTGTAAATAACTTTATTTATAACGGATTTACCAAAGATTATTCAAGTCATTACCACTTGTTACTATACTTTTGGTTAAAAGATATCCTCATGTTTCTTAAGACAGATAACGCATCACTATCTACCGAAAAAGTTAAACAACACGCGGAATCGCTATATAAGAATCTATCGTTATTTATTGTCAACGGTGATTTTCTCTTTCTAGGTGATATATCTCCTGATTATCCTGCTGCATATTTGTTGACACTTGATAATGACTATTTGTATCAAAAAAAATACTCTATTCAAAATTTATATAGTCGGCTATAAAATATGTGGGAAAAAGTAAATTTTAAAAACTGGGATATAATTTATAAACAGAGCGAAGATTATATAGATACTCCAAATCATAGTCATTTTGATTTTTTAAGCTTCATGCTCTTTCACAAAAAATCGCCAATATTAATAGACTGCGGAAGAGGTTCATATAATAAATGTAACGTTCATTATGATGCTTATATGCCTAAATATCATAATACAATTACATTAGATGAATTATCTTATAAACCATATCATTACAATAGATACCCTATGGAATATTACGAGCATAACTCTTATACAAAAAAAACTATAAATGACAGCTCTATTAATATTGAAATGATAACTGATGGCTTCAATAGAATAGACGACACACTTAAATACAAAAGAATTCTATCAATGATGGACGATGTTTTTAAAGTTACAGATTGCTTTACTTCAAATAATGCTCATACTGTGAAAAACTTTTTCCACTTTCATAACTCTCTAAAAGTAAAATCATATAATGATTATATAGAATTATTAAATATTGATGAAAAATTTAAATTTTCTAATAGCACGAAGAATCTTGAAATTATTACAAAAAATAAAATGAATCATAATTCAAACGAATATGGAAATATTGCATTACACCCAGTAGTTGTTTCCACTAATAAATTTATTAGTATAAATATTATACATCAGGTGGAGAAATTATAATGTGTGGTATTGCTGGTTATATTACTAGAGCTTGCAATAATCATATTGCTAATAACAATAAAATTTTGCAAAAAATGCTAGCAAAAATGGTTCATCGTGGGCCTGATGAGTCAGGAGAATATAGTCATGAATATATTAATTTAGGTATGAGAAGGTTAATAATTATTGACAAAAGTAAAGGCTCACAACCAATGCTTTTGGAGAACGATGAGTACGCAATTATCTTTAATGGAGAGATATTCAATTATCAGGAATTAAGAAAAAATCTAGAAAAAGATAATATTATGTTTAGATCAAATTCAGATACAGAAGTACTTTTACGAATGTATATAAGGCATGGTACTGATTGTATTAATAGGATTAAGGGTATGTTTGCATTCTGTATTTATGACAAAAAAAAGAAGCTTACATGGATAGTTAGAGATAGATTTGGAATTAAACCATTATATTACTCAATTACTAATGATTTTTTAGTGTTTTCATCATCGCTTGATTCAATGATTGCATCAGACATTATAAATAGTGAGATTGATGCTACATCGGTGAAACTTTATATGCTGCTTTCATTTATTCCAACACCAAATACATTGTATCGGAATATATTTAAACTAAGACCTGGTCATCAAATAGTTTATAAAGAAAATCAAGTTACAATAAGTAAATATTGGGACATAAATTATGAACATGGAGAAAAAAGAGATGAGTGCGATTATGAGGTAGTTGAAAAACTGCTAAATGAATCTATAAATCAACATTCAGTCGCAGATCAACCAGTTGGCACATACCTTAGCGGTGGACTTGACAGTTCACTTATTACTAAAAAATATCATTCTTCATATAGTAAGTCTTTTAAATCATACACTGCAAATATCAAGAACCATGAGACAGATGAGGATAGTAAATACGCAAATAAGGTTTCAAAGAACCTCAGAATTAATCATACAAATATTAAAATAAAAAATGAAGATTTTTTAGATATGTTAGATGAATTGATTGAGTATATGGACGAACCTGTTTATGATTCATCTATAGTTGCCTCATATCAAATTGCACTTGCAGCTAAAAAGGATGGGGTAAAAGTTCTCTTAGCAGGAAATGGAGCAGATGAAATATTTGGTGGTTACAGGAGGCATTATTGGACGCTACGGTCAATTTTAGGAGGGAAATTAAAATATCTTCCTAACTGGATAATAAAATATTTTCCAAAAGACGGGATAATTAAACATAAAATTCTTCAACTAAAATATAAAAATCTCTCATACGCAATAAATTTCTCCGGAGTCAATCTATCTATTTATCAATCTATAGTAAAAAATATTAGTTTAGAATCAGTCAATACTATACTTAATAACTATTTTATTGATAACAAAGATATTCCATTTTCAAAAAATATGATGCTGATGGATATTAAAACTTATCTACTTGATAATGGATTAAGTATACTAGACAAAACAACAATGGGAGCATCCATAGAAGGAAGAGTTCCATTTCTCGATCATAATGTTGTTGAATATGCTCTACTAAATAGACAGAAGAAAAACACTATAAAAAATACTAAGTCTATTCTAAGAGATATTGCTAGAAATAATTCTCTCGAAAATATTGCTATGAGAAAAAAAATGGGTTTCGATCAACCACTCAAAACACTACTTAAGAAACAGTTGACACTAGAGAAAATAAAAAATAGGATTATTGCTGCTAAACCTTATTTAAACACTATTATTGATTATCAATCTATAGAAAAATTATTTAAGAAAAAAGATAAAGAAAATTATACAGAAAATTTTATGAATTTATATTGTCTATCAACATGGTTTATTAAAAAATATAGATGATATCAGTTATTTGTCCTTGCTATAATTCTGAGAAATATTTAACAGAACTACTTGATTCACTATATAATCAGACAAAATATTTCTCTAATTTTGAAATTATATTCATTGATGATGGATCGACAGATAATACAATTCAGCTACTAGAAAATAACCAAAAAAGATTTCTTCATAAATCAATACAATATACGATACATAGACAAGATCATAAAGGTCCGGGGGCTGCTAGAAATTCTGGTATTAAACTAGCAAAATATCGATATATTGCATTTATTGATTCTGATGATATTTGGTATGCTGATAAGCTCAGTATTTGTTCAAATGAAATGATTCAAACAAACTATTCATACAATGTTTATACTCATAATGAATTATTCAGAAGAAAAGATAATGACAATAATAAAATTATAAAGAATGGCTTAACTGGTGACAATATATCCAAAAAACTATATATCAGAAATTGTTTTTCAACGTCTGCAATTATTATAGAAAGAGATTTACTCATTGATAATAATTATTTTGATGAGCGATTAATGTCAAGCCAAGACTATGATATGTGGTTAAAAATATCACAAAAAATGAAAGTATGCATCATAGATAAAGTGCTCGGTGAATATATTGAAAACCCAAACGGGATCACTGCCAGATCATATTTTATTAGAGTATTGGATCAATTAACAATTGCTATTCGGTATAAACACTACGTTAGCTATCCTCGTTTTATTTATAAAGTGTCTAAGATTGTTTTTAGTAAACAATGGTTCTATTCTTTAATCAACATCATTCTTAACAAAAAAGAACATAATTACTAATGAACACGAATAATCTGTTTTTTTTTATTTTAGTAGGTGGCTACGGAACAAGATTAAAATCTAGAGTGAAGCATCTTCCGAAGCCAATGTTGTTAGTAAATGATGAACCGTTTCTTAATTACAAAATAAAGCATATTAGATA
>MDTD01106346.1_pt1 | contig 21889 bp, 21 predicted proteins | sample 811221 | NCBI WGS metagenome assembly MDTD01 (sample SAMN05326646, study PRJNA326480) | marine metagenome | isolation source: seawater | place: Pacific Ocean: South West | collected 2011 | reverse complement strand
GGACCAAGAGATGAAGGTGTTTTAGATATTTTTAAAATGGTAAAAGGTGGAGTTGCTCTTAAAGCAGGAATGAAAATAAAAACCAAGATGTATAGTTTTATTTGTATTTTTGATGTAACTAAATTCATACTTAAATTAATTCAAAAAGAAACTATTCACCGGGAAACGTACTTTATTTCACACAATGAAGTGGTCTCTTTTGAAGAACTTGTTCACGGTATAAAAGAAGCAAGAAAGCAAAAACGACTCTGGACCTTACCCATTCCACTTATTTTACTCAAATCCCTGGCCCAGCTGTTAAGATATGGAAATCAACTCTTCTCACTTAATTTCCGTTTAACTCCCGACAAAGTCTCCGAACTCATTCCTTATGAATGGACATGCTCACCACAAAAAGCATTTAGAGAATACCATTTTGCCGTAGATTGGAACTTGAAAAAAACCATACAAGTCACTCTTGATGACTATGAAGAGAGAAATTGGCTTTAAAAAAACCTCTTTAAGCAGCTTGTGATGTTTTTCTGGACTCCACAACCGCAAAGACAGCTTGAACAAGCTTTTTTTCGTAATTGATATCTTCCACATAATGAGAAGAATAATTTTTCCATTCGGGTGCTATATCTTGTTTCTTCTCGCTCCCAATCAAGATGACAGGATAGCTGTAAGCATTGTTCTCAATAAAGCTCATGAATGGAGAATTCACTTCTCCACCAACTTTAACTAAAATTACGTCGATATTGGCTATTCCCAAGTGACCTTTGGCCTCAGATTCGCTGTAAGCCGTTGTGACATCAAGTCCGCCACGAGAGAGATAATAGGCGATAGTAGAGACTTCATCTGCCTTATCGTCTAGAAGTAAAACCCGAGGTTTGTATAAGCTCACCATAGCGTGGTCTCCTTGGGCTCATTATAAACTAAGGACTGAAATTTCCAAAAAAAGATTTTAAGGAAACTAAGCTTTCAAAAAATTCAATTTAGTCTTTATAGCTGAAAAAAAAAGAATTCAAAGACTTAAGGCTTTTCAAGCTCAAGTCAAAAAAAGGTGTTTAAATCAACGAAAGGCCAATCTTTATGTCATTACTTAACGATTCTATCCCGCCAAGCCACGACTTCTGGATCTAGGTAATCATACTTCATGTGATCGATCGTATAAGAAGCATACTCATGGTCTGTAGTATGAGTTAGGCTTTCTGTTGGGCAAACTGTTGTACAAAGCCCACAGTAGCAGCAAAGAGATGTATCAATGGTGTACTGAGTAAGCTCTCTTCTGATGGGTGTCCCATTAGAAGTTTTTATTTTTTCAGCATCTTTTGGTCTTGGTTTAGAGGCAATATAAATACAGTCTACTGGACAAGCGACAGCACATTGGTCGCAAGAAATACAGTTTTGGACATCATTAAAGAGGCGCGATCGACTCCCCTCTGGTATAACTTCTCGGACTTCCGGGTACTCAATAGTAACTGGCTTTACGTCATAGACATGCTTAATCGTAATGCTTAACCCTTTAATCGTGGTTCGTATACCATTCCAGATATTTTGGAAATACTTCTTAAGGGTCAATTCTTCATGATGTGTATTCATTTAAACCTCAGTCCTTCTTTGTTCTTATCCTTGTCCCAACTCTTATCTATCTACTTCGCCAAGTACGATATCAATACTTCCAATGACCGCAACAAAGTCTGCAATGAGTAACCCTGGTGCGACCTCAGGCAACATAGAAGTATGAGTAAAGCTAGATGACTTTGCCTTTACTCTATAAGGAACTTTTCCTCCATCAGAAACTATATGGTACCCTAGCTCCCCTCTAGCACACTCTGTCCTCATATAAATCTCACCCTTAGGAAGCTTCAAAACCTTGGGAACTTTGCCCATTATCGGTCCTTCTTCAATTCCATCCAGGCACTGCTTAATTATTTTAAGTGACTCTCTCATTTCTTGTTGGCGAACAGCAAATCTATCCCAGCAATCACCAAGCGTACCTTTTTCCCCTGTTCCGACAGGAACATCAAAATCAAGCTCCTCATAAATACTATAGGGTCTTTTCTTACGAAGATCCCAATCCACGCCAGCACCCCTTAAAACAGGTCCTGTAGCACCATAATTATAACACATCTCAGCGTTCATAATTCCAATGTTGGCCGTCCTCTCAACGAATATCTTATTTTGTCCAACTAAATTCATATATTTATCAAGTTCGGCTGGGAAGCTCTCACAAAACTCTTTAATTCTAGCTAGTTGGCCGTCTTTAATATCATTCCAGACGCCTCCGATCCAAATGTAATTGTACAAGAGCCTTGCTCCAGAAATTTCCTCAAATAGCCTGAGAATCTTTTCTCTTTGGTCAAAACAATAAAGGAATGGAGTAAAGGCACCTAAATCAATGGCATAGACCCCAGTAAAGAGCAAATGACTCGCAATTCTTTGCAATTCAGTAATAATCACCCTTATATATTCAGCTCTTCTAGGAATTTCTGTGCCTATCATTTTTTCAATGGCAAGACAGTAACCTAGCTCCATATGCATAGCTGCCAAATAATCCATTCGATCACAAAAAGGTAAATTTCCTCTGTAATCTATATTTTCACAATGCTTTTCAAAACACCTGTGAAGGTAGCCAATATGGGGAATAGCTTCGGACACGACTTCCGAATCAGTTTTAATTTCAACCCTTAAAACACCGTGGGTAGCAGGGTGTTGAGGGCCCATATTAACTGTAAGAAGCTCTGATTTAAGCTTTTCGCCTCCATACTTATTTTGTCCGTTTCCGTTACCTGAATTTTCTGTAGAATCCATGTTTTTCCCTTAGCGGTCTTTAAGTTAGTGTTCCCAAAAAAATGCTCAAAGCCTATCAATTCAAAAAGAAAGGTAAAGTTTAATTATCTTTTTTAGCTTCTTCTCTAGCCTTTTTTGCTGCAGCTTTAGCTTCATCATTAAGCTTATTTTGCTCAACGATAAAATCTTGTTCAGGAATATTTTGTTTGTCTTCAGGATAGACAGTCATCCCTTGATAAACCTCTTGGGCTTTATAATCTTTTCTCAACGGATGCCCTTTCCAGTCATAAGGATTTAAAATTCTCCTATGGTCCGGGTGGTTCACAAACTCTACCCCAACGAGGTCATAGCACTCTCTTTCTTGCCAATCTGCTGCTGTCCAAACGCTACAAACAGAATCAACTTTCGGGAGATTCTCATCATCTCCTCTAGGAACTCTTACTTTAAGTATTATTTCTGTGTTTTTTGTAAAGCTTGCAATCATGTAGTTAACTTCGATCACAGGCGTCTTATCTTCTCCAACGCCTTCAGGGTAATCGACACCTGAAATCGTTTGAAGAACATTGTACTGATGCTCATCACTATCCTTTAAGGCCTGACAAACCTTAAGAATATGCTCAGAAGATACCAGAACTGAAGAGTCTCCAACCTCTGCCTCTAAGGCCTTAGCTTCAGCGCCAGACACAACACTGTTTAAATAATCTGCAATTTCTTTATGCATTTTTCACCCACTTATCACGAAGCAATCTTTCATTGGCCACTTTTTTCTGGAGTGTCATAACCCCCTCAATCAAAGCCTCAGGACGAGGTGGACAACCTGGAACGTAAACATCCACCGGAATAACCTCATCGACGCCTTTAAGAACGTGATAGCCATGTTGCCAATAAGGTCCTCCCTTATTCGCACAAGAACCCATGGAAAGGACGTACTTTGGCTCAGCCATCTGCTCATAGAGTGTTTTGATCCTAGGAGCCATCTTAAGAGTGACTGTTCCAGCGACAATCATGAAATCGGCCCTACGGGGAGTCGCCATGAAAGCACCACAACCAAACCTTTCCAAGTCATACTTGGCAGCACCAGTTGCCATCATTTCGATAGCACAACAAGCCAAACCAAAAGTCATAGGCCAGAGAGAGTTTTTCCTCCCCCAATTTAGGAAATCATCCATCTTTAACAGAACAACGCTGTCTTGCATTTTTTAGCTCCCAGAATTATAATACCCCCACACCACCATATTATGCCATATTTTTACCTACGAGGCTATTTTAAGTCAATGAGGACAAAGCAAAAAGTGTAATGTCTAATACCTTTAGACGGTGATTTTGTCTCATAATTTCTTTTGACATCGTGAGCGAATCAATTTCCTTATAGATAGATATTTTTTATTTTCATTAAATTTATTTATCATCACCTTTGTCCTAAACTTTTTTTCTAATAAATGGAGTCTTTTCAAATCATTTCTACAAACTCTCTTAATAATTGAAGAGTATTCTTTAATCGCTGCTAAGGGATAAGGGAGCCCATAGGATGATGAGATAAAGAAAGAGGGTTTAGAGCTTATTTGCGGGAAGTCACGTACTCCCAATTCAAAAGAGTTCAGTGCATTCCTAAACTCATCAATATACCTTCCAACCTGATAAAACTTTACAATGCTCTTCTTTCGGGAAAAGTAATCTAGCTCGTTATTATAAACTTGACTGCAACTTGAACTTCTATCAAAAAGCTTAGGAAATAATTCTTTATACACTCTGCATTCAATAAGATAGGCTTCAACTTCTCCACCTCGGCCTTCAATCATTTCCTTAACAAATTTTTTCAATTGAAAAGTCTTTTTGTAAGGGTTGAATTGATCTCTTAATGCATAGTGAGTTAACTCATGGGAAAGATCTAAAAGAATGTCCAAAACCTTTAGGTTTCTATCTAAATAAATTCTAGACCTAGTTGATAAGTAAATCTTTTCTGGACTTGAAGGTGAAAATTTCCTCACGAGAGTAGTATCTGTGAGTGAGACTCTTCCTCCCTCAATTAAATCAATTAGCCTTTTGCCATTTTTAGCGGCTTTCCTTTGGGCCAAGGATATGATTCTTTTACCAGTTGAGGACTTTTTTAGTACACTTAAAAGTTTTTTAATTGCCTCTTTTTCAGTAGGGTAAAGCCTCGTCCATTTTTCTTTGTAATCTATTGGGTTTTCAAATAAATAATCATCCCTACTCTCCGCAATAAGAGAGTAGAAAGCAAAAGTAAAAGTTATGGACAATTTTAAAAAGGTCTCCACAAGAAGACCTTCGGTTAAAGAAGGTTAACCTTTAAGCGAAAAGTACTTGAGATTTTAGTTTATTGATTTTATGAAACTCAATGCCGCTTTCTTTTACCAACCCAATTTACTTTGCGTTGAAAACTTTGAGACCTTTGCCCTAGCTCTAAAAACCTCAACACCCCTTTCGATGTCTGTCATCCTCAAATTGATAGAATATTGCTTTATGGTTTTCCCATCCCTACTCTCAGGCTTCATATAAACATTCCCAAATATAATAAGATCGGCACCCGTTTGTTTTCCAACAAGTTTAGCTGTACTTGGATCGACCATGCCATCATTTTGGTAAGTTATTTCATCTAAGATCGTTTTCCTAGCAGCTGCATCAACCAGAATGAACTCACCGGTTTCAGAAATTTTATTTAAAAATTCATCGTTTAAATCACTTATTGGGAAATAGGCGTCTGAGGTTAAGTTCTGAACCTCCCCAATAAAGACGACTGGAGTTTTACCTAAATTTCTCAAGTATCTTTGGAAGCCTTTGTGTTTATTCATCCGTTTTAATAGTTTTGAAATAACAATTTGAGTGTCTTTAGATAACCATTTATCTGTTATTCCAAGGGCCCTTTCATCTGATTCTTCTTCTCCAACCCTTTTGGCCTGAAAGCTTGAACACCCAACTAGGGTAAGAAATAGGAAGGTATAGACTAAAAAGGGTTTCCATATTGATTTCCACATATACCAACTCCTTAAAGGAACTTTCTTTTTATAAAAGCTAAACCAAAAAAATTAGGGAAGGCATACCCAACACAAATCCCAATTATTTCCATTTTTTTTAAAGCAAGCTGCATTTCCTGGAGAAAAACTTACAACTTCACCATTATTCATAAGATGGGCAGATAAAGCTGTCATAAAAGGATTATGGCCCACTAGCATAATACCCTCTGATTCATAATCATTATCTAACTTTTCTTTCCAAACATTAGGAAAATCATCTGGAAGGAGACCGGTTGTTTTTTCAAGAGGAATATCACCGCTGAGTTTTTCTTTCAATATCATAGAGGTCTCTAAAGCTCTTTGGAGACCGCTATGAAATATCTTGTTAATTTTGGGACTCTTTCCTTCTATTTGACCGGCAATTCTTGAAACCTGCTCTTTTCCATGTTCGGTAAGTTTTCTATCTCTATCTTTAGCGGCCTGACCGGCTTCACCATGTCTAACTAAATAAACTATCATTTAAGTAAACCTTTTCTTTAAAACCACACCTCACAGAATACCAAGAGAAATCGAAAAAACCAGAAAAACCAAGAACTTCAAGAAGATAAGAACTTGAAAAAATTTTATAAAAAAAAAGAAAGGGGAAATGAAAGACCAACTCTTTTCGCCATGTTCCAAAACATTAAAATAAGTCAACAAGATCTTAACTTTTTATTGTCAGCTATCTAATCAGAGGTATGTAATCTATGATGACAAACAAAATATTCCTCAATTTCTTAATGCTCTTTCTTTTTTTCTTTCAATCAAATAATTCTTTTTCATCAAGAACAAAAGTTCGCAAAATTCCTCTGGAAGACATTTTAACAGAGTTGAAAGTTTTAGAACAAAACCTACAAATCCAATACAAATCAACATACGATAAAAAGTTCACACCTAAACCAATAGAAATTTATCAAAAAGTTATTTTAAAAGATTGCCATCTAACCCTAAAAACATACACCAAGGAAGGACTAATTTTTAGAGATTTTTATGACCTTCTTAAAGCACGGGCCTTTAAAAAAATAAAAATGCTTCACAAAACTTATACCATAGGATTCGGAAGATCTTCTTTAATGAAAAGAAGAATGGGCCTCCATTTTAATTCGAAAGAAAAACGGGATGCTTTTTACCCACAATTTAAAAAGCTTTCGTCTTTTTGTAGAGATAAAAGAGTAAGAAGCTTATTTAGTCAAAAAAGAAACAGGCAAAACAAAGAAGGAGAGAAGACTGTTTTTAATGGAAGAGTTCCAGTAAATCATGCAGAAACTGCAGGTCGAGTTTTCGATGATAATCAAGACGTAAAAATCGCACACCTTTCTGGGGAGATGTCTTTTCTAGAGAGGCATGATTCAATAATTAACGCTAAAAAGTCCATACTTATTCAATCACTACTCTTCCGAGGGGACGAAGTAGGAAAACTTCTTGGTGCAAAACTCATTCAAAGGAGACAAGAAGGGCTCGATATAAGAATAATGGTGGATGGACTTGCCAGCCAAATATTTGATAATCCAGTAGTCAGAAGTCACAAAAAAAATACTAGGATATTGCTTCATAATTTAATGGCCGCGGGAATAAGAGTTTATGGTTTTTCTTGCAATTTCTCTCCATTTAAAAATGAGATGAGGGGTGTAGACTTAGGAAAACTTACCCACAGAAATCACGACAAAATTTGGTTGGTAGACTCAGAAATACCTGGAGAAGAAACCTCTGTAGGTATTATGGGTGGTATAAACTTTGCCGCAGAGTATTTTCGTTTAGAGGCAAGGCAAGAATTTAATTGGAGGGATCATGATGTTGCAATAAAAGGACCCATCCTAAAAGAAATGAGGGAATCATTTTTTCGATTTTTCACAGAAAAATCAATTCGCTATAGAACATCGAAATATGATAAAAAATGCTTCAACCCTTATGATCCAATCAAAGAACCAAATAAATACCATTATTTCAAAAATACAAAATCAAAACCTTATAAAGAAGCTTCTTTAAAGGATAAAATTTTAGTCAATTTATCGGAAATAAGGATTAAAAAACTTATCAAAGACCGTATATCTATTTACGATGACCCACATGACTATAAAGTGCCTTTCCCTAATTACCACAACATTCAACGCTCCAGGTATATACATGCGAGACCAGATGAGGGAGAGGACTACATTATCAAATCTTATTACCAATTAATTGAGTCGGCCAAAGAAGAAATTCTTATAGCTAACTCTTATTTTTTACCAAGTCCGCGTTTAAGATCTCTTCTTCGCAATGCAATGAGAAGAGGAGTCAATGTCACTATTTTAAGTAACCACGCTAATGCTCATAAAATGAATATGATTAACCTTGTTGGAAGAAGCTATTATTATAATCTCAAGAAAGATTTTCCAAACAACCTAAGGGTTTTAGAATGGGTTGGAAAAAAGCCAAATGAAAAATTGCCTTCCCATACAACTATGCATTCAAAATACATGGTCATAGATGGTGAAGTTGCCATTCTTGGTTCACATAATCTGGATTATTCCAGTCTTTATAACTCTGAAACGGCAGTAATTTTTGAGTCTGAATCAGCAGCTATGGAATTAAAAGAGTATTTTAGTAAAATGGAAAAATATAGTCTTGAACCCTCTATGGATACTCTCGCATATTATAAAAAACCTAAAGGTGGTGATTTGATTATTTTCAAAATCCTAAAGTTAATTGAACACCGATTATAAATAAAGCTTAAAAGAAACAGGTTTAACAAAAAATAAAGAGGATAAAATAAGAAATTAGTATAAAATAGTTGAGAATTAGGGATTACTTTTCATGAAACGATTATTTTTAAATGTATTGATAATACTTTTCTTCTCTACTTTTTTTGCTTCCATTTCATTTTCGTCAAATGGGAATACATGGAAAAAGGTGAATGAAGAGAGCGACATCGAGGTCTTTCTAAAACCATCACCCAACAAAATGCTGGATATTATGAAAGGTGTGGGACTTGTCGATGGTTCACCAGAGAAAATTGCTTTCATTCTTCTTGACAGCACTCAAAAAAAAAATTGGGACGGTTTGCAAAAAGAAAAAGTTTTGGAACAAAAAAGTCACCTAAACAAGGTTTTTTACCAAGCTTATGAAGTTCCATTTCCATTTAGTAACCGAGATATTGTTTTTCGCATTACCTGTGAAAAAACTCAAGATGGCTTTCTAATAAAGTACAATTCAGAAAAACATTCAAAAGCTCCCAAAACAATTGGCGAGAGAGCAACAATTCATGCAAATTACTTTCTAAAGAGGGTTAAAGGTGGCAAAACTTTGGCCAGTGTAGAAGTTATCTTTGACCTTAAAGGAGATGTCCCGGCTTTTATATCAAATATAATTTCCAGAAAATGGCCTATAAGCGTAATAAAGCATGTCCGTAGAAAAATAAAGCAAAGTTGGGTGAAAGAAATAAAATTCTAAAAGAGATAAATTTTTTTTATCAGTGTTTTTTTGACACCCAATTGATTCTAAAAAAACCTTCCAAGTTTCCTTTTGACAACACTTACTTAATTTAGGTCCTTTTTTTTGATTTAAATTTGGCATAAAAATTGCTTCAATAAAAGTCAGAAGAACTCTTTTATCCAAGGAGGAAAAAATGAATTCTAAATTTAAATTGTCTGTTTTTATCACAACCTGCTTAACTCTCTTATCCTTATCCTCTTTAGCTCAAGACGATATTGAGCTTGGCCAACCCGGCTATGGTGGAAGTGGTTGTCCATCTGGAAGTGCGAGCGCAACCTTAAGTCCTGATAAAAAATCCCTTAGCTTAATTTTTGACGAGTTTATAGTTGAGGCAGGAGGAGAAACACGAAGGAGAATTGCAAGAAAAAGCTGTAATTTGGCAATTCCCGTCCGTATACCCCAAGGCCTTAGTATTTCAGTTATCCAAGTAGATTACAGAGGATACAATTATTTACCAAGAGGAGGCTCAGCTAAGTTTAACGCGGAATACTTTTTTGCTGGAAGCCAAGGACCAAAATATACGAAAACCTTTAGAGGCAGCCTTGATGACGAGTATATTATTGAAAATGCTCTTCCCATTGAAGCTATGGTTTGGTCTCCATGTGGTGAAGACGTTAACCTTCGCGTAAATACAAGTATGACAGTAAGAACTAACAGTCGAAGAAGTGAAGCCCTCTCAACCGTTGATTCAGCTGACTTCAGGTCTGGAATTATTTATCAACTTTCTTGGAGAGAATGTTAAATATAAAAATGAGCTCCAAGCATTAATTTTACAAGCATACATTTCAAGCCCATGGACACCTTTCCATGGGCTTATTTTTTTTATCCTGTTGAAGAAGTTTAATTTTTTTATTATAAGTCTTTATTTAAAAAGGTCATTTATGAAAAAATTAAATTGGATTCCAAAATCTTTAATTGTTTTTGCATTTATTTTCCCTTTTCTATCCTTTTCAGAGACTTTGAATAGTGGTTCCTTTGAAGTTCTTCCTTACCTTATAAAAAAAAATAAAGATCAAGTTCATTTGCGTTTTCAACAAAAAAATTCGCAAAAACTTTTCTTTAAAAATAACTCTTCAAACCTTATCGAAGTCAAAACAAAGAAAAAGGAACTTACAACTTTATCTCCTTTCTATCAAAAATGTGGTCATCCATTAAAAATATCCCTGAGTGACGATAGAGAAAATCCTGTATATAAAAGAACACTAAAAGCTTTTCCCTGTGACCCAGAGAAGGCTTTTTCTTTTGTTTTTATAAGCGATACTCAAAAACACCATGAAAAACATAACAAAATGGCGAAACTTCTCCTAGACCGGATAAAAGACCGTCCAATAAACTTTATTATTAATGGAGGTGATATTGTTCAGGATGGGTCTGTAGAAAAGAATTGGACAAGCTTTTTAAGTGCTTCAGTTCCCTACTCTCAGATGTTTCCGATAGTACCAATAATAGGAAATCACGATTATTGGGGGAATGTATACGATGATCCCATAGATGATGCTAACGCTGTTTTTACACCAAAACTTTTTAACAAATACTTAGGTTTAGAAGAAGACAATGAATACGGTTACTACTCTCTCGACTATCCACAATTTAAACTTATTGTACTCAACTCAAACTTTCCAAAACTTCCGGCAAAAGTTATAAACCAACAAATGGAGTGGACAAAAAAAGAACTTCAAAAAAGTAAGGAAAAAAAACAACCGGTTATTATATCTTTTCACCATGCACCTTTTACATCTAATATCTTTTACTATGGTCCTGTTGCCATTTCTTTTAGAAATAAATGGATTCCTCTATTTGAAGAGAGTGGCGTAGTCAAATTGATCCTAAATGGTCACTCTCATTTGTATGAGAGGAGCTTAAAAGATGGTATCATGTACGTTGTCGCTGGCCCTTTCGGTGGATCAAAAAATTGGTTACCAAAAATGAACAATCACTACAGACTGGCCATACACGCTGAAAAGGATACTTTTAGCCTTTTCAAGGTAACAAATACGACTATCGAAATGGAAACTTTCGATCAAACCAACCAATTAATTGATTCCTTTTCCATTGATCTTGAAATTTAGCCAATAACTTAAATTCTTTGAGGAAAGGTTTTCCTTATTAAAAAGGAGGTTTTTGCCCTTTTCATAAGCCTCTATCATCTAGACAAAAAAAGTTGCCGAATGGTCCTTTAAGAAAAATCTAAATCGTTCTAGCAGTATGCTTTTTAAATTCTAAAAATAAGAATTTAATTTCCAGAAAGGATAAAAGATCTCTGATATGGAGGTTTTTTATGGGCTTTCGAATAAATACCAATGTTCCCTCGATAGCAGCACAAAGAAGTTTAAACCAAAATACAAATCAACAAACAAGTACATTTGCCAAACTTGCTTCAGGTACCAGGATTAATAAAGCTGCAGATGATGCTGCAGGATTAGCAATGAGTGAAAAGTTAAAGGCCAGGATTAGAGGGACAAAACAAGCAGAAAGGAATGCAAATGATGGCATTTCTCTAATTCAAACAGCTGAAGGTGCACTTAGCGAAATTTCAAACATATTGATTAGATTAAGAGAACTTTCTGTGCAAGCATCATCAGATACAATTGGTGATAACGAACGTAAATTTTCAAATCTAGAATACCAAAACTTAAAAGAAGAAATAGAAAGGATTTCTCAGGTAACAGAGTTTAACAATAAAAAGTTACTAAATGGAGAAGGGGATAAATACGACTTTCAAATCGGGCTTTATAATGATGATTTTGAAGATAGAATAAAATACGATGCAATGTTTTTAAATTCAACTTTATCAAGCTTATTTGGTGGAGAAGATGCAATAAAAAAACAGATAGACTTAAGAAGTCAGCTAAGAGAAATAGAATATAGTGATGATTTTGATAATGAAATCGAAAGAGTTAAAGCAAGAGAAGCACTCCAAGCAAGTTATGTAAAGAGTCTTACTGAAGGGAATAACAACCGTGTCGCTGGATTAAATGTTATCACTAAGGACTCTGCCCAGCTCAGTTTAAAAAATCTCGATTCGGCAATACAAAAAGTTTCAGGACAGAGGGCAGAATTAGGTGCCCTTCAAAATAGACTCACTTCTGTCATTAATAACCTCCAGGTTAGTCACGAAAACTTAAGCGCCACAAATTCGAGAATAAGAGATACAGATTATGCAAATGAAGCTGCTAATGGAACGAGGCTTACCATTCTTCAAAACATGGGTACTTCTGTATTAAGTCAGGCGAACTCTAATCCTCAGCTAGCTTTAAAACTTATAGGTTAATAAGGAAATAAATGAGCTTATTATCCAAGATAGTAAAAAAAGAGGTTGATCTTGAGGATTACAGAAGTTCCCCTCAAGGTCAAAGCATATTTAAAAAACTTGAGTCTAAAGTAAACTTAAGAGAACAGTTTTTAAAGATAGATCCGTCCATTGAAATAAAAAAAGTTATAGACAGTGAAAAGATTTCTTATTTTGTGATGAGGAACAAAGATTATCACTTTTTAAAATTAGGTCCTAAAGAAAAGTTCATAGTCGATTTTTTGATGGAAGGAGCTACAATTGAAGACATCTCTTATGAATTCTTTATGGAGTATTCACAATTAGCTGACCAATACATAGAGCATTTTGTAAATGTTCTTTATAAAAATAACTTTCTAATAAAACCCTATAAAAATATATATGGGGACCTTAATTTGGCCATAAGAAGAGATAGAAAGGTTTCTTTATTTTCAAAGGTAATGCTGTTCCTCAGAAGAAAAGTATTAAAAAATATGGTTTATATAAGTTCGCTTCACAAATATATAGACTCTATTTATAAAAATGGTGGTAAATTCGTTTGTTCTAAAGGAGCAACCCTATTTTTTAATTTTTCCATTCTTTTATCTTTTTACGTTTTTTCGACATCTGTGAATTTTGGAAATATAGATATATTTAGAGTCAATGGCTCTATAACACTAGGTTTAATGGTATTATTCTTAATAAGGGCCATTCATACTTCTCTTCATGAGTTAGGTCACGCACTAAGTGTTGTTCATTTTAGAAGAAAGGTCATTAAAGGTGGATTAATTTCATTTTTTGGTATTCCATCATTTTTTGTAGACACAAATGATATCTGGATGAGACCAAAAAAAGAACGAATAATGGTTTCTTTTGCAGGTCCATACGTCAACCTCATTTTAAATGCTTTTGCTATATTTTTACTTTCAATGAATGACAACCCAACAATGGAAGGGTTTCTCTTAAGATTTATTGCTATTGGTGCTCTTAGCGTGTTTATTAATTTCAACCCTCTACTTACATTTGATGGTTACTTCATGCTAATAGATTATATTGGTTATCCAATGTTAAGAGATAAAGCTATTTCTTTTATAAAAAATTTTTTTACAAGAAAAGGCCATAAAAAAATAAAAGCGATGCCAAGAAAAGAAATGCTCCTTTTATCAACCTATGGTTTTTCCTCTGTTTTTTGGCTAATATTTTTTTTAGCATTTGTCTTAAACGTTATGGGATTAAGGGCAAAAGAGCTTTTGAATGAGTTAATGAACAGCCAATCTTATTTAATAAAAGGTTTTTCTTTTATTTTTATTTCTCTTTTTGTCCTCCCAATAATTATTTCAATTCTTGCACTTATATATTTTAAATTAAGAGATATTTTTATTGATTTAAAAGAGAGGTATTGGAATCATTCAATTCGAAATAAAAGTATTATCCTTTCATCCTTAAATTTAATAATTAATATCCTAACATTTTTTAATTTTAATAATTTAAATTTTTCTATTATTTGCTTCTTATCGGGTTTTTTATTTTTTAAAATTCAGTATTTAAAAGAAAACAGTCATTTTTTCATCTTTCACTTTATTTATATTTTCTTACTTTCTTCCGCTTTAATCTTGGCTAAATCCATGATCCCAATTAATTTGATTTTTCTTCCTTACCTATTTATTTTATTCTTATTTGTTTACAAACAGAAAGATTATCCAATTTTTTTCTCTTATTTCTTTGTTTTAACACTATCATTTAATCTCTTTTTTATTCTTGACCATGGACTTAAACCCAAATTACTTGGTGGTTTATTTTTTTCAACCATTACATTTTATTACTTATGTTCATTTTTTTTAAAAATGTTGGACTTTAATTCGAAGTTCATGAAAGATGGTCATATAAAAGCCTCTGATTCACAAAAAGTAAAAATTGTGTTCGAAAATCATCTCCATATAGTTTATAAAATGATGGAGGAAAACTATGGTAAATTTCATGCTAAAAGCTTTATAAAAAGTTTAGATAAGAAATCTCCAGAAATAAGAATTTATTTTGAACCTTTAAGTGTTAAATATAGTGAGAAACTAAAAAGTATTCATAGTCTTTCTTCCAGTTTGAAAGAAACATTCTTACTTCTTAAAGAAATAAGCCATTACTATTTTGGGCAAACTTTTTCTCAAAAAATATTTTTAAAAATTTTGGATGAGGAAAAATGGGTTTTTAGAGAAGTTTTTGAAGAATATGTCCTATCCAGAAACAAAAAGGGAGTTTTCGATTTCTCATTATTTGTAGAGAACCATATCCAGTTCTTATCAAAATTAGATTTATTCTCCACTTTTAATGAAAAAGACCTCAAGCTAATATTAACAAATTTAAAAAGTTACCAATTTAAAAATGGAGAGACTCTTACTAAAGAAAATGAAGATGGAGACCAAATGTTTATCCTTCTTGGAGGAAATGTTTCTGTTTACAAATTTAGTGAAATAACAAAAAAAGACGAGAAGGTAGCCATACTGGGGCCAGGTGATATATTTGGAGAGAGAACTTTATTTCTTGGAGAGCCTAGAAGTGCAACAATAATAACTGAAGGAGAAGGTAATCTTCTCATCATGGCACAAGATGAATTTAAAAAGCTCTTAAAAGTCTCCAGTCCATTTAAGGAAAAAATCCAAAAAATGGTCGATGAAAGCTTTAAGTTTTTTGACCTTCTTAAATCGGTCCCTTTATTTAAAGACGTTTCCGAAGAAAACCTAAAATTATTGGCACCCAAGATTAAATTTGAAACCTTTGAAGTAAATGATTTTATTTTTAAAGAAGGAAATATAGGAAATTCATTTTATATCCTTAAAGAAGGTAAAGTAGAAATATTTACTGGAACTGATGACAATCAAACAAAAAATATTTTGGCAAATCTAGGTCCGGGGGAGTTTTTTGGTGAAATCGCCTTGTTTAGAGAAATAAAGAGAACTGCTTCAGTGAAAGCCCTTAAAAAAAGCATCAGCCTAAGCATTGCAAAAGAAGATTTTAAGAGCGTTTTTTCGGAAAAAAAGGCTTTAGAAAGGGTTAGTTCAAGACGATTAAAAGAAATGAATTACTCGGTTAACAAAAAGGATAATTAAGGAAAAAAAATGAATTGTGTTGAATGTGATAGACCTGCTCACGGAACATGTAGGTTTTGTGGACGGGGATTATGTAAAGACCACTTTAATTCAGCAAATTTTATTGTCACCATAAGTAACAATCAAAGTAAGAATGAAGAAGGGCCAGAAGTTTTGGTTGTTAAAAATGTGCTAAAATGTAGTCATTGTGAACCTCTTGGAGAGCTAATTAGTTTAAATAAAAAGGATTAAGGAGAAAAAAATGGCCATGAAGGATGTAAAACTCATTTTGGATAAAGCCCACAAAGATGATGAGTTTAGGAAACTATTATTATCTAACCCAGATGAAGCACTTAAGGACTTTGCCTTATCAGACAGAGAAAAAGAGAAGTTTCACGGAATGGGTCAGGAGCAATTGATGGCATTTAAAAGCCAGCTAGACAAGAGGTTTTCTAAAGATGGAAGCTCCGGCAGTGACGATGACTGGTGGGTAGAGTCTGTAACAGACTGACAAGAAATCTCTTAGTTTGTAATTTACCAACTAAAACTAGGAATTAGATAGTAGTTTCGTTCTTCGGTTGAGTCATTCCCTTGCAATTTATATACTTCCCAACGCATGCCACCTTCTATTTTTAAACTTTTAAATTTCATTCCAAAAAGTTTAAAATTAGTAAAATTTCTACCAAGAGTAAATTCTTGGAAAGTAGTTATTTTTCTTGGCCCCCTTAAACTTTCTTTATTGTTAGTTGGAATAATAGATCTATATTCCATAATTAGGTTTGCCATTAATGAAGAATCATTTTTTGAAGCCCAATCTCTTTTCAGATAGAGTGAGAGCCCATCATAAAAGACCTCATTTTTATTTTTTAAATAGCCTAATTCGAGCGTCCAGCTTTTTTTCGTTTCCTTAGTTCTATTGTTTCCTTTAAATTTATAACTCACATTAAACCATTTATTCGTATACTGATCCAATTTGACCAGGCGATCAGTGGCAAAGGAGAGGACAAGACCACTTAGAGAACTCCCTGATTGGGAGGGTCTCTTCCTTTTTCCTTTCTTTTTTTTCTTTGATTTGTTAACAACCTTAGAATCAGAAACGTAATAAGGCTCTAAATTTCCAAGAAAAAAAGAAAATTGATAAGGAACTTTATACTTTGTTCCTATAATCTCTACCATGTTCCAAACTTTATCTTTATCTATGTCAAACCTACTATAAATTCCATGTTCCCTTTTTTTCAGGTAGATTCCAAGGTTGGTGAAAGGATAGTAATCAGCTTGAAAAAGAAGAAATTTTGGACTAAAACTTTTCTTAAATTGTTCATAGTAAAAGTCCAACTCCTTTTTAAAATCATATTTTTTTTCTAATGACCGTTTTTTAGGTTTAACTTTTGAAAAATTCAAACTGGCGTTAAAATAAGTTTTGCCCACACTTGCACCGACAGTATACCTTAACTTTTTACTACCAATTTTTGAACTCCATCCTTTCCTGTATAAATAAGCATTACTATTCAAAGCAAAAAATAGAGTAAATGCTATAAATTTAAGTTTAAAAATGAAATTCATAATTTTCATATTTTTTTTATAATCTCCTTCTCTCTTTATCGTTTTTTTTATTATAATTCTAAACAAGAATTCCTAAAAAAAGGTTTTATAAATGCCAAAAAAGAAATTTCTAATTCTAAATAATAAGAAGAGTGGTAAATCTCCTGAAAAAAAAGAGCAATTAACGACAAAAATAATAAGTCTTTTTGATTCAAATGATATAGATACAGAGTTATTTGACAGTGAATACCCAAGACACATGGAAGATTTTGTTTCCAAACAATCCTTTGAAAACTTTGACGCCGTAATTGGACTAGGAGGAGATGGAACCTCCAATGAAATTATTTCTGGCATCCACAGAAGAGAAAATACTAATGTGCCTCCAGTCGGATTTATCCCCCTAGGAACTGGAAATGATTTTTTGAGAAGCTTAGGCAGTCTTAATCCTATGAACTGGGCCGATAAGATTGTAAGAGGTGAAACGAAAAAAGTTGATATAATTGAGATTAGTACAAAAGAAAAAACTTATTTTTCTCAGCTATTAACGGGTTGGGGAGTTTTTTATGATGGTGCTGTTGCTGCAGAAAAATATAGGTTTTTGGGACCCTTAAAATATACCGCAGGTGCCATAGAGTCGCTTTTAAAAAGTAAAAAAAGAAAAGCTAAAATTAAAGTTAATGATGAGGTATATGAGGATGATTTTTGGGGGGCGATGATTTGTAATACACAATTCATTGGTGGAGGTCTTCTTATGGCCAGAGATGCAAAGATTGATGATGGTATTTTTGAATTTTTTCTAGTCAAAAATGTTTCCAGAATAAAATTAATATTTCTTTTCATACAATTGGCCCTTAAAATTCCTTTGTCCCCAAGTCTTGTTCACACTTTCAAAACAGCCAATGTAGAAATCATTCCTGAAGAATGTGAACCTATAAATATTGATGGAGACTTCATGGGTACTACACCTTTAAAGGCAAGTATTAAAACCAAATCTTATGATTTGATCTGCTAAACAAGTTAATTATAAATTAATATAAATTTGCTTAGTTTTATCGTATAAATAGATAGATACGGTAGGTTGAATATCTAATTCGGTATGGTTTCATTTCAAAATTCTCATGGATAATGAAAAACTACGTAATTTAAGTGGGGAATTTTCTTAAGAAACCGATAATAATTGAGAGAAATAAGGTATAACAAAGAAAAAAAGGCTCCTTTTATGAAAAAAACAATTCATGGAAATGCAGAAAAGAAAGCCATCGCTATAGATATGCTTGAAAGATACACAGGTCACCAGTTAAAGAAGTTTGAAAAACAAATTATCATAACCAACTTCTCATTTTACTTAGAAAGGTTTAATGCAACTTTTGAAGATCATTACTTTACTCAAGGATCAGCCTTTAAGGCATCATCATCAAAAAAAGCTCATGTCACCATTATTGAATTTGGTATCGGATCTCCAATGGCGGCCCTTATTGGTGAGATACTTGCCGTGGCCAACCCGAAGGCCGTTTTATTCCTTGGACTTTGCGGAGCCGTCCATCCTTCTTTAAAAGTTGGAGATTTTATCCTCCCTATGGCCGCTATTAGGGCAGAGGGTGTCTCTAAAAACTTTTTACCTCCACAGGTACCGGCCCTCCCAACTTTTAAAGTACAAAAGTTCATAAGTCAGGTTCTTGTTGAAAATGGGTACGACTATAGAACGGGCACGATTCATTCTACAGATTTCCGTTTTTGGGAATTTGACCAAAGGTTTAAAGATAATTTAATTGAAGAAAGGGTGCTAGCGGTTGAAATGGAAACAGCGGCCCTCTTTACAGCTTGCTTTGTAAGTAAGGTGAATATTGGAGCACTCCTCCTCGTCTCAGATTGTCCTATGAAAAGGGGCGGGATTAAGACAAAATCATCAGCTCGAAGTGTTTTTAGAAAGTTTACCGATGTCCATATAGACCTCGGTATTAAGGCAATGAGGGATATTAAGAAAAAAGGTGAAAAAATCAGGCATTATAGGTGGTAAAAATCAAAAGCTTGAGTTCATGACTAACGGTCATATTAAAAACCTTTTAAAAATGAGCACTTCTTCTTAAAAATGACCCCTGGTCAACTTTATTTCAAAAAAAAGACCTCTATTTTAGTTTTTTACAATTTAAGTGGTTTTAATAACTTACTAGCTAGAGAGTTCTTCTAAAGGGTTAAAGTTCCAGGGTCTTATAGCAAACATAACACCAGTGCTTTTTCTTTTTTCTTTTGTGTACTTTCCCATTTGATGTTCAAGCTCTATGAGATTTTCAACTTTTTTCATCTCTTGAATAATTTTCGGGAAAGCACTTTTTGGAATATCCTCAACAAAGAAAGAATAAAACTCAGACTCTCCCTTAAAACGACTCCCAAGAAATTGCCTTTCATTTATTTCTAAGAATTTTTCCCTTAACTTACCATTTTCATTCCAAGATACTGATTCAATCAATACCTTAACCTTATTTCCAGGTCCCCATTCAATCAGTTTAAGAGCGTCTAATTTTTTTAAATATTTAACTTCCTGATTTTTAGTTATTTTATATTTTTGTGATAAAAAAGTGGGTGATCTTCCAGAAAGTAATTGGTCAAAATAGGCCCAATAATTAATATTTTTAGCAAAAAAGGCTTCCTGTTCATCAGTGAGTACATGAGTTTTAGGTTGGGATACCTCAATAGATTGCGAGAGGTCCTTAAGAGAAGTGTTTGTTATTTCACAAATGGATAAAAAACGAGATAAACTAAGATTTTTTAAGGCAAAGTCTCTTTTGACAGTAGAGAGGCTAATATCTAAGGCCTTGGCAATCTGGTTATATGTAATACCTTTGGCCTTCATTTGCTTTTTTAATTGGTCGATGAGAATTTTTTCTTTCATAGTATAAAATTATACACCATATAGGCTTAAAAAATAGTACTTTTTTAAAAACTATTTCGCGAAGCAAAAAACCTGTGTAAAGTCTTTTTAAGAACATAATAACTCTTGTTCAAAACTACTTTAGAAATGATCATAAGTTTCCCCCTAATTTAAGTTCATTTCTAAAGGACACCCAACCTGCGAGGACGAAATGAAAAAAACTTTACTACCCATTTTAGCAATTGGACTAATGAATCTTACCCCTGGTCAAAAAGCTCATGCTTTTTACGGAAAACAAGCTGAAAAAACCATTTTAAAATTTGATGGAGAACTTGTTGTCCCAAAAGGACTAACTAAATCAGAGATTGAAAAGAAAATTCTAGAACAAACAGGGCATTTACTTGGAACTTTTCATTCAAAGAGCTTTATAAAGGAATTTGGGTCGGAAGGCGTTGTAGGAGAAGATAAAACGGTTTCTAATATTAAAGTTTATGCATCAAAAGATGACAAAAAGAAGGACTTTGTTACCTACACCTTTGAAAGTGAGGCCCTCTTTAATAAGAAGGCCTTCGGCAGAAAAAAAACAATCCAAGTTCCTATCAAACTCCCTTATTCTCCAGAAGAGATTTATGACTTTGGAATTGTAGGAAATAAAAATGTATGTACAGACAACCACTATAATGGACCTGAAGACTTTTTTTACTTTTGGGATCCAGATAAAAAAGGATGTCCTTTAAAGGGAAATCAATATGAGGTTTACAGGACAAAAGGAACTTTAAAGAAATTACCTAAAACAAAAAGAACCTTACCAAACTATACAAAACTTTTTGGTGATAATGGTAACGGTGATACAACAAGGATTGATCTTCTTTTCGGATTTGTAGATGATAAATCCCCAAAAAATCTTTCTCACTATCTAAAACAGACTATTAAATATTTAGATCCAGATTCTACATTAAAAGGAGTTGACGACACTATAAGTGGAGCTTATGAAATCTTTGATCATCTTGAGCTAAAAGGGTTTGAGCTTGAGGAAAGAATTCTCTATGGAAGTATGAAAGATAAAGAAATTAAATCTTTTGAGCGTAAAGATATCAATATTGGAGATTTAATTTCTAGTGACAAAGGTGAAATTCCTGGTGAAAAAAGAACCTACAGCAAAATGTTTCCTTCAGGAAAAGTAGTTCAAATTAATATTTTAATTGCAGATACAGATGCTGATGCTCATAAAAAAAATAAGAGTAACCTTTTCAAAGATGCTCTTAAAGACTCTTTGATGAATGCAGATATCATTGAATATGAAGGGCACTCAGGGTTAGGCGAGAATCTTAATCTGAAAGCGATGTACGGTAATGAAGAAATTTTTGATCCAAATAAATCACAAGTTATTTTTATTAACGGATGTCACTCTTACTCTTACTATAAAAATATGTTTTTTGAAAAAAAGGGTAATGAAGAAAACTTAGACCTCATTCTTTCAGGACTGACAACAATAAGTTCAGATGGGCCCAATAACGTGAAAGCTTTTTTGAAGTATTTTTTGAATCCTGATACGAAAAGGGAAGTTTCTTTCCAGGCGATTCTCAATAATATTGAAGATTCAAATGAGAAAGAAAATGGAAGTTACTTAACATCAGTTTATGGTGATATATTAACAAGATAATTTTTCAGTAAATAAAATTATCTTTTAATTTACAGTAAAATCTAAGAAAAACACCCCCAAATGGGTGTTTTTCTTTTTAGAGACTTTTAATCATTTCAGAAATAAGATTTACTTCGTAAGTCCATAGTCCACAGTCCACCATGGGATACTTTGGAAGATAAAAAGGTAAAGGAAAGATTTAACAAAGAGTTACTTTAATTAGCGTCCCTTCTC